>Ga0163152_10007578_pt1 | contig 11847 bp, 10 predicted proteins | sample OliLakLV19MP8IB2_FD_148635 | JGI IMG/M metagenome (GOLD analysis project Ga0163152, IMG submission 148635) | Freshwater microbial mat bacterial communities from Lake Vanda, McMurdo Dry Valleys, Antarctica - Oligotrophic Lake LV.19.MP8.IB-2 | ecosystem: Environmental > Aquatic > Freshwater >... | reverse complement strand
CAGGAAGCACGATGTGCGTCGCTTGGGAAAGATCATGCGGGTCGCTCGACACGCGCGCAGAAGCGCCAAAAGCCTCGAAGGCCTTGGCGACCGAAAAGAGATTCCCGAGTCCGTAATCAACGATAATAATCATGTATTGCAACTATAGCGAGAATCATCTCTCCCGAGCAAGGTACGCAGCGAGACCCCCCGGGCGGGACACCGCGGTGACTTCCGCACCGACGTCACGCGCTAGGGTGCGTACCGCTTGTATGAGCTGACTTGCGACCGGACCGCTTTGCTCTTGAGGGTCGGGCGCGGATGGGTAACGGAGCAACATCGTATACCCGAGAGAGCTTCTATCCTGCGGTCGGCCTTGAGGGATGACCTCAACAAGCTCCGCGCCAAGCCGCGTATGGAAATTCATCACCGCGTCGTGACCTTCACGCAGATACTGCCGTACAGTCTCTACATCGGGCGTCTTTTTCACCTTGGGTATCGCCTTCGGTTTAAACGCCGCACTACAGATGGAAACGCAGCGGATTTCCGTGCCGATATACGAGAAGGCCACCTGCCCCGCAAGCACTCCGTTTTTGTCGATTGCGCCCAGTGTCACGTACTGTACGAGAAATGCTTTGTACTCGACATTGTTTTTCACCAGCGGTTGCCAGCAATGATTATGAAGCGCGTGCGACGCTTCCGCAAACGGCGACTGCGTCGCTATCACGACAAAACGGTACTCCGCGCTCTGCATCAGTTCATACACGGACTCCATAGTGCCCTCAAGAGTCTTTCTCAAAATGGTGCGCTGTACTTTGCCGGTCGAAGTCATCGGCAACTCTTCTGCATGCATCGTGGCAAAATACTTCGGCGTCTCATATGCGCTTAGCGCCTCGTGCCCCGTAAGCAGGATAAGCTTCAGTCGCCGGAAGGCCTGCAGGGTGTCGATGCCCTCTTTCCATACGATGGCGGCGCCGACATCCTCGCCGTAACGAGTGTCGGGGACACCGACCACATACGCTTGTTCAACATCGGCACTTACCCTCTTCAGCGCATTCTCAACGGCGACGGGAGAGACATTGACCCCTCCTTTGATGATGATTTCTTTGGAACGGCCCTTCAGGAAGAAAAATCGCTTACCCCCAATTTCCTTCCAATACCCAATATCGCCCGTTAAAAAGTTCCCGTCGCGGAAAGCGCTCTCGCCACCGACATACCCCTGCATGACCGCCGGGCCTTTGACGACAATCTCTCCTTCCTGCCCTTCCCCAAGTATCCGTCCTAGGGGATCCGCTATCTCCACCTGCGCCCAAGGCATGGGCGTGCCAATAGAATTTTCTGCGACCACCTCCGTATACTGATTCGGCTTGAGGTCCATCGGTACTCCCGTCACACGCAATGCCGTCTCGGTTTGCCCATAGCCCTGATAGAGAGGAATGGAAAACTTCTCTGTGAATTCGATGGCGTCTAGAGCCACGACAGGTGCGGAACCGAGCTGGATGCGGTTCAGCTGTAAGCGGCCCCGTACGGCCTCGAATTCTTTTGTGCGACTAAGTTGGTCGAAGATGATGGACGGGACCACCGACGTGAGTGTTGCGCCACTGTTGGCGGCCTGCTCGAAAAAGTGGGAGTTTGAGTAGGACGGTGGTATCGCGATTGATGCGCCCGCAATGAGCGACGCGAGGCAGAAGGTCGTCGAATTAATATGGTGTAGTGGCAGTTCAACCAAGAAACAGTCGTCTTCCTGTATCTGCAGCCAGTCAATAATTCCCTCTGCGTTAGTAATCAGATTTTGCAGCGTCAACCGAGCGCCCTTAGGGTGTGCGGTCGTCCCGGACGTAAAGAGTATGAGCGTTTCGTGGGAAAGGTCAGGCATCCACGACACAGCGCCCGCCAAACCACTCCATTCTTCTTTGTGTAGTGTCCGTATGACTCCGCCCACCTTTAGTTTAAACACACGAATTTCGGGAGTGTCTCGTTTGAGGTCTAACGGCACGGTTATGATGCCCGTACTCCATGCCGCCCAACTTATGATAAGCAGGTGCGTGCTCGCTTCCATGTCGAGGGCCACGGTGTCCCCCGCACGCAGGCCCAGGTTTGCAAGATGCGTCGCGCACTCTTCCACCTGATTCAGTAATGCTGCTCGCGTAATTTCCTTTTGGACTACGCCGCGTACATCGCACTCAAGCAAGGCAACTCGTTCGGGGCTCTTGTTCGCAAGTAAACGAAGATGGTCATGGAAATTTTTCATAGAGTCTATTTGAGGTCTTTACCGCTTGCAAGCATGCGTATAAGCTTCCCCATGCGCTCGCTTGCGTGCCCATCGAAAGAGTATTCTCGTTTCAAGAAAGCCATTCCCTGCTCGGCGAGCATAGTGCGCACTTCCGGGTGCGCGACAAGTTCTTGCAGGACACGCGCGAGATCTTCTTTCGAGGTACTCATGCGTATCGCATTGCTTTCCACGTAGGTGCGGAAATGATGGAGTCCCATGAATTTTTCTACCGGAGAGAGCGCGAGAAATACGACCGGTTTCTTGCATTGTATCGCCTCAATTATCACGGTCGAATAGTGAGAAATGACGACATCCGCATCAAAGTAGAGCTCGGCGATAGGCTCGTTCTGAACGATAGTGTAGGGAATGTCGGAAAAGATATTTGCACTCATCTTTCGAACAAAAGCGTCACTGTTCACGCTCCCCTGACGGAGTTTTATAATGATCCGGACATTTGGCGTGTTTCTTACAGCATCGGCGATGGCAGAGAAATATTCCCAGTAAGCATAGGTGTCGGCATCGGTGCCTAGGTCAACCGAGTTCGCGATGCATAAGAAGGTCACTTCTTTTTTTGGGGGTGTGTCTTTGTCTCTCGTCTGTAGCATTGAAGCGAATATATCAAAACGTGGCGAACCGATAATGATGGGGATGCTGAAGGTGTCTCCAGCGGCCCTCATTTCTTTTTGTGTGAAGGGCCCATACACTCCCATGAACTGTGCACTGTGCCTGCGCGTGAACGAGCCCGGTCCCTGGTACTGTAGGCCGTGCTGGACTTCAAGAGAGGGCACTCCATGGACGCGGGCCACTTGAGCGAGAACGACAAAGTGCGTCTGCGTGCTACTGGTCGCGCGCAATAGCACTATGTGTGGCTTAATTCTTTCAATCATGGCATGTGCATCATCAATTTGCTTGAGTGTATTGGTGAGGACGTCTTTCACGATGAGTGCAAGCGCTCGAGAGACGAGCGGTTCTAAAGAAAACCCATGGAGTTTACACGCTGGCAGTTCTGCATTTCTTTGCAGAGACTCAAACTCTTTTGAAATACGAGTATGTGCCTCCTCACGCTCGGACGTGCTTCGTGAGGCACATGCGTCAATATGGAGAAAATGCATACGATACTTCCATATATTCAAGAGTCCGGCATTAAATGCCTCTTTCCGGTCGATAAGGAAAATTTCGGCAGAATCAAGATGACTGACGCAGGATTCGAGATTCCTCCAATAATCGCTTGCGAGTATGCGTATGCGCTTAGGGCGTCGGGCGAACCGGATGAGTGCATTAAGCGCCGCGATGCCTATGCCAAACAATGCGCGCTTCAGCGTAAACGATAGTGATCTCATTGGCACGACGGACAAGGAGGATGGAGCCACCACGATCGTTTCTCTGCCGCTCTCTCTGGCAAGGCATTCCACGACATCAACGAGAGAGCGTATTTGCAGACCAACGAGCGTACTGCCTCTCGATGGCTCCCTCACAAGCAGATAAAAAAAGACAATACGCGTAGCGTGAGCGTATGCGGCTACCACATTCGCTACGATGTCCGCATAATAGATGACATAGCTCAGATACCATTGCAACGACAAGAAATGGAGTCGTGACAAAGACACACCCCGATAGGTAAAAAATTCCCAGCGCTTGCTTTCCAAAATGGAGGATGCCCATTCTTCAGAAAGGGTCATGGTCAGAGGCTCTCGTGTACGGCGCGACCCTCCCGAATCAAATGTCATTCCTTTTTCTGTAAGCGCGTATTCGACCTCGATACTTAAAGGTATTAACGCAAACCCCTCCCGCTCTAGAGCGGTATGTTCTTTGAGAAAGCGCGCGAGTGCGTGGACGTGTCCTACTTCGGAAAGGAGGATTATATTCCGTTCGTTTTTGGTAGGTGACATGCGTCAATGCAGATGAAAGATATAACGGAGCGGACCCTCACTAAGTTACCCGCTACAGGGAGGTGTGAGACCCGCCGTCGACGGGGATGAGCGCTCCCGTGATACCAGAAGCCTCTTCGGACGCAAGAAATGCCGCGACATGTCCCAACTCTATCGGGTCCATAAATCGGCCCAGCGGGAGTGATGCCTGTATTCGCGCACGCACTTCCCCCACGCTTATCTTCTCCCTCTGCGCCTCCCCGACTACGAGCTCCTCGGTTCGGCTCGTCAAGAACCCCCCCGGCATAAGGCTGTTCACGGTCACTCCTTCTTTCGCCACTTCCTTTGCGGTCAGTTTCGCATAGGACGCGAGAGCGGCACGGAGCACGCTTGAGGCTGCGAGCGCAGGAGCTGGTTCTATCGCTGTCGTCGAGAGTATGTTGATTATTCTGCCCCACTTGCGCGCTCGCATACCCGGTAGCACCTGTGCGTAGAGACGCAGTGTGGAACGGAACAACAGATTGAGACCTGTTTCCCATTCCTCCTCGGTGACTTGAGTCACGATGCCAGGCGGTGGGCCGCCCACATTGTTGATGAGAATATCGATCTGGACTCCCTCGTTCGAAAGTTTTTCTTCCAGAGCTTTCAAATCGGCCGCTTTCGACCAATCGCATGCATGCGTAATGACGCCCCCCGACCCATACCCCCGCACTTCTTGAGCCGCCTTCTCGAGATATTCGGCGCTCCGCGCGCACATCACGACACGATGACCTGCTTTCGCAAGCGCCTTGCTACAGCCCAGCCCCAGTCCCTTACTGGCTCCGCCAATGAGTGCCGTCTTCATAGTTACAGTGTACTCTTAATATCTTCATCCGTCAGATAATCTCTTTCCGCTACAGATCCAATCACCTGTGCGAAATCCCAAGGGGCAACTCCGGTACCCGGACGCTTGAACGCAAGAATATCTTCAGTAATGATCCCACTCGCCTTAATCGGGACTGCGGCAACGATAGAGCGCCGAATGAAGATCCTTCGTGCCTCTTCTTCCGAAGTAAGTACGCGCTCGCGTGAGCCGAGCATCCCTTCAGTATCCCCAACGTCATCGAATATGGTTCCCGCTTCCCTGCAGAGAATAGCGTGTGGGCCGTCCGGGAGCCCCGGGACCCGTTCCTCCGCAACATAGACGAACGCGGTTTCTGCGCCAAGAGCAAGCGCCGCAGGCACTGCCGCTCGTAGGTCGGAATGTTGCCCGTAGGCAACTGGCACGCCGAATGTCTCTTTCATAAATGGAATATTGTTCAAGTTCAGCATCTCGCGAGGCGTCGGTATCGTGAGCACCGTATGGATGAGGCGGATATCCGCATTCGGCTCCTCCTCGCGTATGAGCGTTAGTGCCCGGCCGATATCTTCAGTTGTGGCAAGACCGGTGGACAGATACATTGGAAGCCCGGTATGGGCGACCGCTCTATGGAGCTGCATATACGAAATGTCGCTACTTAGTACCTTGAAAAAAGCGGCCCCCGCGCCAACGAGGGCGGGAATAGTGGACGGATCAAGTACTGCAACGCCCATCACTGCGCCTGTATTCTTTCCGTAGTCGATAACCCGCACCACCTGCTCAAGCGGCAAGCAGTTCGGCTGCACTTTAGCGACCACTACTGCATCGCGGGTGGTCGTTCCAAAATCTATCGCCGCCTGAATAGTAAGGTGCGTCGCGCCTTGTGCACGAAGCGCATCCACCATGCGGAGAGCGCGTTCGACATCTCCTTTATGATTGAGCCCGAGTTCGAAAATCGCCTGCGGCACCTTCATATCAGCATACTATACACCTACGGAATAGTGATGATAATGAATTTCATTCCCTTCTCCCTCAAGGATTTTTATTTCCCGAGCGTCGTCTGGCGTAGCTTACCGCAAGGGTTCCCGTCCGATAGTACGCAGAAGAACGGCGCGAGAGAGGCGGTCGAGTATCCACACCACCCAGATGACCGGGAACAACGTTGGGTAGTGTTTTTTGAAATAAATCCGGTAACTTCGGTTTAGTTCATGATCGAGCCATTTCTTCCCCCTTTTGACTGCCGACGCAGTCTTTAGATGGACAACCTTCGCTTCTGGTACCAAATATACTTTGTATCCATAATCATAGAGGCGCTTACAGAGGTCGATATCGCACATGAACAAAGGCATATCCGGATCCAGTATGTACGGACCAATCGTCTCACGACGGACGATGAGACCGGCGATGGGCGGCTGAACACCTTCGGAAACCTGGTTCACATCGAGACCCTCGTAGTGATACCAGCGATAATTGCGCAGTCCGAGGAAATATTTATCAATGAACCGTCCAATAGGCGTCGAGAAAAAGTACATCGAGGGAGTGAGGATGCGGCGGTAATACCACTGTGTGGAGCCGTCCGGATTACGGAGATTGGCAGTTGCCGCACCAGCTTCCGGATGAGCATTCATAAATGCAATGAGTGCTTTAAGCGCTCCCGGCATGAGTCGCGCATCGCTATCGAGCGACATGATGTAGGGCGCTTTCGTGCGTTCAAGCATGATATTTAAAGCAGACACTCCCACGTTCACATCGTTCCGTACGAAGGAAAATCGCGAATCGTTTTTGAATTTCGCGGGTACATGAGCGAGTCCGCCGTCTATGGACGCGTCGTCGATAACGGTCACATCGAACACGATATCTCCGGCGGTATCTACTATTGATTGGAGCGAATCAACGATGATATCGCCAGAGTTCCAGCTCATAACGACGATAGAAATATCTTGGATTTGCTTCATATTATTTTTGGAGCACCTTTGGGAGTGCTATACCAGCGGCTTCAAGATCGGCCTTGAGCATGATGCGTACTAGGTCCTTGAACTTTGTTTTCGGCTTCCAGCCGAGCTTGCGGCGCGCCTTGCCAGCATTACCTAAAAGTAGCTCCACCTCTGTCGGGCGGAAGTACCGTGGATCGATTTTGACGTATTTTTTCCAATTCAAGCCCACAAGACGGAACGCTTCCTCCACGAATTCCCGCACGCTGTGCGTTTCTCCCGTCGCGATGACGTAGTCGTCCGGCTTCTCCTGTTGGAGCATCAGCCACATCGCCTCGACATACTCTGCCGCATACCCCCAGTCACGGCAGGCACCAAGATTCCCTAAATAAATAATATCGGCCTTCCCGGCGAGTATCTTTGCAATGCCTGTGGTTATCTTGCGCGTAACGAACGTTTCGCCGCGGCGCGGGGATTCGTGATTGAAGAGGATACCGTTGCTCGCATGCAGGCCGTACCCGTCGCGATAATTTTTGGTCATCCAGAACGAAAATGCCTTGGCCGCCGCATACGGACTACGTGGATTAAACGGTGTCTGTTCATCTTGAGGAGTCTCAAGGACTTCTCCGTACATCTCGCTTGAGGCGGCATTATAGAAGCGTATCGGGAGCCCGCTGTGACGGATAGCTTCGAGTACGCGGATGGTGCCGATGGCATCGATCTCCGCGGTGTATTCTGGCAAGTCGAAGCTCACCCGCACGTGGCTCTGGGCTCCCAGGTGATAGATCTCCTCCGGCTTATCTTCAAGAATGATACGGTTGAGTGCGTTAGAGTCCTGCAAATCGCCGTAGTGAAGACGGAGACGGGAATCGCGTTCCGGGGCATCCTTGAGGCTATGTGAGAGCCGCTGGGTATTGAAGGACGACGAACGGCGAATGATGCCGTGAACTTCATATCCCTTGTCGAGGAGGAGTTCAGCCAGATACGAGCCATCCTGCCCGGTAATGCCGGTTATCAGCGCCTTCTTCCGTTTCGGCGCTCTAGTGCGACGGAGTACCATATGATTGAGTAAAGATACCTTGTGATAGAATTACGCGCAATGAATAAGGAAAGTCGTATCTTCGTGGCAGGCGGGCGTGGGTTAGTTGGTTCCGCGACAGTGCGGACCCTGCGCGCACTTGGTTACACAAACATTCTTGCTCCAACACGGGAAGAACTCGATTTGATGGACAAAATTGCTGTTGAGCACTTTTTTGCGCAAGAAAAGCCCGAGTATGTCATTATGGCGGCGGCGCGCGCCGGCGGCCTTAAAGCGAGCATAACCTATACCGCAGAGTTTCTCTACGAGAACCTCGTTCTGCAAAACAATGTCATTTGGCAATCTCATCTCTCTCGTGTTAAGAAACTCCTGTTCCTCGGTTCAAGTTGCGTCTATCCTGGTCGCGCTCCGCAACCAATGAAAGAAGAGTATCTGTTGACTGGCCCATTCGACCCAACGAACGAAGGGTATTCGATAGCCAAAGTCGCGGGGCTGAAGCTCTGCGAATATATGCAGACTCAATTTAACGAAACATTTATTTCTTGTATGCCGTGCAATCTGTATGGCGAGGGCGATTACTTTAGTCACGAGAGGGGGCACGTTATTTCTTCGCTCATGTTGCGTATGCATGAAGCAAAGGAAGCGCACAATCCAGAAGTGATCGTGTGGGGTACGGGGAACGTGCGACGCGAATTCCTCTACGTCGACGACCTTGCTGATGCTCTTGTATTGCTTTTGGAAACGTATGATAAAAAAGAATTTCTCAATATCGGAAGCGGCACCGATGTCTCCATCAAAGAGCTTGCAGAAACTATTAAAACGGTTGTGGGGTATGACGGTCAGTTAGTGTTTGACGCGACCAAACCTGAAGGGGTCGCGCAGAAACTGCTTGATATCAGTAAAATAAAAGCACTTGGCTGGAAACCAAAAACTTCTCTTGAGAAGGGGCTTGTAAAAACTTACAAAAATTTTCTATCTAAGCAGTCTTGAAAATGGGAGAGCAGCCCTTTGGGGAAGGCTGCTCAAAATGCTGAGAGGTCGGGTCAGATCAAGCTTTTTTTTTCCGCTTGTGCAATGACGGTCCGGATGAATTCGGCATGGTGTCCGTAATCGTCGATCATTCCTTCGGGCACATTCTCGAACCACTTCCGCGTGGAAGTCTCGATAACCCCCTCCGCGCTACAGATGGTGATGTGGCTGATCGGATACCCGAAAGGGTGATCCATCCACTTCTCCCACCCACCTTTGTCGAGCAGGGTGATCTGAACTCCTTCTCCGAACTCGGATTTGGCGAGCGACGCAATCCCTGTAGAGAGATTGTGGCGCGTGCGCCACAGCCCGCCGGGGACGTGCCAGCCGTTCCAGTCCTTGTCGGTGCGATGGGTCAAAAGAATCTCGACCCTTTTCGTCACCGAGTTTCGACGGATGAGGCAGAGTTCCAAATACGACAGGGCAAAGGCCTTTTGAACCGCCACCCACGCCTCCTCGGGTATGAAACCACGAGGGTCTTCAGCGAGCTCCGCAAGGAGCTCGCCCAACAGTACTTCTCTTTCGGGGGTCATTGTAGACCGTCCTTTCCGAGCTTAAAGCCCGTTTAAGTTGAGGGGAAATCTTCCAAATACATTATAGTACGTTTATAAGAAAAAAGCAAGCTCTACTGCTCTTCTCCTAATACTTCAAATGTGGGGCACGGAAGGATGAATTTACCGCCACGTTCTAGGAACTCTTTTTCGCGGCGAACGAATGATTCGATGAAATGCCAGGGGAGCACGAGTAAGTAGTCTGGCTTCGCCTTGCGCATGTCTTCATCAGAGAAAATAGGGATCTTCGTACCTACGGTCCGACGGCCGTATTTCATAGGATGGCGCTCTGCAATACCCTCGACAAGCGAATCGTCTAGTCCGTACCACTGCAGAAGCGTATTCCCTTTGGTCGATGCGCCATACGCCCAGATCTTCTTGCCCTTTGCTTTTTCGCTCTGCATAAACGCGAGTGTTTGGTCACGCGCTTCGCACGCCTTCTTATAGAACTCCATATACGTATTGGGGTCTTTGAGCTTAAGCTCCTTTTCGTGCGCGAGTATGGACTCTACGCGATGCATGGCTACGTCGCGGTAGGGCGCAGTTGCGAAGGCCGTCGGATCCGCGTCCTTGTGGCGAATCGAGACGCGAAAACTGCCGCCATTAACATCATTGAGCTCACAGTCAACGATTTGTAAATCGTGTTTATCGAGCAGGAACTTCATTGCTCCGAGAGTGTAGTATTCAAGATGCTCGTGACAGATATTATCGAAAGCGAGCTGTCGAAGCATGAGCGGTAAGTAACTCATCTGTATCACCCACAGACCGTTCTCATCAAGAATGTCCTTAACTTCACGTACGAAGGAGTGTGGATCCTCAAGATCATAGAACATCGCAATGGTGGTGATAGCTTTTGCCTTCTTCTTACCCCAAGGAGACTCTTTGTACGCCTTAGCACTGTAGTAGTCGTTTACAAAAAGATCGAAGTGTGACTTATCTGCATCTCGGTAGGTATTTTTTGCTGGATCAAATCCGATGCGCACTATGGAAGGATCGACAAAAGAGAAAAGCGTTCCGTCGTTACAGGCGATGTCGACAAAAATATCGCCTGGCCCCATGCGCATATGCTTGATAGTGGAGGTCGCTATCTGCTTAAGCTCTTCAGCCATTGATTCGTTCGTCCCTGATCGATACCAATACTCTTCATACATTGATTCAAACGGTGCTGTGTGCGCAAGCTGGACGAGTCCGGATTCGGGCGCAAAGCACATAGTGAGCGGCACCCTTGGCGAGCGCGGAGCCATGCCTACGGGCAAAAAGTCCGACACATAATGCTCGCCCAGGGTGAAAAGCTCGATGAGAGGCTCACCCGAGATGCGACAAGTGGTGCGACGCGAAACTGTACTCATATGCGGGATACTATCATATCTTCCATTCGGTTTCTATACATAGGGTTATAAAACTTCGACTTTTGGCACGGTAACGATGAACTTCACTCCCTTTTCTCGCAGGATTTCTTCTTTTTCAAGAATCGCATCCCTGAAGTTCCAAGCGAGCAGTAACACATAATCGGGCGTATCGGTCAGAAGTTTCTCTGGCGGAAAAATCGGGATGTGCTGACCTGGGCTGTAGAGTCCTTGTTTTAGAGGTGTTGTATCAGTCAAATAATCGAGTGTTTCGATACTAAGCCCGTAATAGTTGAGTAGTGTATTCCCTTTTGCCGGTGCACCATACCCGATAATTCTTTTCCCTTGCGCCTTAAGTCCATGCAATAGCTCGAGCAAGATATTCTTATTCGTCTCCACCTCACGGGAAAATCTCTGGTACACCTCCTCGTGAGTGAGTCCTGCATCTTCTTCCTCCTGAAGTATCCGCGCCACGTTCGGAGTGGCTTCTTTATTTTTCGATGCATAGACGCGAAGCGATTTCCCCTGCATAGGGACGATTTCTACATCAAATATGCTCATGCCAGCTACCTCGACAAGATATTTCGCTGCGTGCAACGAGTAGAAACAGAGATGTTCGTGATAGATCTGATCAAATGCACCCTCTTCAACAAGATGTTTTGCCCAGTGCACTTCAAAGACAAAAGTTCCTTCGTTTCCAATAAGTTTTGCCACGCCACCAAACACATCACGAATCGGGTCCGTGTGTGCAAACACGTTATTTGCCACGACGACCGTTGCCTTCCCGTATTTCGCAATGATATCATCTGCGGTTTCTGAGGTGAAAAATGCCGAGTAGAACGCCACACCTCTCTCCAGAGAGAAGTGTGAGATTATCAGCTGGATCGACATTCAGTACGCGCGCATAGTCTTTCACATAACTAAGGAGCACTCCATCATTGCCCCCAATATCGACTACCAGATCCTGTGGCGAAGTTATGAGCGGATGTATAAC
>Ga0163152_10007575_pt1 | contig 11848 bp, 8 predicted proteins | sample OliLakLV19MP8IB2_FD_148635 | JGI IMG/M metagenome (GOLD analysis project Ga0163152, IMG submission 148635) | Freshwater microbial mat bacterial communities from Lake Vanda, McMurdo Dry Valleys, Antarctica - Oligotrophic Lake LV.19.MP8.IB-2 | ecosystem: Environmental > Aquatic > Freshwater > Lake... | reverse complement strand
AAACGGAGCCCGCTGGCAGGGGCGTTTTCGAGGGTCTAACGTAGCGTAGCCATGCGGTCTGGGGGTGGCAAGCAACTGTCAGCCCGCACAGAACTCGATTTCGTGGCCGCGAAATCGAGTTCCATCGAGTTACTGAGAACTTCGTCCATGTGCCCGATAGTTATGCTACGGTCCAGGAGGGCAATTCCGTCGAGGGGACAAAACGGCGGCAGCGGCCCCCATTTCCGAGGGGTGACGTCGAGTTTGCCAGGATCGATCGCCGGGCCGATTGAACGGGGTGATCGAACTAGCCGGCAGCAGGCAGTTTTCCAGGGACCGCCAGACCCTGAGGGACTTGTGCCCTGTGAAGGTGCCACGGGATTGACGACGCGGCAGCCATTTCTTAACGTAACAGGTTCAGCCGCTTAGACCTGCCGCCGACACGCCAGCGTAGCTTCAATTGGCAGAGCACCGCATTCGTAATGCGGGGGTTGTGGGTTCGACTCCCACCGCTGGCTCTGGTTTGCACCGCTAGCCCTGGCGTGCGCTGCGGCCAAGGGGTTGCCTGCCGTCGTGTAGGATATACCCGTTGGCCCCTGGCGTGGCCGCCCCCGCAGCCTGGTGGGCGTATCGCCTGCCGCGCGCGATCTCGTCTGGGTTGCTGCTGGGCGCGCTCGATTGATCGCCTGAGCTACCCGAAAAACCGCGTCCTCCCCGAACAAAGCACTCGCAAGTCGTCTCGCGAAGGAGAACCCCGTTCATGCCCGCATCGGCCACCGAGGTTGATCTGAGAGAATTGGTATTGTCGAACGCCCCGTTCGGTCCGCAGACCATCAGTCAGATTCGCGATACCCTGGCAGCAGGGACGGCCAACTTTCGCGCCTTGCGCGATGCCGTGCAGGAGCTCGAGGTCAAGCCCGACCATTCGCCGGCGAGTCGCCTCCGATTGGGCGTCTGCCTGTACCTGTTGGGTCGATACCAAAAGGCGACCGAGAACCTCAATGAGTCGGACGGCGGTCCGCTCGCCCAGTTCTACAAGGCCAAGTGTTTGATCGCACGCCAGCTCTACTCCGAAGCGATCAAGGCCTACGACGCGGCAGCCGCGGCCGGTTACCCGGCCGATGAGTGTGCGCTAGGGCGCGTCGATGCGCTGCGCTGCGGCGGCGATCCTCACGCCGCGCTGGCCCTGCTCGACAAGCTGTCGGGCGCCGTCGAACAAACGGCCGAATACCTCTATCAGCGCGGCGCCACGATTGCCGCCATCGGTGGCAATCCCACGGAAGTGTGCGCCCTCTACGAGAAGGCGGTCGAACGCGATCCCCAGCATGCGGGTGCGTTGTTTGGCGCGGCACTGGAAAACGATCGCCGGGGCAACGACGACCTGGCGATCGAATACCTGGAGCGCAGCGTGGGGCGGTTCCCGCCGCACTTGGGCGCGTTGATGAACCTCGGCATTCTCTACGAGGATCGCAATCAGTTCGACCGCGCGATGGGCTGCTTCCAACGCGTGCTCGAGGTGTTTCCCGATCACTGGCGGGCCCGCTTGTTCGCCAAGGACGTGAACGTCACCGGCGATATCATCTTCGACGAAGATGCCCAGCGCCGCCGCGACAAAGTCAGCCAGATGCTCAACGTGCCGGTCACCGACTTCGAATTGTCGGTGCGCAGCCGTAACTGCCTGCAGAAGATGGGCATCATGACCTTGGGCGACCTGACGATTGTCACCGAGATTGAATTGCTAAACAGCAAGAATTTCGGCGAGACGTCGCTGGTCGAGATCAAGGAAATGATGGCCACCAAAGGCTTGAGCCTGGGCCAGTTCGCCGGCGAGAAGCCCCGCACGGAAACGGTCTACGAGCCCGAGGTGATGTCCCCCGACGAGCAGGCCCTGCTGGGCCGGCCGATCGCGGATTTGAACCTCTCGGTGCGTGCCCGCAAGTGCATGATTCGCTTGGGCCTGACGACCATCGGCGAGTTGGTGCGGCACACGGGCGACGAACTGCTGGAATGCAAGAACTTCGGCGTCACGAGCTTGAACGAAGTTCGCGAAAAGCTGACTCAGCACGCGCTGCGTCTACGTGGCGACTGAGCAAGCGACGTCGATAGCTTTTCCGCAACCGATCGGCACTGAGCTCGATTGCCATGGCGCGCCAAAGTTGGATTCTGTGCGATACTTCGCGCGACGCGTACACGCCCGAGTTGCGCCTGACCGCCAACGATCTGGCCGAGCTGGCCCCCGGTTGTGCTGTCGTTAAGCGCACGCTGCGCGGCGGACTGCGCGACGGGGTCGACGTCGTCGAGATCGACAACGGTGCGTTTCGCTGCACGGTGCTGCCGACGCGCGGCATGGGCCTGTGGCGCGCGGCCCTGGGCGATCTCGAACTTGGCTGGCACGCCCCCGCGCCGGGGCCGGTGAACCCGCGCAATGTGCCGCTGTGGGAACCCAGCGGCCTCGGCTGGCTGCGCGGCTTCGACGAGCTGCTGTGCCGCTGCGGATTGGAATCCAACGGCGGCCCCGTCTTCGACGAACAGGGCCGGCTACGTTATCCGTTGCACGGGCGGATCGCCAACACGCCGGCTTGGAAACTCGAACTGGCGATCGACGACGGCGAAATCAGCCTGACGGGCGTGGTCGACGAGGCCTGCCTGTATCACAGCAAGCTCCGGCTCACTTCGACCGTGCGCACCCGCGCCGGCGAAACGGGGCTCCGAATTGAGGACACGGTGACCAATCTCTCGGCCGAGCCTGGGCAGATGGAGCTCTTGTATCACACGAATTTCGGCCAGCCGCTGTTAGAGCCGGGCGCCGAGATCGTCGCGCCGGCGAAAACCGTCGTGCCCTGGACGGCGCGAGCGGCCGAAGGGGTCGACCACTGGAACATCTACGGCCCCGAGGAGCCGGGTTTCACCGAGCAGGTCTATTTCCTCGATCTGGCGGCCGGCGCGAGCGATCAGACCGAAGTGCTGCTGCGCGGCGCGCGTGCCGAACGCGGCGTCAGCCTGCACTTCTCGAAGCGCGAGTTCCCGTACTTCACGCTCTGGAAGAGTACGCAGGCCGCGGCTGACGGCTACGTGACCGGGCTCGAGCCGGGCGTTAACCTGCCGAACGAGCGCCCATTCGAAGAGCAGCAGAAGCGCGTCGTCGAGCTGGCGGGTGGCGAGTCGCGCACCTTAAATCTGCGGCTCGAAGCGCACGGCACGTCGGCGAGTGTCGGCGCGGCGGCCAAGCGGATTGCCGAGCTGGCCAACGGCGCCGCGCCGTGCATTTTGCTGCGGCCCGAGCTGCCGTGGGCGCCGGTTGCCGGTTAGAACGTGCGGGCGACGTTCCTCGCGCCGCGGGCAAATCTCATATCGCGCGCGGGCTTAGCCGTGCCACTTGCGCGAGCGCTCGGCCGGGCGCAGCTTCACCAACAGAATCAGCGCGACAATCGGGATCACGCCGAGGATGAGTTCAATGCCTGGAAGCGACATGCGGGGACGCTCCCTTCATTCTAGGGTGTCGATCAGGCGATGATGGCGCCAACGAGTACCCCCTCGTTGGAATGCCCCATCTGATATCAGCATCGGACGCCTACGGGGCGCCGATTCAATCGTCGCCCACAAGACTGGTAAGCTTTGCGGGCACGGCGGCAGGTCGCGGTTCGGCTTGTGCCGCCTAGCCAAGGCCTGTGGCCCCCTTGGCCCCGGCGCGCTGGCTTGTTACCAAGGTCCGCGGACGTAATAGACGCCGAACTGGTCGGTGTCGCTGGGCCAGCGCGGCGTGCCGCGGAACGGTGGACCGCTCGACTCGACGACGCCCGGATAGCCGCGCGAGAACTGGTGGTAGATCGGCGTCACGCGCGTTCCGCCAACGCCCCAGTGGTAATCGGTCTGCAGCGCCGCGGTCGGCGGCACGACCAAGGCCACGGGGCGGCCCCAGGCGGTGTGGTAGTAGTCGCCGTGCCAAGTGTAGATGTTAGCCGCTTCGGCGGCGCGGTAGCGCCAGCGCCGGGCGGCTTTCGTCTCGAAACCTTGCGCCGTTTGGAACGACGCGCAGGCGGTTATCAGCAAAACAGCCAATCGCAACTGTCGCGCTGTCATGTTCAGTTATCCTGTAGCTGCGGTCGACTCAAACGTGATGCGGCCGCGGAGGTTGATCGTCCAATCCAGTTTTGATCTGGCCCTTACCACTTGCGGCATTGCCAGCCGGGGAAGTGCGGCACTTCGTCCAGGCAGTTATGCCCCCAGCGGACCCGGGTGATCGTGGTCCCCGGTTCGGGCTTGCAGCAGCAAGGCTTCTTGCAGCACGTGCCGCAGCAGCTCCCGCATCCCGCGCCGCAGCCACCGTGCCCGGTTTCCAACGGTCCTAATTCGTCATTCGACGTGCCGAAGTGCCGGTAGTACTTGCGATGGTGCGTGTACAGGAACTCATGCGGCATCAACGGCTGGTACGTGATCCAGGTGTGCCCCACGTGCGGCGGCACGGGGCGCGGCGACAAGTACATCTGCGCCGGCACGCCGCCGTTGGTCGGCGAGGGACCGACGTAGTAGTTGTAAAACAGGTCGGGCCGCGTGGCGCCGGGCCGGTAACCTTGCGCTGCCGCGGGCTGTGCCAGGCCCAGCGCCGCTGCCATCGTCAGCAGGGCGGGCAGCACGAGCGTACGGGGGTTGAAAATCGTCCTCGACATCGGCGAACTCCTCTGGGTCGGAGAGGTTTTTTGGTGGGCGCCGCGGTGGCGGTGAAGTCGGCGAAGACCACGCTCCCGGCAGCCAGAAACAATCTCGGTTACGGCCGGTCGCAGGGATGAATCTTTGTGTGCCGGGCGTGTCAGAAGAGCTTGCCAGATCAAGTTTAACGGCGAGCGGCCTTGGGTTTCTGACCATACAGCCGCTATAATCGCCACCACCCTTACGACAGGCCCGTGACGGCCCCACGCAGGGTCGCAGCGTACGCCGCACCGCAGGGGTTGCGCGATGCGCGAACCAAGATTGGCGATGCCGCCGAGGGGGGCGTGCCGGAGTCACCTGGCAACGGGCAGCGTGCCCGGGTCACCGGCGCCAGGGTCAATGGAGGACTTGCTACGGTCAGGGGAGGACCGAGCGGCCGATCGATTTTCGGCCGACGCAATCCTTGTTACCCTGCCGGGCCTGCGTGCGCGATCGACCGCGGTTCGCCCAGAGCTGCCGTGGGTCGGAGTTGGAGATCGAAATTCTCGGTTTACGAAGTTGGGGAGTTTGCGCTTGGCAGTCTCGAAAGCTCGCAAGAATTCAGTGCCGGCCGCGAAAGCACCCTCGCCAAATGGTCACGCGGCCAATGGCGCGGTCGGGGCGCGCCGCGCGAAACCGGCGGACGACCCCGTGGTCGAAGCCGCCGAAGTTGAGAGCGCCGGCGATGATGCCGACGATAATACAGAAGACGAGGACGCCGCCGCGCCGGCCGCTGAGAGTAACGGTGACGGCCGAAAGTCGCGCCGCCGGGCCACGGCCCAGTCGATGGCCGCCAGCCAGCGCGACATTTCCGTCAGCGAGTTCTTCGCCAAGAACCGCCACTTGCTGGGCTTCGACAACCCGCGCAAGGCCCTGCTCACCACGGTGAAAGAAGCGGTCGACAACGCGCTCGACGCCTGCGAAGAGGCCGGCATCTTGCCCGAGGTGTGGGTCCACATTCGCCAGACCGGCGAGAACCGCTTTCAGGTCGGCGTGCAGGACAACGGGCCGGGCATTCTCAAGCAGCAGATTCCCAACGTCTTCGGCAAGCTGCTCTACGGCTCGAAGTTCCACCGTTTGCGGATGAGCCGCGGTCAGCAAGGCATCGGCATCAGCGCCGCCGGCATGTACGGCCTGCTGACCACGGGCAAGCCGGTCAAGATCATGTCGAAGGTGTCGCCTAAGAAGCCTTCGCACTACTACGAGATCGCCATCAACACGAAGATCAACCGCCCGGAGATTCTCAACGGCAAGGGTGAGGGGGTCGACGTGCCGCCGGGGGCATCGGGCCAGGCCGCGATGGAAAAGCACGCTATCGAGTGGATGGAAACCAATCATGGCACGCGCGTGACGATCGAACTCGAGGCCCGCTACCAGCGCGGCCGCGGCAGCGTCGACGATTACCTGGCGCAAACCTGCATCGCCAATCCGCACGTCAAATTGCACTATCTCGATCCCGAGGGGAAAAGCACCGAATACGTGCGCTCCACCGAAGAGCTGCCTCCCGAAGCCAAGGAGATCATGCCGCACCCCTACGGCATCGAGCTCGGGCAGTTGGTCACGATGCTCAAAGATTCGAAGCCGATGTCGCTGTCGCAGTTTTTGAGCAGCGCGTTTTCGCGCGTCAGCTCGAGCACGGCCAAACGCATTTGCGAGTCGGCCAAGCTGAGCACGCGTGCGAACGTACACCGCGTTGGGCGCCACGAGGCCGAGTCGCTCTACAAGGCCTTGCAAGACACGCGCATCCCCCCGCCATCGACCGATTGCGTCGTGCCGATCGGCGAGCAGCGGCTGCTCAAGGGGTTGCATCACGTCGTGCCGGGCGACTTTTATGTGGCCGTGACTCGCCCGCCGGCCGTCTATCGCGGCAATCCGTTCGTGATCGAAGCGGCGCTGGCCTACGGCGGCGCGCCGTCGGCCGCCCGCGTGTCGCTCGAGCAGTTGACCGACTTTTTGCAGGAGAGCGACGCCCGCACCCTGCGGCAGTTTCTGGCGACGACCTTCCAGGGCATCGGCATGGAGGGGGCCAACAAGATCGTCAAGGAGTCGGGGCTCGGCACCCGGCAAACGCCCAACAAACTCAAGCCGAAGGAAATCCTGAAACTGCACGAGGCCCTGCAGAGCGTCAATCTCGAAGAAGGGCAAACCATGAACGTGCAGCGGTTCGCCAATCGCGTGCCGCTGCAGTTCCAGCAAGGGGCCTGCGCCATCACGCAAACCGTGGTCGGCACGAGCTGGCGGGCCTACGGGTTGACGCAGTCGCGCAATTCGTTGCCGAGCGGGCCAGTCACGATTATGGTGCACATGGCCAGCGTGTGGGTGCCGTTCACGAGCGAATCGAAAGAAGCGATCGCCGGCTATCCCGAGATTCAGCGCGAATTGCGGCTGGCCTTGCAGGCGATCGGCCGCAAGCTCGGCCTGTACATGCGACGGCGCTTGAAGGTGCGCGACGCCGGCGCGCGGCGCAACACCTTCCTCAAGTACCTCAACGAGATCGCCGAAGCGGTGACCGCGATCAAGGACTACCCCGAAACTCGCACGAAGCAGCTTTACGAAAAGCTGTGCGCGGTCGCCAAAGTGAAAACGCTGCACGCCGATTTGAGCGTCGACGAGCAGGGCAACTTTGTCGAAGAGGAAGAAGAGCAAGACTTCGGCGACAACGTGTTGATCATCGATCGCAGCGGTGCGGAGATAGGGGCAGTCGCAGACGCTGCAAGCGGCGGTGATCAAGAGGCTGCCGTGCCCGCCTCAAAGGGATCGAAGTCCAAAGCAAAGCCCTCTACTGCGAAACGTCGCTAACTACTAACGCCCAGGGATGGCGATCCCTGGGCTTATTAGTCAAACAATCAACTCATTCAGTCGCATCGCGATCCACAACCTATGGCCAAAAAAGCCGGCAGCAAGGCGTCATCAGGCAGTACGAGCACCACGGCCCCGCGCGTCAAGCTCAACGAGCGCGACAAGAGAACGATGGGCGAGATCCACGGCCTGGCCGGCGGAGTCGAAACGGCCGCCGAAAAGAATCGCGACCCGTACCTCGACATCCCCAGCCGCACCTTGTCGAACGTCAAGTTCAACAAGGCCAAGCGGTTCATCGAGATGGGAAAAAACACCACCCGCCGGCAGTTGTTCAACCTGTCGCAAGCCAAAAGCTACATGCAGACGCTGCTGGTGGCCAAGGGCTCGAAGCAACTGATCACCGAAGGCAAGACAACCAGCTTGCGAGGTTTGTTCTACCTGCTGAAGCACACGATCGAAGGGACCAAGGAAGACACCTTCGACGAGCAGGGAGAGTGCGACGCGATCATCGAAGACGTCGAGGTGACGCTCAACGCGCTGCGCGAAGAGCTGCACCTGTTCGCCAAGGAAGCCGGCAGCATCGTCGGCCCGATCACGCTGGTGGACACCGGCGACGAGATCGATTGCTCGCGAATGGGCTCGGGCGGGTACAGCATCCCGTCGATCGTCGAGCCCGACGTGGTGCAGTTCAAGAACAACAAGGCCAAGTTCGTGCTGCACGTCGAAAAGGGGACGGTCTGGCGCCGCTTCAACGAGGACAAGTTCTGGCTCAAGCACAACTGCATTCTCACGCACGGCGGCGGGCAACCCCCACGCGGTGTGCGGCGGCTGTTGAACCGCCTGCACTACGAGCTCGATTTACCGGTCTACTGTTTGCTCGATAACGACCCGTGGGGGTACTACATCTACAGCGTGATCAAGCAGGGCTCGATCAATCTGGCCTTCGAGTCGAAGCGGATGGCCGTGCCGGGGGCCAAGTACCTGGGGCTGCGCTCCATCGACTTCACGCGCTGCGAGTTGTCGCCGTCGGTGCAGATTCGCCTGAACGACACCGACATCAAGCGGGCCAAGCAGATCGCGGCCTATCCCTGGTTCGCCGACAAAAAGCCCTGGCAGCGCGAAATCGAGCAGATGCTCAAGAACGCCTTCAAGCTCGAAGTCGAGTCGCTGATCTCCAAGAACATCAGCTACGTGACGGAGACGTACGTGCCCGATCGACTGCGGGAGCAGGACTGGCTAGATTGACAGGGGCAAAACCGGCCCAGCGCCTAGACCACGTCAGGAATCGTATAAGGCGGTCGATACTCGCGCCGCAACAGGGCGTTGGCCTCGGCGTTTGGCTTGCCCTCGGCGGTCAGGCAAGTCTCGGTCTGCGGATCGATCAAGAGCTTCTGCCCGCCCAGCCGGTAGCTGATGTTCGCATACTGGCACAACAGCGTGCTTCGGTGCCCTTTCTCGATGTCGGCGCTGGGCAGCTCGCGCGAACGGATCGACTGGCAGAAGTTTTCCTTGTGCTCGGGATCGGGGAAGGTGCCGTGTTCCTGATCGACGAGCACCGGCAGGCGGCCCTTCGGCCGATCGTACACCTGCCAGCCGCAACCGTGCCGGCCGACGTACATCATTTTGTCGCTGCCATAGATCTCGATTCGCTCGGCGTTCTGCGGCCAGTAGGGGAACAGATCGGGGCGGTTGCGCACTTCGCTGTCGCTCTTGATCATGTAGGGGGTGTAGAGCGTCAGCTCGAAGATCATCACCAGGTCGTCGAACTCGTAGACAGCCACCTGCGTGTCGGGCGTTTCGAATGCCCCTTGTTCGTCGAAGCGGCCGCCGACCGAGTAGACGCTCTTGGGATACTCCTTGCCGACGAGCCAGCGGGCGAGGTCGATCTGGTGTACGCCGTCGTTGATGATGTCTCCGCCCGAGAAACGCCAGAAGTGGTTCCAGCCGTTGTGATAGTTGGCGTTGTAAGCGGCCGATGGCGCGGGCCCGGTCCACCTGTCGTAATCGAGGCCACTGGGGACCGGCCCGTCGGGCACCGGCTGCACGTTGGGCCAGCTCTTCATGTTGAAGACCTTGACCATGTGGATGCGGCCCAGCTTGCCGCTCTCGATGTACTCCTTGGCATGGATGTCGTAGGGGGCGCTGCGGTTTTGCGTGCCCAACTGCACCATGCGGTTGTAGCGCCGGGCGGCCTCGACCATTTTGCGCCCTTCCCAGGGGGATTGGCTGGCCGGCTTTTCGACGTAAACATCCTTGCCGGCCTGGCACCCCCACACGGTTGCCAGCGCGTGCCAGTGGTCCGGCGTGGCGACGACGATGGCGTCGACCGCCTTATCGTCGAGCACTCGGCGGATGTCTTGCACGGTTTGCGGGGCGCGGCCCTGCACGTCTTCGATGGCCTTGGCGCGCGAGCCGTGCAGCGACGAATCGACGTCGCACACGTAGGCCACTTCGCAGTCGGGGCGCTTGGCGAAGTCGGGGCCGAGCATGCTGCCGCGACCGCGGATGCCGACGATCCCCAGCACGATCTTTTCATTCGCCGAGACAGGCTTGGCGCTGGGAGCATCGGCCGCGGCGGTTTGCTGGGCGGCGCCGAGTAGCGTGGCGCCAGCCGCCAATTTGATACCGGTCTGCGACGAATGGGCAAGAAACTCGCGGCGATCGAGTGCGGCCATCGATGTGATCTCCCTAATCGGTCACGGTCGCCCGAGCGATTACACAGCAGCGTCCCTGACAGCGACCGAGCGCTACTATGGCGGCAGCGCGAGGGAGTTGTCAACGTTTTGCCACTGGGCACAGCAAATTCGGTCACGGTGCTAGACAAGCTTCACGCGCCGGCACACGATACGCAGTACTCGATAATCTAGCGGATGACGTGAATGTGGAAGCGTGGGGCGAGCGGACTCGATGTCGGGGACGATCCTGGTAGTGCATGAGCAAATCTCGCAAGAAACCAACGCGAACCGCCCCGGCGACCGCGCCGCAGTCGGCTGACTTGGCGAAGGGGTCGGCAATCATCGCGAGGCCGGTGTCGGAGCAGAGCCTCATCTGGGCGAGCGCTGTGGCAATCCTGCTCGTGGCCGTCGTGTTGCTGGGCATGCTGGCCGCGCCCTGGCTGAAAGGCAATGTCTACACCGGCGGCGACCTGCAATCGTTCAATCTGCCGATCCGCAAATTCTACGCGGACTGCCTGGAGCGGGGCGATAGCCCGCTCTGGTGGCCGAACATCTACTGCGGTTTCAATCTGCATGGCGATGGACAAGCCGGGATCTTTCATCCCTGGCACTGGCTGCTGTATCGTCTGCTGCCCTTGGTCGCCGCGTTCAATCTCGAGCTGTTGATCAACTTTCCGCTCTTGTTCGCAGGTACCTACCTGTTTTGCCGCCGGCGCCAGCTGCCGGTGGTGCCCGCGCTGTTCGGCGCGTTCTTGTTCGCCTTGTGCCGGTTCAATGTCAATCATCTCGATCATCCGAACTTGATGGCGACGATGACGCACGTTCCCTGGCTGCTGTGGGTGACCGACGTGCTGTTGACGACGACGCGCCCGCGACAAGCGGCCGGCGCGGCGCTAGCGATCGCGCTGTTGACCGGGTCGCAATTTCTGCTCGGCCACCCGCAAAGCATGTGGTTTACGGCGCTGGTCGGTGGCTGGTATGTCGCGGTGCGGTTTCCGGTTTGCGTCCATCGTTGGCGGCTGGCGCAACTCGGCGCGGCGCTGGTTTGCGGGTTGGCGATCGGCGCCGTGCAGTGGATGCCGACGTACGAAGCGTTGAAACTCTCCCGTCGAGCCGGCGCCGACGAGGGCTTTCGTTCGACCGGTGGCGTTCATCCAGCCCACTTGTTCGAGTACCTGGCCCCCTCGATTTTCGTGGACCGCATTCCACCCGCAGGCGAACTGATTGGCCAGCGCGAATGGAACGGTGCTTACGAGCTATACCTGGGAATGTTTGTCCCGGCCGCGATCGTGTGGCTTATTTTTCGCGGCCGGGCGATGGAGCCCTGGCGCAGCCTGGCCTGGGCATCGCTGGCGCTGGGGCTAATCGCTGTGGCGCTGAGCCTGGGGCGCTACTTAGGTCCGCTGCACTGGATTGTGTTGCGGATTCCCGTCGTGGGGCTGTTTCGCAGCGCATTTCATACGATCATCGTGGCTAGCCTGGGCTTTAGTCTCTTGGGCGCCTGCGTACTGGCCGATGTTTGGCGCGTCGCCGAGAAGTCGGTGATCGTTAGCTGGAATCGGTTGGCCTGGCTGGCGCTCGTCCCGCTGGCGACGCTCGCACTGGCGCTCGTCGCCGGCTCGCTCGACGACGTCGTCGTGGCCGGAGTGAATTGGCACGGGGCCGGGTTGCGGGCTTCGGCCGGCGATCTGGCATTGGCGCTCGGAGCC
>Ga0163152_10007564_pt1 | contig 11856 bp, 8 predicted proteins | sample OliLakLV19MP8IB2_FD_148635 | JGI IMG/M metagenome (GOLD analysis project Ga0163152, IMG submission 148635) | Freshwater microbial mat bacterial communities from Lake Vanda, McMurdo Dry Valleys, Antarctica - Oligotrophic Lake LV.19.MP8.IB-2 | ecosystem: Environmental > Aquatic > Freshwater > Lake... | reverse complement strand
GCTCGGTCTGGGCATGGCAATCCCGTGGCCGATCGCCGGCGCCGGCATGGCGGCACTGCCAAAACCCGGTGCGTGGATGGTGCGCGTCAAACAGGTGTTCGGCGTCATCATCATCCTGACCGCCGCCTACTACGGATACCTCGCCTACACGTTGTTTGCGAACCGCTGGGTGGATAGCGCCGAAGTGTCGTCAAGCGTGGATGAGATGATCAAGAGCGGCTGGCACTCGTCGCTCGCGGCGGGCCTTGCCGAAGCGCAGCGCGACAACAAGCCGGTGCTTCTCGACCTGTGGGCCTCCTGGTGCAAGAACTGCCTGGTGATGGATCAAACGACCTTGAAGGATCCGGCCGTGGTCGCCGCACTCGACGGGTACGTGAAAATCAAGGTCCAGTCCGAAGATCTTGACGAGCCCTCGACCAGCGCGATCATGCAGCGTCTCAATGCCGTGGGCCTGCCGGCCTACGCGGTGCTGCAGCCGCGCTGAACCAGCGCCTGGAGCTTGAGCAGCCGCTCGCGTAGCAACGCTTCGTGTAGTCGGCCCAGTTTGGTGAGCAGGCTATGCCTGGCTCACGAGCGGGTATTGTTCCGGATGTTCAATTGACTCGACAGCGAGGTCGACGTCCAGGTCCGGCCAGTAGAGGTGATGCGGGCTCGGGAGTTGGACGTTCGTTGGCGATCGCCCGGATAGACGCGTCACGAAACCAGGGTCCGTGGTGTCGTAGCACACGCCGTCGTCGATGACACTCGTGGCGGCGTTGCTGACCGTGATCCTCGACGAACATGGCCAGCGTTAACGCTCACCGACGTGGCTGAGGCGGTCCACCGATCACTGGCGTACGTGACAACCGTCGTGTCACACCAGTCGCTCGGTGGGGGAGTGGACGATGGCCTTCAGATCGGCCGAGCTCGACGCCTCCTGCTCTACGGGGCCACGCGAGTCAGAGAGAGGCGAAAAGCGAGAACTCCTCAAATCCACGAGCAGGAGCACTCGTTTTTGCCTCTCTCTGACTCGCGCGTGCCGCCTGAGGCGGCACGCAACCCCTCACGCTCCGTGTCTCCCTGTCAATGGCTCTTTCGGCATTGCCAGCTATGCAGGTGTCACTTCGTCGGCCGGGTCTTGAACACAGCGTGTTTACGCAGGTTGCCTCACGAGGCAGAGAACGGTCCTCGAGGCGCCGCCGGGGAGATGCCGTCCTGCCAGTAGGTTGGTACACAAAAATCTCGTGCCACCCGTGCCACGCCCGACCGACGATGGTAACGTCGTCGTCCGACGATCAGGAGTAGTCAAAATGAAGGAAATCCTCGAGCGACTCGAACGGAAGATGGACGCCGGATTCGCGCAGGTCGACCGGCGCTTTGAACAAGTCGACGCGCGGTTTGAACAGGTCGACAAGCGGTTTGAACAGGTCGACGTGCAACTAGAGGAGGGCCGGGAACGCGACCGCGGATTCGAGGCCAGGTTCGACAGGGTCGATGCGCAGCTTCAGAAGCAGGGCGTCCTCCTTGAAGCCGTGCAAGGCGACGTGAAGATGGCGCTGGAAGGCATCATCGGCAATCGGGAGATTTCAGACAAGGGTTTTGCCGACGTCATGCGGAAGCTGGACGAACGGGTGCAGCCGATTGAGTTGGTCAGTCGGAAATTCAGCCGGGAACTCAGCCCGCGTGCCAAGAGCGCGGCCAAGCGTCGTCGGAGCTGAAGCCCGGGCCCTCTTTGAATTCGCACGTATAATCCGCCGGCATGAAGACACTGGTGCCGGTCGTTCTGCTTGTGTTGTCGGCGGTCCTGTCGCAGGCGCCGCCGCTCTGGATCGAGGCGCCGGGGGCGCTGCCGGAGACGACGACGTGGACCAACAAGGTCGAGGTCGCCGACCTGAACGGCGACGGTCGGCCCGATCTGCTGTTCGCGAATGGCGGTGACTATTCGGCGCCTGGGACACCCGAAGCCAACGGCGCGTATGTCAACCGAGGCGGACGGCAACCGTTTGACGATCGCAGCGCCGCCGTGTTTGGCCCAATTGCCGATCTCGCGCGCGTGATCAAAGCCCGCGACGTGAACGGCGACGGCCACATCGACATTCTCGTCGGCACCACCTACGAAACACAGAGCCGGTTGTATCTGGGGCAGGGCGGCGGCGCATTCAGTGAAGTGACCGCGACACACGTGCCGCAGCGACCCGCGAGCATCGGTGACCTTGAGTTCGGTGATGTCGATGCAGACGGCGATCTGGATGTGGTGCTGGCCGATTGGGGCCCCGGCAACAACATGACCAACGAGGGCGGACGCACGCGTCTGTGGCTCAACGACGGCGCGGGCCGCTTCACCGATGTGACCGAGGAGCGCATGCCGGCCGCGCTGATTCGTTTTTCATGGGACATCGAGTTCGTCGATGTCGAGAACGACTTCGACCTCGATGTGCTGGTGTCATGCAAGCGCTGCATCGGCGGGTATCTGTTCAAGAACGACGGCACAGGCACGTTCACCCGGGATGGCCCGGGCTTGCCGCAGTACACGAACAACTACGAATACGAGCCGATGGACCTCGACGGCGACGGGTTCCTCGATCTCATCACCATCAACGACGGAGAGATCGTGCGGGAGGGCGGTTCCAATCGCCGCGAACACGTCTTCCGCAACGACGGCAAAGGGCGCTTCCGTGATGCGACGGCACAGTGGTGGCCGGTCGAGGCCAATCCGGGCGAAGACGACAACATGGTCGCGTTCCTCGATGTGGACTCCGACGGCGACGCCGACTTCGTCGTCGGCTCCCTCAGCGGGCCGGACCGGCTGCTGATCAACGACGGCAAAGGCCGTCTGAGCCTTCGGGCTGATGTCTTCAAGGGAGCCGACACTCCAGGCACGTTGGGCCTGGCGCTGGCCGACCTTGACGGTGACGGTCGCATGGATGTGATCCAGGCGCAGGGGGAACATCCGACGGCGGTACAGGAGCGCGTGTTTTTTGGCAGCGGCCTCGCGCCCGACACGGCGCCTCCGTTTGTCGGCACCCCGTCGGTCATCGACAGTCCCGTGGCCGGGCAGCAGCGCGTCCGGGCGCGCGTCCACGATCGCAAGAGCCCCATACTCGGCAGTGAATTCAAAAGCGTCGAGGTCGAGTTCAAGACGGCCGCCGGTATCCAGACCGTCGCGATGCGCTGGTACGGCGAATACCTCTGGTCGGCTGACGTTCCCACCGCCGCATCGATCACCCGCGTGTGTGCCACCGACGCGGCAGGACTGCAGACGTGCCAGCCGGCCGCTACGCGATGATGTCGTGAATCACGTTGCCGGCGACGTCGGTCAATCGGAAGTCGCGGCCGCTGAAGCGATACGTCAACTTGGTGTGGTCGATCCCCATCAGGTGCAGGATGGTGGCGTGCAGGTCGTGGACGTGCACGGGCTTTTCGATCGCCTTGAACCCGAAGTCGTCCGTGGCGCCGTAGGTCGTGCCACCCTTGATGCCGCCGCCCGCGAGCCACATCGTGAAGCCGAACGGATTGTGATCGCGGCCGTTCTGCGTCTGGCCGGCCCCGCCACCCACTTCGACCACCGGTGTGCGTCCAAACTCGGATCCACAGACCACCAGCGTGTCGTCGAGCAGCCCGCGTGATTTGAGGTCCTTGATGACCGCCGCAAACGGCTGGTCGGAATCCTTCGCCGTGGTGCGGTGCGCCTGAATGTCGGCGTGGTGATCCCACGGATCGCCCTTGGCGTAATAGATCTGCACCATCCGCACGCCGCGCTCCACCAGGCGCACCGCCATCAGGCATCCTCGCGCCGTGCTGCCCGGGCCGTAGAGCTTGAGTGTGGCCTCGCTCTCCTTCCGGATGTCGAAGACGTCCGGCGCCTCGGTCTGCATGCGGTAGGCGACTTCCATCGACGAAATCGCCGCCTCCAGCTGCGGGTCCTTGACGTCGCCGCCAGGACGCATTTTGTCCAGCTTGGCGAGCAGGTCAAGTTCGCGACGCTGCTCCGGCAGCGTGAACTCCTTGTTGTGCAGATACGACACGAGGTTCTTCGGGTCGAAGTCCTTGCCGATCAGCTGGTCCGGACGTTCGGTCTTGTCAGAGATGAATGTCCCCTGATGCACCGCCGGAAGGAACGAACTGTTCCACAGCGGCGGTCCCACCGTCGTCGGCAAGTCCGGGCACAAGACGACGTACCCGGGCAGGTTCTTGTTCTCGGAACCGAGTCCGTACGTCAGCCACGATCCCAATGACGGCCGGCCGGCCTGGGTATGGCCGGTGTTCATCATCAGCAGCGACGGTTCGTGATTCGGAATGTCGGTGTAGACCGACCGCACAAAACAGATGTCGTCCGCGCATGCGCCGACATGTGGAAACAGTTCACTGACGTCGGCACCGCTCTGCCCGTATTTCTTGAACGAGAAAGGCGACCGCAGCAACGTGCCCGTCTTGCGCTCGGTGGCGACCGAGCCACCGGGCAACGGCTGCCCGTGATACTTGTCGAGCATCGGCTTCGGATCGAAGCTGTCGACCTGCGACAAGCCGCCATTCATGAACAGGAAGATGACTCGTTTGGCTTTGGCCGCATGATGGAGCGCGCGTGGACCGGCCACCGACTGCGAGCCATCCAGCACGCCAGCCGTCGCGAGTGATTCACCAACCAGACTCGCGAATGCGAGCATGCCAAAGCCGTTGCCAATCTGGCACAGCGCCTGGCGACGAGTGACGGGACGAGGACCTTTGTGTGACACGGACAACCTCAGTTGATGAACAGGAACTCGTTCGCGCTCATCAGAAGTTTGATGTAGCGGCCTAATGCGGTGACGGGCTTTTTGTTCTTGAGCTCGGCCGGATCCCCGGCGCCCGGCTTCACGCCTGCCATCATGCCGTCCGGTTTGGGCACAGGCGGCGTGGCCGGCGCGCCTGATGCCGCGGCATCCTTCATGCCGGCCGTCGGCGGTGCCGGAGGTGTGTTGGCCTCCGCCTTCCGTTCCTCGTACTGGCGCATCGGCTCGGTGATGAGGAAGTCAATGCCGGCCGCGAGTTCTTCGGCCGATGGTGCGCGGCCGTAGAGGCGACGATAGAGATCCGTGACCCTGGCTTCGTCGGTCGGCAGGGCCGCCACCAATGCGCCGAGGCGTTCGGCCTGCTGCTGCATGAAGTCGCTGTTCATCAGAAACAGCCGCTGCAGCGGCACGTTGGTCGTGAATCGCTTTTCGGCCGACTGGCTCGCGCTCGGGAAGTCGAAAAGCTGAAGGAACTCGTCCATTTTGTACCGGCTGATCGCGCCGTAAATGGTGCGACGCGGGTACAGCGGCGTGAGTGGCGCGGACGGGCCGCCCAGTTTCTCCTCCAACGAGCCTGCGACAAACAGCACCGAGTCGCGCAGTTGTTCGGCGCTCAGACGCGTTCGGTTCGCGCGCCAGTAGAGCCGGTTCCCGGCATCCTTGTCGACGTTGGCCGGGCTGCTGTCGGTACTCAGTTGATACACGGCGCTGCGAAGAATCTCGCGATGCAGTGCCTTGATCGACTGTCCCTTCGCGAGGAACTGCTGGGCAAGATGTTCCAGAAGTTCCGGATGGCTCGGTGTCTCGCCGTTCCAGCCAAAGTTGCTCGGCGTGTCCACCAGCCCGGTACCGAAATGGCCCTTCCAGATGCGGTTGACGATGACGCGGGTGGTGATGGGCTGCGCAAGAATGGCCTCGGCCATCTCGAGTCGACCGCTGCCCTTGGAGAAGGCCTGCCGTTCCGACGATGCCAGGACGGTCAGGAATCCTCGCGTGACCTCCGGTCCGTTGCGGTACGCGCTGCCGCGCAATGCGACGGGAAGGTTCCGCAGTGTCTCCAGGTCGCGGACGCCATGCACGTAGGGAAATTGTTCGGGCAGTGCCTTCTGCATCGCGGAGATGTCGTCACGCAGGCCCTGAATCAGCGCGCGTCGATCGGGGCCCAACTGGCGTTCGAGTCCCCAGCCTCTGAAGGCGAGCAGGCCGGGCTTCATCAAGCGCGGCTCCGACACGGTCGGATCGAGATCGCGTGAAAACACATCGGTCCACACGTTGGTCCGATCAATGGCCATCGTCTTCAGCTCCAGGCCACAGCCCGGGCAGAAGTCGTCGTTGGTGATGAACTCATTGGGTTTGTTGGACGGGTCTTTCTTCTTCGTGCCGGGGAGCGCCTTGGCCGCGATGATGTCGTTTTCGTCCTTGACCGCGCGCCGCTCCAGCAACACGTCAACCAGCAGCGTCTGGAACTCCTTCGCGAGGCGTTTGGCGTCCGCCTCGGTGCCGCCCGCCTTGACCATCTCCTGCCAGGCCTTGAGGTACGGGTAATACGTGTCGGGCTTGGTCAGGAAACGGAGCCAGCGGTCGAACAGTTCGTAGTCGAGTTTTCCCTCTTCGACCACACGGGGCTTCTCATGTTTCGGCTCACCGGTCACGCGCCATGCGGCCAGCATGTATTTCTCGGTCTGGAACGCGAGGGTCTCGGCCAACTGCAGCGATTCGTTCTGCATGTATTGACTGAGCAGTTGCTGCTTTTTCTCAAGGGCCTTCTCCTGCGCCTTGAAGGTCTCGACGACGGCTTTTGGTGCCTGCGGGTATTCGTGGTACTCGGTGTTGAGAAACACGCCGGCCATCGCGTAGTAGTCGGTGGTCGGAATCGGATCGTATTTGTGATCGTGGCAGCGTGCGCAGCCGACGGTCAGCCCGAGGAATCCTCGACTGACGGCATCGACGCGATCGTGCCGTTCATCCGCGCGCGTGATTTCCACCGCGCCGTTGTCGTAATACCAGGGACCGAGGCCGAGGAACCCGACCGCAGGCAGATGACGCAGGCGCTGTGATTGATCGAGCAGATCGCCCGCCAACTGCGCGAGCACGAACTGGTCGTACGGCAGGTCGTCGTTAAACGCCTTGATGACCCAGTCGCGATACAGATACGCGTGCGGATACGGGTTGAACCCGCGGCCTTCCGGATCGAGACTGCGGTAGTCGTCTTCGCCGTACCGTGCGACGTCGAGCCACAGGCGCCCCCACGTTTCGCCGTACCTGGGAGAGGCGAGCAGGCGATCGATGACGGCGTCCCACGCGGTGGGAGAGGCATCCTTCAGGAACGCATCCACTTCGTCGGGCGTCGGCGGAAGTCCGGTCAGGTCGAGTGTGACGCGCCGCAGCATTGTCAGCTTGTCGGCCGGTGCGGCCGGTGTGAGCCCGTCTTTCTCCAGCCGCGCGAGGATGAAGCGGTCGATGTCGGTCCGGGCCCACGCGGTGTTGGCCACCGTGGGCACCGCCGGTGTGGCCAGCGGTCGCACCGACCAGAAGGCGCGATGGGTATCAGTGACAACCATCACGTGTGCGGCGACCGGCGTGGGCGCCGGCGTCGCGCTGGCGGGCCAGGTCGCACCCGTGCGCACCCATTCGACCAGCACCTCAATCTCGTCCGGCCGCAGCATCGATTCACCGCGTGGCATGCGCGCGATGCCCGGCGTATGTTTCACCGCCTGAATCAACAGGCTCTTGTCGGGATCCCCCGGCACGATGACCGGGCCACCTTCGCCGCCGCGCAGCATGGCCCCACGCGAGTCCAGTCGCAGATCCCCTTCCGCCTGGTCGGTGTGGCATTCGTAGCAGTGACGCACCAGCAGCGGGCGGACCTTCGCTTCGAAAAACTCGAGCGATTGTGGGGAGTCGGTATCTGTTTTTGCGACCGCCGGCGTCTGTCTGGCGGCAATCGTGCCTCCCAAGAGACTAATCAGCAGGCCACCGACGAGAACGGACGAACGGATGGTCATAACGTGTGAACCCACAGGGGAGTGCCAGTATTATGCCCGGATGAAGACAGTCTGCAACCTGGTTCTCCTCGCCCTCGTCGGCTCGATCGGGCTTCTGGCGCAGGCTTCGGCACCGTCCGGGCCACCGACGCTCAAGTTGTTATTGACGAACCTGACACCCGACGCCGCAGTGGCGCTGGGTGGGGAACGCGGTCTGGCCGGGAGCGACGATGCCGTCTGGGTCGTCGATCGCAGCGCAGGGACTCTGACACGACTCGACGCCAAGACCAATACACCCGGAGCGACGGCCACCATTGGGAAGCAGGTCTGTGCCGATCCGCTGGTGGCGTTCACGAGTGTCTGGGTGGCCGACTGCGCGGGACCGGCGCTCGCGCGTCTTGATCTGGATGCCGCGAAGCCGCCCGCGCTGCTCACCGCGACCATTCGTGGTGTCGGGCCGATGGTGTCTGGTGTGGGCAGCGTCTGGATGATTGTCGGCGGTGCCGGCACGATCCTTCGACTGGACCCCGACACCAATCGGGCGGTCGCCGAGATTCCCGTGCCCGGTGGGGCGCAGGCCATCGCCTTCGCCGAAGGCGCGGTCTGGGTGGCCGGTACCACGCAGGCCACCGTGACGCGGATCAATGCCCACACGAACGTGGTCGGCGACAGCGCCAAGGTTGGGAAGGGGCCGTTGGTCCTCGCGACCGGCGAAGGCGCGGTGTGGACGTTGAACACGGCCGACGGGACGGTCTCTCGCATTGACCCCAAGACGACCAAGGTGACATCCACGATCACGCTGAACGTGCCGACCGCCGGCGGCGCGATTGCGGCGGGAGAACATGGCGTGTGGGTGAGTGCGCCCGGGACGCCCTTGATCCGCATCGATCCCGTCACCAGTCACGTGTCGCACGTGTTCTCAGGTCCCGGCGGTGGCGCGGTGACGGTCGCGGCCGGGTCGGTGTGGATCACCGCGGCACCGACTGACATCTGGCGTGTGGATCCGAAACGAATCGAGGCCACCCGGCGTCTCGAGCCCGTGCCGGTCCATGCCACTAATCGCATGTGGGACCTGTCGCCTGTGCAATTGAGCACAGTTTCTATTGGCCACAAACGTGTATCCTTCACGTCGCATCCGTGAAACTTCACACTGAACGCGACCGTTTGTCCCTGCAGATCGCGCACGACATGGCCAACGCCTCAAGCCTGAGGGTGCTGTAAAACGCCGTTGACGCCAGAGTGGCCAGCCAGAGGCGTGAACTGCGGGCCTTGCAAACACGCAGCAGACTCCATCCCACCAAATGACACCCACACCAAAAAAGAAGACACGGCCGGCCCGGCCCAAGGCCTTGCTCAAGTCGCTGACCGGCATCCAGGGCCTCGACGAAATCACTGGAGGAGGCCTCCCCACCGGACGTCCCACGCTGCTCAGCGGCGGTGCGGGTTCGGGCAAGACGATGTTCGGGCTGGAATTCCTGGTGCGGGGTGCCACCCAATACGGCGAACCTGGTGTGTTCATCTCGTTTGAAGAAACGATCCCCGACCTCACCAAAAACGCTGCATCGCTGGGTTTTGACCTCGCCCGGATGGTCGCGGACAAGAAGTTGTTCATGGACCATGTCTATATTTCCCGAAGCGAGATTGCCGAAACCGGCGAATACGACCTCGACGGGCTGTTCATTCGCATTGCGGACGCGGTGCAACAGGTCGGGGCCAAACGTGTCGTCCTCGACACGATCGAGGCCCTGTTTGGCCAATTGCCGAACCCCGCCATCCTGCGCGCAGAAATCCGGCGACTGTTTGGCTGGCTCAAAAGCCGCGGCCTGACGACCGTCATCACGGCCGAGCGCGATCGTCCGGAGAAGCTGACACGCAATGGCATCGAGGAGTTCGTCTCGGACTGCGTCATCGTCCTCGACAATCGCGTGCGCGAGGAGATTTCGACCAGACGCCTGCGCATCGTCAAGTACCGGGGATCCACACACGGCACAAACGAATATCCGTTCCTGATCGATGAACACGGCATTTCCGTGCTGCCGATCTCCTCACTCGGCCTCGACCATCCCGCGCCGGCCGGACGTATCTCGACCGGCATCGACCGCCTGGACGGCATGATGGGCGGCAAGGGGTTTTTTCGGGGCAGCAGCATCATGTTGTCGGGCACCGCCGGGACCGGCAAGACCAGTGTGGCCGCACACGTCGTGGATGCGGCCTGCCGGCGGGGCGAAAAGTGTCTGTACTTCACGTTTGAGGAGTCGCCCAAGCAGGTGATCCGCAACATGCGGTCGATCGGCATCGACCTTGAGCCGTGGGTGCACAGGGGACTGCTGCAATTTCATGCCGCACGTCCCACCTACGGCGGGATCGAAGAAATCCTGCTGGTCACACACAAACAGATCTCCATTTTTCATCCCAACATCGTGGTGGTAGACCCGATCACGAACCTGCTCATGGCCAGCACCCTGCACGAAGTGCGGTCGATGCTCACGCGACTGATTGACTTCCTGAAGACCCAGGAGATTACCGCGGTCTTCTCGAGTCTCACGGCGGCCGGGAGTGATCTTGAAGCCAGCGAGGTGGACGTCTCGTCGCTGATGGACACGTGGTTGCTGCTCAAGGCTATTGAGGTCGGAGGCGAACGCAACCGTGCGTTGTACGTGCTGAAGTCACGAGGCATGGAGCACTCCAACCAGATTCGGGAATTTGTGCTCACCGACGACGGCCTTCGGATGCTGGACGTGTATTTGGGTCCCGACGGCGTACTCACCGGCTCCGCGCGTATGTCGCAGGAGGCCCGCGAAAGGGCCGCAGGCACCTCGCGCCGGCAGCACCTCGACGGCTGCAAACGCGAACTGGATCGCAAACGTGAAATGTTCGAGGCCCGCATGACGTTGCTCAGGGCCGAGTTTGAAGTGGAAGAAGAAGTGATTCAGCAGAGCATCTCCCAGTCGAAACTCCTCGATGCCGAGCTGTCGGAGGGGCGGGGGCAGATGGTGCGCAGCCGCGAGGCGGACGCGTCGGCGTACAAGAAGGTTGGGCGCGCGCTGGCCCCGAGGAAGCGTTGAATGGCCACACCCAAACCGAAGAAGAAGCAGAAGGCCGACGTCTATGCGCTGCGCCTCTTTGTCGCCGGCGAGACCCCCAAATCCGCTCGCGCCATTGCCAATCTGAGGCTGCTGTGTGAACAACACCTGAAGAACCGGTACCACATCGAGGTGATCGACCTGCTGGAGAACCCCCATCTGGCACGGGGCAACCAGATCGTCGCCGTCCCGACTCTCGAGATCAAACTTCCGCACGATGTCCGCAAGGTCATCGGGGACCTGTCGAACACCGATCGGGTGCTGGTGGGTTTGGCGATCCAGCCTTTGGGCTAGCCACAGAGACACAAATCATGAAGCACCTTCCCCTCTACGTCTTGCGGCTGTTCGTCAACAGCTCGACGCCGAAATCGGCATTGGCTGTCGCCAATCTCACCCGTGTGTGTGAGCAGCACCTCGCGGGGCGGTATCGCCTGGAAGTCATCGACATTCACCAACACGCCGACCTCGCCCGCAAGGCCCAGATCGTGGCCGTGCCCACCCTCATCAAACACGTGCCTGCGCCGCTGCAGCGTCTCGTGGGGGACATGTCCAACGTGGGCAGGGTGTTGGCTGGACTCGATGTCCAGATGGGGACAGTCTAGAGATGGTGAGCGCAACAGCCGTTCGCGAGAGGCGCCTGCCAGTCGCGGCACGGCGTCAGGCCGTGCTCGCGCCCTTTCACAAGGCGGACCAGCCACTCGACTGGGAGACCCTGCTGCCCGGACCCGTGAAAGGCCGGACGACGCCGCAGTACCGAGCGCGCGACGTGATCTTTTCCCAGGGGCAGGATGCCGATTCACTGTTCTTTGTGCTTCGCGGGAGGGTTCGACTGGCTCTTGTCTCCCACCGGGGCAAGGAGGCCATCGTCGCCACGCTGGAGCCTGGGGAGTTCTTCGGCGAAGGATGCCTGGTGCACCAACCCACACGGATGGCCACGGCCACGGCCACCGGCGACTGCACCCTTCTTCGTGTGGAGAAGTCCACCATGGCGCGGCTGCTTCTGGAGACCCCGTCTCTGGCAGCGGTGTTCATCAACCATCT
>Ga0163152_10007561_pt1 | contig 11860 bp, 14 predicted proteins | sample OliLakLV19MP8IB2_FD_148635 | JGI IMG/M metagenome (GOLD analysis project Ga0163152, IMG submission 148635) | Freshwater microbial mat bacterial communities from Lake Vanda, McMurdo Dry Valleys, Antarctica - Oligotrophic Lake LV.19.MP8.IB-2 | ecosystem: Environmental > Aquatic > Freshwater >... | reverse complement strand
GGGGTGAAGAGGGGGCCCTGCTCGGCCCGTCGATGATGCCGGGGGGCAGCCCGCCGGCATGGAAACATATCCAGCCGATTTTCCAGTCAATCTGTGCGAGAACGCCCGAGGGCGAGCCGTGCTGCGAATGGATCGGTGAGAACGGCGCCGGACATTTCGTAAAGATGGTCCACAACGGGATCGAGTACGGCGACATGCAGTTGATTTGTGAGACGTACGACCTGATGAAGCGCGGGCTCGGGCTCTCGAACGCCGAGATGCACCAGGTCTTTTCCGAGTGGAACCAGGGCGAGCTCGACAGCTATCTGATCGAAATCACGCGCGACATTCTCGGGGTCAAGGATGCGGAGGGCGGGGAAGTCATCGACGTGATCCTCGACGCCGCGGGGCAGAAGGGGACCGGGAAATGGACGGTGGTGAGCGCGCTCGACGACGGCATCCCGCTCACGCTGATCGGTGAGGCGGTGTTCGCCCGCTGCATTTCGGCGCTCAAGGAGGAGCGGGTCGAGGCTTCGAAGCAGATCAAGCCCGACATCCAACCGCTCGGCGCGGATCGGGCGCAGTTCATCGAGGATCTGCGGCAGGCGCTCTATGCGTCAAAAATCGTGAGTTACGCGCAGGGCTACCAGCTCATGCGCGCCGCGGCCGAGTCGAACGAGTGGAACCTCAACTACGGTGGCATTGCATTGGTCTGGCGTGGCGGCTGCATCATCCGGTCGAAATTCCTGGGCGACATCAAGAAGGCCTTTGATCGGAATCCGAAGCTCGTGAATCTGTTGCTCGACCCCTTCTTCAAGGAGGCGGTTGCCAGCCGTCAGGCGGCCTGGCGGCGCGTGGTCATCGCCGCCGCCAGGACCGGCATTCCGGCACCCTGTCTGTCCTCCGCCCTGACCTATTTCGACGGGTACCGCAGCGAGCGGTTGCCGGCGAACCTGTTGCAGGCCCAGCGCGACTATTTCGGCGCGCACACCTACGAGCGTGTCGATCGCCCGCGCGGCGAAGTCTTCCACACCAACTGGACCGGCCGCGGCGGGAGCACGACATCGCAGTCCTATTCGGTTTGAAGCTCTACAAGGAGCGGGCCAGGGGCAGGATCTGGTCGAAATGTTTATCGCAGTGCTCCAGGTCCACGCCGCGGGCCACCGCACAGGCGGCGATGACCAGATCGGTGCTTGGGACCGTCAGCCCTTTCTCCCGGCAGCGCAGGGCCAGCCGGGAAGCCAGCTTCCAGGCGGCCTCATCCACCGGCACTCGGGAAATCTCCCTCTCCATGGCCGCCAGCTCCCGCTTTTCGACGGCACCGCGAACGCCGTGCCACAGCTCGACCAGGGTCATCTCGCACCAGGCAGCCTCCCCGGCCAGCACAAGGGTTTCCACCCGGTTCCCCGCCTCGGATTCCCGGCCGCGCAGGTATTCCACCCAACTGGAGGTATCGACGAGTTTCATCCCTTGATGGTGTCGGCCGCACGGCGCGCCTGGAGTTCCTCCCGCGTCATGAAGTCGCGAAAGCGACCCCGGACGCGCTGATTGAGCTGCTCCAATCGCTTGAGCCGGTTGAAGTGCTCCACGGCCGTCACGATCGCCTCCCTCTTGGTCTTCGCGCCCGTGAACTTCATCGCTTCCGCCATCGTTCTTTCGGGAATATCGAGAGTCGTTTTCATGATTCCAATGTCAGTGGAAATGGATTCTCGTCAACACATAATACAGATCGGGTGCTGGCGGTTCGAGAAGCCTGTAGGGGCGACTTCCAGGCGCCTTTCGGGAATGTGACGAAAAATTCACAGAGAGAAGTTTCCTCACCGCGATGGCAGTTTGGTTGAATGTCAAGTAACCGCCCGACTCGTCATACGAGCCTTGGTTCTCAACTTCTCCTTCCACCACGCAGGCCTACAACTCCCGGGGCTGGCCGGCACGATCCACCGAGCCGAGCAATCAACAGACCACCCTCACCCACGACGCCCGGGGCCGCGTCCAGACCAAAACCGACCCGGTCGGCTCGATCACCTATGGGTACGACACCAACAACAACCTGCTCACCGTCGTGCAAGGGAACACGACGATCACCCGCGGTTTCGACGCCCTCAACCGGGTCACCAGCTACAACGACGGACGCGGACACGTCATCGGACACACGTACGATGCCAACGGAAATCTCCGCAACTTGACCTACGAGCCTGGAAAAACGGTCACCTACGGCTACGACAGCCGGAACCGGGTGGTCACGATCACGGACTGGACGGGCCGCACGACGGCGCTAGACTACGACGGAGCGGGGCGTCTCAAGACCACCACCCGCCCCAACGGAACCGTGAGAACCAACACGTGGGACCTGGCCGGTCAATTGACGATGGTGCGGGACACGCACACCGCCTCCGGCGACCCCGTGGTGATGCTGCGCATGGAATACGACGCCGCAGGGCGGTTGGAGAACAAGTTCGAGGTGCCCCCGTGGGCCGAGCATCCGGGGCTCCCGGCCCGCCTCGCGTCGCACCCCACCGGAGCCTGGGAAGGCTCGGGGGAGATGCCGCCGAACGTGAGGCAGCACCCGAAGGGCGACATGAGTGGGAACGAAGGAGTCAACTGACGACATTCAACGGCCAGACGATCACCCACGATCTGGACGGCAACATCCTGAGCGCGCCCGCACCGGACACGGCCGGGCCGCTGGCCAGCTACATGTGGAACGCGCGAAATCAGCTCACCGGTGCCCCGGGGAATTTGACCTACGCCTATGACAGCGAGGGTCATCGGACGGGCTACAGCGCGAACGGTTCGGCGACGGGGTTCGTCGTTGATCCCCACGGCCCGATGTCGCGGGTTTTGTGGCGGGTTCGCCCGGACGGCACGCGGACGTTTTACGTTTATGGCCCGGTCCTGCTTTACGAGATCGAGGAGAGCACCTCCGGCGGCAACCCGGCGAATGCCGCCCGGTTCTATCACTACGACCATCTCGGCAGCACCATCGCCCTGACCGATGACGCCGGGGCGGTGACCGGACGCGCAAATTACAGCGCCTACGGAGCCACAAGCCACGCGGATGGCGATATCGACACGCCCTTCCTCTACAACGGTGCCTTCGGCGTCCAGACCGACCCGAACGGTTTGCTCCACATGCGGGCGCGGTACTATCACGCCTACTTGGGCCGGTTCATGTCGGAGGATCCCATCGGCCTGGCAGGCGGGTCGAATGTGTATGCGTATGCAGAAGGATGCCCCCTGCTACGATCTGACTCATCTGGACTGTGGTTTGGGATTGATGATGCGATCTTCGCGGGTGGAGGAGCCTTGATCGGGATGGCGGGGAAGTTTGTTGCCAATGTTGTGACGGGAAGCAGCCACCATTGGGAGGACTATGCTGGTGCTGCGGCGGGCGGCGCTGCCGGGGGCGAAGCTCTTCTCTACACGGCAAACCCGTTTGTGGCGGGCGCGGTGGGAGGGGCAGTCGGCAGCGTGGCAACCCAGAGCCTGAACAACGTCTCTGGACGGCAGCACGGATATGATCTAGGTGCGATCGCCTTGGACACCGGGCTTGGAGCGGCAACCGGGTTCATACCGGGGCGGCCTAGGATTGGAGGACTGAATATGGGACGTGGCAGCGACCTTCAGGTGTTCCGGCAGGTGGTCACGAAAGCCCAAGCTGGGTCAATATCGGCCATACAGCCACAGACCGCTGTCAAAATGGCTTCGGGAGCGTTCTATGAGTATGCGGTGCCGCAGGGGGCCGCAGCCAGCGCCATTGGATCGACGCTCTTTTCGGGACTTGGAAGCCCGTCTGGCTATATGATCCCGACCACTGGAACCTACACGAATGGCTCCCCCAAGCGATTCTAGCTCGCCCACGTTTCGGGCGTCGGCGGGCCTCCACGCATACGTGGCTTTGTCGGGTGTGTGGTTCGCTTTGGTTGCATTTTGTAGCCTTATCTGGGCTCGAAATCCCGCCTCCAATGCGTGGCAGGTGGTTATAATTTGTGTGGCGGTCGGTATCGCTTGGGTAGCTTGGATCAGAGGCTTCGCTCTGGTCGTTGACCGCGGAGTTGTAACCTATCGGGACGGCTTTTACCGGACGACCACGATACCCTTGTCCAAGATCGTGAGCGTCCAGCTCGCCTGGGTGGGTTGGGGAGCGTTTCCTGCCTCAGTGAGAACCCCTCGTCTGGTAATCGAGACTTGTTCCGAGTCGTGTCATATCAACATAAAGCCTTTCTCGCCGCGGAATGTGAATACCTTTCGATGCCTTCTGGGGACCGGTCCGAGCGCGACGACCAACCCATCCACGTTACCTGCGAGCCCGGAAAGACGGTGACCTGCGGGTACGACAGCCGCAACCGGGTGACCTCGATCACGGACTGGACGGGCCGCACCACTGGGCTAGAATATGATGGAGCAGGACGACTCAAATCGGTCGCCCGGCCCAATGGAACCGTGAGAACCAACACGTGGGACCTGGCCGGTCAACTGACGATGGTGCGCGACACGCACACCGCCTCCGGCGACCCCGTGGTGATGCTGCGCATGGAATACGACGCCGCAGGGCGGTTGGAGAGCAAGTTCGAGGTGCCGCCGTGGGCGGCCCATCCGGGGCTCCCGGCCCGCCTCGCGTCGCACACCACCGGAGCCTGGGAAGGCTCGGGGGAGATGCCGCCGAACGTGAGGCAGCACCCGAAGGGCGACATGAGTGGGAACGAAGGAGTCAACTGGCACGCGGATAATCAACTGACCGCCTACAACGGGCAGACGATCACCCACGATCTGGACGGCAACATCCTGAGCGCACCCCCGCCCAACAGCGTCGGGCCGTTGGCCAACTACACGTGGACGGCTCGGAACCAACTGGCATCGGCCCCCGGCAACATGACCTACATGTATGATGCCGACCACGGGAGCGCGGGTGCGCTCGGGGGAGATCCGGTCACTGCCGGACCCGAAGGGCGACACGAGCGGGAGCGAGGGAGTCAACGTCACCGCGCCGGCTACACCGCCAACGGCTCACAGACCTCCTTCGTGGTGGATCCGCACGGTCCGATGTCGCGGGTGCTCTGGCGAATCCGACCGGACGGCACGCGGACGTTCTACCTCTACGGCCCGGTCCTGCTCTACGAGATCGAGGAGAGCGCATCCGGCGGCAACCCGGCGAATGCCGCGCGGTTCTAACATTACTACCATCGCCCTGACCGACGACACCGGCACGGTGACCGGACGGGCCAACTACAGCGCTTACGGGGCGACAACCCACGCCGCGGGCGAAATCGTTCTCACCCGTTACACCCAGCCCGAAAAGGACCTCTTGCTTCTACTCGAACAACTCAAAATGACACTGCCCGAGCAGGCACCGCCGAAAATCTACTCCCACCAACTCCTCGAAAATCTCTTACCGCTGTAGTGCCGACCTTTTGGGGTCGTTATAGCAAAATAGCGGCTCCGCAGCCATCCAAAACCTCCAGTCCGCGAAGTGGGGCTAAAGTCAGTTCTGGAGACCGATTTAGTTCGTTCGCCGTCGCGGTTTCGGTTTGGATGATCGACATTTGGGAGGAAATCATCAAGAACACAGGAAGGAACGATCCCGACTCGGACGACGACGGGCTCTGGGACGGGTGGGAAGTCCAATACGGCCTCAACGCCACCAACTCCGATTCCGATGGGGATACTCTGCCCGACGGACAGGAAGATGCCGACAACGACCTGTTTCGGATGACCCGACATGGAAGCAGGAGTTGACTTGGGGGATGTTCGGCGGGGAGGCGAGGCTCCACTGCCAGACACGCCAAGCGGGGGGAGCGAGCGGAAAGACCGAGACATTCAACTTCCGAGTCGGCGGCAAAAACCCATCGGATGCGGTCGCGAAAGCCTTCATTCAGGCCAACGACACCGATCCCGATGGGTTCGAGCACTGGTATGCCTACGCGATTGCCAAACACGAATCGAAGTGGAAGAACGTGAACCGCGTTAAACAGCCTAACAACCCCGGCAATATCTACGGCGATCCTGCCGACCCGCTGCTCGGGCGGTACTACAACCAGTTCTGGGAAGGGAAGGCCGGTCCGCCGAATGACTATCAGGGAGCTGGGTTCCCGGTTCATAATGATGACAAAAAGAACGCTGGCAGGGATCCTCAAGGCACAGGCGGCTTCGGTGTGTTCCAGATCACACGCTCCAAGACTGAAGGGGCAAAATTTCATATCCCCCGGTCGTCAATCTGGAACTGGCAGGCGAATACCATTGAGGCCGTGTCGGGCAAATTGCGGGAGAAGCGGGCGCAGAGCGATTCACTCGTATTGATTCCGCAACTACCCCAGACTGGGTATGTCCGACACGCTGTTCCCCGAGTTAGAGCGCCCGGCCAGACAGGGGACCCGATGAACGCGGAGGGGAACACGGCGATCGATCCCGTAACAAAGAACACCATCCCCGGATGGCTTTTCGGCGGTGATGTGCCTGACTCCACCGTCGTCCCGAATCCCCCGAATGCGTTCGGTCCGTTCACCGTCGGCCTGCCCGACTACCGGACCGCTAGCTTCGCATCGCGACCCGGCTACCTGATTCTCGATACCATCCGGAGATATAATGGTGGGCGTTATGTAGTGTACAGGGATAGTGGCTGGGAGTTTTGCCGCTGGCGCGGGGACGGAGTTCAAGCCGTGAACGGGGTTGTGCAGCCGAACCCGTATGAGCGGCAAAGCTACGTGGACCTGATCGCGATTGAATTCGAGCCGGGCGATGTGCCCCCCTTGTTCCTGCCATGATCTCAATAGCGTGCGCCCTAATTGCGGCCACCGCGATCGCGGAAAGTCCGGTTGCAGCGCACAATCGGGGGCAAGACTCGACCTCCGCCCTGCTACAGCAGGCGGCATGGTTATCCTTAACCACAGAAGTGGCCGCTGCAGAACCGATCCCGGCTGAGGGGACTGCACCGAGTTGGTGGAGACTCTTCACTATTTTCCAGGAGCCGCCGGGCGGGTTCGTGTATGTCCGCATTCTGCCCGCAGCTTCACCCCATAGGATTCTTCTGGTGAACTGGTCCCTGGTTGGTCATGACGGCCCCGACTGGGAACACCATCTCAATCGGCCCCGTGCGTTGGTAGTATCCACGTCGGCTAAGGCTCCTTGGTTGATGTTCCCGCACGCTTTGTTTGGAAACATCGACGGAAGAAGCCCTGGGAAAATGCCGATGTATCTCGACACCGAATCCGGACTCGATGACGCAGGCAGAATTCCATGCATGGATGCAAAAGCAGTCCAGGCTGCCCGGAGGCTTTGAGAGATGGGAGCCCAAAGTCTGGTGGATTCCCGTCTCGGACCTCTGCCGAGAAAAGAGCCCCCGGTGGAGCGAAGACGTCGACGTCCCATTCCAAGATTTCGAGCGAATGGAACGGATTCGTACCCGGGCCGCGAACTTCACCTGGCAGGAGTTTCGGAAATGGCTTGAAGCGCCGCCGTTCAAGCCGCCGCAATACAAAATCTTCGAGCCCATCCAGAACGATGAGAAGCCCAAGGCGAAAAGCAAGTAGTCCACCCAAGCCCGCAGGCTGGACACCTCCTTGGTTCCTGCCGCTGAATGCAAAGCTCGCCAATCCCACTGAAGCCTGGACCCGCTGGATGCCGGTCAGCGAGACCTGGGTCATTTCCGACGATCCCACCTGGAAACAGGAACTTTCCTGGGGGCTCTTCGGCGGCGAAGCGCGCCTCCACTGCCAGACCCGACAGGCTGGCGGGGCGAGCGGAAGAACCGAGACATTCAACTTCAGAATCGGCGGCAAGAACCGCGCAGACTCGGTCGCCAAGGCGAGCAGCCTGCTCGGCCTGATCATCTCGAACTTGTGAACGGCCGTGAGGTTGCGGATGTGGCGGAGGTCCCGTCGCTCCCGCTAAACTCCGCCCTCGGTTTCCGGAGGAGGGTCCTGCTTGCCAGCGGCGTGGGGCCAGCGGTAAAAGACCCTTTCAACCTGCCGGAGGCAGGCTGCCATCCTCCAAAAAATGAGCGCAAATTACTTCATCGTTCCTCCCGATCAGCATGACGCGCTGGTCCGGGCCGCCTACCGGGCGCGTGGCTACACCGCCGACGAGGCGGATGATGCCGCGCGGTTCTGCCGCGCGGCGTCGTGGTATGGGATTCGGACGCACAACGCGATCAAGGCGCTGCATCTTGACGATTTGTTCGGGAGCAAGGTGGGCGGGTGGACACCCGGCGCACCCATCGACGAGATCCCGTCCCGGTTCGAGGCGGTCCGGATCTGGAACGCAAACCATAAGCTCGGTCAGGCGGTCGCGTACCGCGCGATGGAGACGGCCATGAAACTCGCCGACCGGTACGGGGTCGGCACGGTGAGCGTGGACAACGCCACGCACTATCTGTGGGGTGGCGGGTACGTGATGGATGCCGCGCAGAAGGGCTATATCGCCTACACGAATTGCACCTCGGCGATTGCCGAGGTGGTGCCGTTTGGGGGCAGGACCCCGACGCTCGGCACCAACCCGCATTCGTGGGGCTTTCCGACCACCGAGGCGGTCGGGTTTCCGATTGTGATCGACTGGGCCACCTCGACGGTTGCCATGGGGCGCGTCCAGCAACTCAAACGGGAAGGGAAGAAGCTGCCCCCGCAGGCCGCGGTCGATGCCGATGGAAATCCCACCGACGATCCCGGCAAGGCGGCCGCGTTGTTGCCGTTCGGCGGGCACAAGGGTTACGGGCTGGGGCTCATCGATGAGATCGTGGCGGGCTTCATCGGCGGATCGCTGCCGACGATTCGCGGACGAGCCGCGGACGACGGGGAGAAGCACTGCTCGACCTTTTATTTTCAGGTCATCCATCCCGAGGCGTTGAGCGCGGGGGCATTCGCGAAGGGGCGCAATCAATCCGCCAACATCCGTGCCGTGCTTGCCGACATCCTCGGGCACGGCAACGAGAAATGTCTGTTGCCCGGGCAGATCGAGGCGGAGGCGGGACGGTTGAGCGAGCGCCACGGCGGACTGCTGTTCTCTGCGGCCGAGCTTGAGGCGTTCGCACACATTGCCGCCGACTGCGGCCAGTCCTCCTGGGACCGGGAGGGGCTGAGGAACGTTGAACTTTGAACTCCGAACCTTCACGGTTGAACGCCCGATCGACGCCCCGCGAAGGATCGCGCGGGATCGCACGCCGCTCTGCATGCTCCCCACCTAAAACTTAATCCTTAAAACTCAAAACACCCCAACCCATGTCCCTTCAGCTTCGCGACAAAGCCACCTGCAAGTTCGACCTCATCGCCCTCGGCGAAGTGATGCTCCGGCTCGATCCCGGTGAGGGACGGGTGCGGACCGCCCGATCATTTCAGGCATGGGAGGGTGGGGGTGAATACAATGTGGCGCGCGGGCTTCGGAAATGTTTCGGGTTGAAGACGGCGGTTTGCACGGCATTCGTCGACAACGAAGTGGGCCATCTGATCGAGGATTTCATCATGCAGGGCGGGGTGGACACCGACTACATCCTGTGGCAAGCCGATGACGGGATTGGGCGGAGCGTGCGGAACGGGCTGAACTTCACCGAACGCGGGTTCGGGATTCGCGGTGCGGTGGGGGTTCCGGATCGCGGACACACGGCGGCCAGCCAGCTCAAGCCGGCGGATTTCGATTGGGCGACGATTTTCGGCAAGACCGGTGCGCGCTGGCTGCACACCGGCGGAATATTCGCCGCACTTTCCGAAACCACCGCCGAGCTGACCATCGAAGCCGTGAAAGCCGCCAAGGAGCATGGGGTGATGGTCAGCTATGATCTCAACTATCGTCCGAGCCTCTGGAAGAGCATCGGGGGTCAGGCAAAGGCGCGCGAGGTCAACCGCGAGATTGCCCGGTATGTCGATGTGATGATCGGCAATGAGGAGGATTTCACCGCCTCCCTTGGGTTCGAGGTGGAGGGGGCGGATCACGACCTCAGCACGATTGAAACCGAGGCATTCAAGCGGATGATCGCCACCGCGGTGAAGGCGTATCCCAATTTCAAGGTGGCGGCCACGACGTTGCGGCGTGTGATCACGGCGACCACGAACGACTGGAGCGCGATCTGCTGGCACGACGGGCAGTTTTACGAGAGTCGCAAGTATCCCGGGCTTGAGATCCTGGACCGGGTGGGTGGCGGCGACAGTTTTGCCGGCGGATTGGCCTTCGGTTTTCTGGAGTTCAACGACGCGCAGAAGGCGGTCGAGTATGGGGCCGCGCACGGTGCGCTCGCGTCGACAACCCCCGGGGACACCTCGATGGCCACCCGCAGGGAGGTCGAGAAAACCCTGGGCGGCGGCAGCGCGCGGGTGGTGCGATAACCTCCCGATCTCACCCCGTACTTGGGTGTGCGCGATGCGGGTCAGGCCGGGTCCTGCTTGGACCGTGCCCGGGTTTCGAACCGGGTGAATTCCTTCAGGAAGGTGAGGGGGACTTCGCCGGTCGGGCCGTTTCGCTGTTTGGCGATGATGAGATCCGCCTCGCCCGCACGGTTCTCGGCGTCCTCGTCGTCCTTGTAATAGTCGGGCCGCACGAGGAGCGCGACCAGGTCGGCATCCTGCTCGATGGAACCGGATTCGCGGAGATCACTCAGGCGCGGTTTGCCGCCCTCGCGCTTTTCCGGTTCGCGGTTGAGCTGGGCAAGAACGATGATGGGGAGTTTGAGTTCCTTGGCGAGGCCCTTGAGGCCCGAGGAGATCTCGGCGATTTCGAGCTGTCGATTGTCCTGGGCCCGCCGGGAGGGGGAGCGGAGGAGCTGGAGATAATCGATGACGATGAGCCCGATATCGTATTGCGATTTGAGGCGGCGTGCGCGCGCCTTGAGCTCGAGAATGCTGAGGCCCGGGGTGTCGTCGATGTAGATCCCGCACTCGTTCAGTTTGCGGGCGGCCTCGGAAATGTTCTCGATGTCGCGGGAGCTGAGGTAGCCATCGCGGACCTTGGAAAGATTGACGCGGGCGAGGGAGCAGAGGAGGCGTTGGACGAGCTGGTCGGTGCTCATTTCCAGACTGAAAATCGCGACGGTGGCTTTGGCGGCGAGGGCGGCGTGCTCGGCGATGTTCATGGCCAGCGCGGTTTTTCCCATGCTGGGGCGCGCGGCGATGATGATCATTTCCGCGGGGCGCAGGCCGCCGGTCATATGGTCGAGATCGGCGAACCCGGTGGGCAGGCCGCCGATCTGGCCCTGATTGCGGAGGGCCTTTTCAAAATTATCGATGGCGGTGACGATGTGGTGCTTGAGCGGGCGGATCTCGGCGCTCTCGCGCGACTGCGAGATGGCGAAGATGCTCTGCTCGACGGTGTCCAGCAGGGAGTCGACGCTTTCCTGGGGGTCGTATGCGCGCGAGGCGCAGTCGGTGCAGGTGAGAATGACCCGGCGCAGCAGTTGCTTTTGACGGACCAGTTCGAGGTAGAACCCGGCGTTGGCGGCGGTCGGAAGAAGCTGGAGCAGGCGGGCGAGCGCCGCGGGCCCGCCGATTTGGTCGAGCGTGCCGCGGTCCTTCATCGCGGCGGTTACCGTGACGAGGTCGATGGGCTGTTGTTTCTCGTCGAGCTCGACCAGGGTGCGGAAGATGGTCGCGTTGGCCGGAATGGAAAATAGGTCCTCGGTCTCCCCTGCTTTGCCGACCACTTCGGCGAGGACGGTGCGCGGGGAGAGAAGGGCGCATCCGAGCAGCGCCTCCTCGGCCTCAGGGGCCGCAGGAAGCGGGCGATTCGGATCGGCCAGCGGGGTGGCCGCGTCGCGCAGGGAAACGGCGCGCAGCTTGCGGTTTCGGCGCCCCGATGCGGGATCGGGGGGCGCGGCTCCGTGGTCCGGATCGGGCATCCGCGAAGTATGGAGCCGCGGGGAGCGGTGTAAAGGCGGGGGAGGCCCGGGGACGGGCCAGCCTCAGCG
>Ga0163152_10007560_pt1 | contig 11861 bp, 7 predicted proteins | sample OliLakLV19MP8IB2_FD_148635 | JGI IMG/M metagenome (GOLD analysis project Ga0163152, IMG submission 148635) | Freshwater microbial mat bacterial communities from Lake Vanda, McMurdo Dry Valleys, Antarctica - Oligotrophic Lake LV.19.MP8.IB-2 | ecosystem: Environmental > Aquatic > Freshwater > Lake... | reverse complement strand
ACCCACAATTACGATTGGAGCTTTTGATTTCAGGTTTTTCGCGCTTTCAGGACATCGCCATCGTCATCGGCGGATTGGTGAGATTTCGAACAGGAATATGAAAGTGTAAGCACAAATTCCACCTTGCTCCGCAATCAATCCATCCTCAACCGCCTTGATTACTTCCGGCGAATGACGCATCGAAGCATAGTTGCAATCCATCCCTTGTAGTTGCGCAGCAACCATTCTGGGAGCCCGCCATTGGGTCAGTTGAACGGGCTGAGGGAGTTTAATGATGGTTCTCACCCAACTAGCTCCCCTGACTCGATTCTTCAGAAAGCATTTCCAAACTATTTAGGCTGCTTTCCAGACGAACCAATTCACCGGTATCCCCATCCAGCAACAGTCGTAGTTGCTGGAGTCTTTCCCGGGCAACCGCCAAATATCCGTCCGCCAAGGCATCCTCAGCCTCGATTTGCAATAAGCGGGCTTTTGGAGTTTCAGAGGTGGCTCCTTCCATGACATGATCCAGAATCCAATTTGAATCGGCTCCAAGGGCGACAGATGGCCACTTAATTCCTTCAGCAGTCAGCAATCGCACTTCCTCTCGTGACACTTCCCCAATGACCTGCGGCGAGTGCGAAGTGCAAATAAATTGGACCCCGGGAAAGGTTGCTTTTAAATCTTTGACAATCCTTCGTTGCCATATTGGATGAAGATGGAGATCGATTTCATCAATTAAAACCACACCTGAAGTTTTTTCCAACACCCTATCTCCAAGCCCTGGATTTAGAATGACGGCACGCCGGGCCAAATCCCCCACCAACGTCACCATCGTGCGCTGACCGTCGCTCAGATCATCAAACAAAGTCACGCTATCATCAGCAAAAACAATTGCTGCCTGAGTTGCATCATAATCCACCACAATATCTCGACTTTCGGGAACGCAAGCGATAATGGCGCGTTTGAGGGCACTATAGCCGTCAGACTCCGAGCCTCCCTTGGCCGACTTGATATCTTGCTTAAAGATCCAGCGATTTAGTTCGGCTTTGCTGGAGCGGCTGTTGAAACAATCCTGATAAGCTTCAAATCGTGACAATTTTAATCTCTCGTTTTCATCAGGTTCAATTTGATTGGTCGGATCATTCCAAAGTCGTCCTGCCCCATAACACGCAATCAACGGCAATTGTACATCTTCGCCCGATTGAACCTTGTGGCGAATGGAGGCACCAACTCCCTGAAAACAAATGCCTTCTGCCTGCGGGTATTCGGACTGCCCAGCCAATGAACTAATGATCGTTTTTCCGTCAGGCGAGTTAAGAGTCCTACGCCAAGCGTGAATAGTGGACTCGTGAAAAGTCCCTACCGCTGTGACTGAAACCGGAAACTGGGGCTCGAAACTGTTCATTCCAGCCGTGAGGAAGCAAACTCTCCTGATATCTTGTTCAGAAATATCCCTCTTATCGACTCCTTCAATGACATAGGTCCATGCTCCAAGAGCAACACTGACAGCTTGAAGGATGCTTGATTTTCCAGCGCCGTTGTTTCCAGCGAACAAAGTAAAATTCGGATGAAAGTCAAAAGTTTGCTGGTCAAACTTCTTGAAATTCTGAACGCTGATCCGGTCGATTCTCATTCCGTCCATTTGTAATTCAAGGCCCGTTCCTTGGCACGGCCAATTTTAAAATTTACTTACGAGCCACAATGCCCCACTCCAGCCGCCTATTTAAAAACGCCAGGGCAATTCTTCCCAACCCTCCAAACAAACGGGAAATATTTCCCAACCAGACGAATTCCTCATTTCTCGCGGACATTCATTTTGTGCGGAAAGATGGAGAAAATGTGATTTTACCGGCAGCTTCGGATCGGTCTCGTTTTTGCTGAGGAGAGCCGGACCCGGTTTCACAAGCGGACGGAAGGGAGAAAATAGGGAATGAAGACCGCTCCAGATCAGGTGCGGCGGGTTGCAAAATTTTGGCGCTCAATGAGAATGAAAAAAATGGGAGTCTGGTTGCTTCGGTTGGTGGTGCTGGCCTGGTTGTTGATTACGGTCTCGGCGGCATGGCCGGCAGATTCGGTTGAGATGACCGTGGACCAAAGGACGGGATGGCAACGTCTATCCTACGGCGGCCCGTCGAACTTGGTTTACACTCTCCAGGGATCGGAAGATCTGGTGCGGTGGACAAATATTGCGAGCCTGCAAATTCCGGCGGTCACTTTTGCCGACCCGCTTTCGACCAATTTATCGCATCGGTTCTATCGATTTAGAATGGCCAACCGGTTTGCGACGAACGATTGGAAAAATCAAATCTCAGTTCCTGAAGAAACTTTTTCCCAGGGGCAGAGCAACACTCCCTTCGGATCGCCTCAACCCAGATGGGTGAAGTTCCTGATTTTAAGAAACGACCCGACCAGGGTTTATTTTCAGGACAGCACAAAGTTTGCGTTCCACTACGATTTTGCCCGCCAACGGATCGAACCGTTTCAGGGAATGGATCGGGCGCTTTTTGATCAACAAACTTTGTACGTCTCGAACCAAGTGGCCGTGCTCGGGGCCGTGATATTCCCTCCCGGCACCAATTCCAACGAGGCTGCTGTGGAATTTGTCGGCCAGGACCGTTATCCAATCGAGCAGGTCACCTCCTGGTTTGATCTGGTCCGCGCTTCCCTGGCGGGAGCGCAAAAGGTCTTTTATTTCCCCGCCCATTCACAGGCCGGCCTGTCGCCGACAGATCTGGAACAACTACGCCGGCACGGCATCGAGATCAGCTCCATTTCCCGTTGGCTCCCAGGCAACCATGCCTATTCCTCCGGATGGGCTCTGGGCCGGTTGAAATATTTTCCACCCAACCAGATCGCGGACGCTTATCGGCTTGGGCAATTGCTCCCCACCGACATCCTTTTGACCGACGGGGTGCCTGCGGAAATTCCGGTCCTGGCGGGGGTCATCACTTTTTCCCCATCCACGCCAAATTCACACGTTGCCATTCTCAGCCAGTCTTTTGAAATTCCATTTGCTTACATCTCCAAGCTTGAAGACCAAGCCTGGGTCCGCTCCTTGAACAACCATGAAATCGGGTTCAACGCTTTTTCCAGCGGATGGACCATCGGAGGAACCATTTCCGCCGAAGTGGAGATCATCGATCTGGAAGGCCGCCTTTCGCCGGAGACAAAGCTGAAAATCCAATCGATGAAAAAGTTGGACCCGGCCCAGATCACCAGCAAAAAGAAATTCGGCGGTTATTGGACCAACCTGGCATCCATAAAAACCGGAGACATCGGGCACTTCGGAGGTAAAGCCTCGAATTTTCCGCTCCTGCGAAAATCGATCCCGAACAATTCACCGGACGGCATAGCCCTGTCGTTCGACCTCTGGGATGACTTCATGGCCTTGACCAATGCCGGCGGCGGTCAAAGTTTGCGACAACAAATCGAGAGCCGTTTAAATCCCTTTGTTTATCCACCGGATGTGCAGGCCCTGGCCTCCAATCTGGATGCGGTCCGGCGGTTGATACGTGGTGCCAGTTTCAGCGCCGCACAAAAACAGGTCATCACCAACGCCTTGAAGACTTTCGATCCGCGGCGAAAAATCCGTTTTCGCAGCTCCACTAATGTCGAGGACTCGGAGCAACTGACCAGTGCCGGGCTTTACGACAGTTACAGCGGCTGTCTTTTGGATGACCTGGATCTGGATGGATCGGGCCCCAGCCATTGTGATCCGCTTACAGAACCGGACGAACGCGGTGTTTTCCGCGCCATCCAGCGGGTCTATTCCAGCTTTTACAACGACAACGCCTTCATCGAAAGGCTCCGCCATCAGATCAGCGAAACCAATGTTGGAATGGCTGTGCTGGTGCATTATTCCTTCCCGGACGAGGACGAACTCGCCAACGGAGTCGCGGCCCTGGAATATCAGAAAAATCCCGAACGGATTTACGTGAATGGCCGGTTGGTCACTCAGAAGGGCGCGGTTTCAATTTCAAATCCCGACGGATCCGCCAGCCCCGAGGTGATCACCTTCTTTGACAGTTATGTTCCCAATAATTTTTCCAACAGCAGTTTTACCGAGCTGACCTTTCAACAACCTTCATCTTTGGTTCCCCTGGGCGACACCGTGTTGCAGTGGCAACAGGAGTATCACGGTTTCCTCAATCTTTTTGGAGGAGTGGCCAAGGCATTCATGACAGCGTATCCGGCCAAGGATCATTTCATCCTCGATTTTGAATACAAAAAAGACAGGGACGGCCTCGTGGTCAAACAGGTTCGGCAGATCCCGTTGCCCAAGGAAAAACCTTTATCCTATTACGTCCTGCCAAGCCCTCAGGAATTTCGAATTTTTCAGGGGGAATTCGGGGATGTTTTTGGCAATCATCGGCTGAAGACTTTGATTCGGTTTGAAGTCGTTCCAACAGCCCTTCAGTCCAACAATCTCGAACAGACTTTTTACACCAATATCTCCATGCAATGGCTGGAGAATTCGACAATCAAATCTTACAACGGTCCGATGGCTTTGCTCCCCGGTTTTCGCCACGAGCTCCGCGACTCCGCCGTGGCCGAAACCTGGTCGGCCAGCAGCAACCTGACTTTTTCCCTGGAGACCGCCTGGCAATATTTCAGTCAACCCCGCTCCCCGCTGCAACCGCTCGACCGGTTGAATCTGACTTTGACCGGCACTCATCGAACGCCGGTTTGGACCCGGCATTGGGATGACACCTTCATCACCACGACCAACGAATCCGCCCGGCTTGCGCCAGCAACAGTCCGGGATTCGGAAAGTATTTTTCGGACGGTCGCTGTGACCGACAAAGGCATTGAAGTCATCGCACGATTTTATTGGCCCGCCCCACCAAAGGGTGTATCCGCAGGTTACACCGCACCGGTCCAGGAATGGGATCAGACCGTGATCAAAGGGCTGACAACCGAACCGATTGTTTTGAAGGGCTATTTTTCCCAGACCTACCGGCCCGAACATCACAATTTTGCCGAGAATTTTATATTTGAACCCCGGCTGGAACCGGGCATTTCAGAAAACACCCTGGAGGAACTCCAAAAGTTAAACATCGCCGCAATTAACGTCCGTTACGGCTTTTTCCAGGACGGAATTGCCTTTATCGGGCTCGACGGAAAAATTCGGGAGAAGAAATAAGCCGATTGCACTCCTGATGTTTGGCTTAAAAGTTCGCAGGTGGGCGCTTACTCCTTACTCCAACTCCGGCCCGTTGCGGAGACGTGTTGGCATGCTGATGACAATCGCCGCCAACACTCCGCACACCCCGCACGCGCCCCACAAAACAGCCGGATGAATGGAAAAAAGTTTCATCCCCACTCCAGGGGAGAACACCAGCATCGCCGACCACGTAAGGCTGAATGTGCCCAGCAAACGCCCTCGCAGATGCGGTGGCGCCTGTTTGGAAACCCAGGCCGCCCCGAGCGGCATCGACATCATTTCGCCAATGGTGAAAATGGTCATCGCCACGACGAAAGCACCAACCGATTCAGCCCAGATATTGAGGCAAAAGCCCAGACCGACCATCAAATATCCGATCGCCATGATCCTTCTTGGATTATAGGCCGCCAGAAACTGGGTCAGCATCATTTCAAAACAAACCACAAGAACACCGTTGTAAGAAATCAACTGCCCATAGGTGGCGTCCGAAAAACCCCTGGCCTTCACCTGCAATCCAAACGTGGTGCTCATCTGGAAAAATGCGAAGGCGATGATGGCAGAAGCCAGCAACAACTGGAGAAAGGGCTTGTTATATTTGATCAAATTCCATGCCTCCGACCATTCCCCGTCCGTCTGCTTCCGCCTGGCAGCCTGGGGAAGCGCGAACAAAGCCACACACCCAAAAATCCACGAAGTGGCCGCGTCCCCAACAAACAGCCATTTGAACGAAGTTTGAGAAAGAAATCCGGCTGTCGCAGGACCGAAAGCCCATCCTGCGTTGAACGCCAGCCGGTAGGCCGCGTAGCCGATCACACGGTCCTCCTCGGGAATCAGATCAGCAAGCAGGGCGCTGCTTGCAGGCCGGTACAGTTCCGAGGTGAAAGCGGTAAAAAAAGTCATGAGCACAATGCCCGCAAAACTGGAGGATTGCGAAAGCAGCAGCATAAACGCCCCCCCGGAAAACATCGACAAGACGATGGTGTTGCGACGACCGAAGGTGTCCGCCATCCAGCCTCCAAAAAAGCATGCCAGGATCTGCCCCAGCCCGTAGGCACCCAGCGCCAAGCCCGCGTCAGTCGCAGTGAATCCCCTGCGGGTCAGGTAAAGGGCGAGAAAAGGAATGACAAATGTGCCGAACTTGTTGAGGAATGTGCCGAGGAACAAGACCCAGAAAGCCCGGGGAAAACTCCTGAGGGTGACGATGATTCCTCTTTTCGGGCTCATGAGGCTATGTCGAAAGCACGAGTCCGGCCGGGAGTGAATCACCCAACATCCGGTTTTCATCCACCGAACCGGCGGTCACCACCTCAGCAAGAAATCTTCTCCATTCCTGCGGCGCAGAAACCGACTCCAAAGCGTGCAAAACTTCCGCGCGTTTTTCATCCGACAGATCACGTGACCGGTCCATGGTCAACCTCCCCATCTGACTCAATGCGAAAGCGGCACCGTCAAGTTTGAGATTCTCCGGCTTCTTCAACTCCTCGATCCAGGATTCCACCGCACGGGGCGGCACCACGGAATGTATCCCGCCGTAAATCGGAGCCCGGGCGCCCAGCCGACCCAACGACCAGGGCCATGGGCCGGGCCTCTTTCCGCCCACAAGATTGCTCAGCAATAAACCGAGCTCCTCCTTGGCTGCGACTGCGAGATGCTCCATCGACGCTGTCGCCCGCACCATTTCTTCAAATCCGTCGGGCTGAATTCCCTTCGGTTTGACTGCGGTTTTGGCCGTGGTCGGCGCATACTTGGAAAAAATATGTGGTCGTAAATAACTCCATATTGTTTCCTGCTGCTCCGGCTTCAATCCGCCCGAAACGCGACGCCACAAAATCCAGAATTCGTTCCACACCGGTTTTTCCCGGTGACTTTCCACCAGTTCGGAAAAAATCCTGAACGTTCGCTCCACCCGCCAGTCATCAAGCGGAAATCCGAATCCCGGCCTGAGGCAATACCCCCAGAGCTGGAGAAACACCTTTTCATTCTCCGGCGACCTCCGCCGTCTTGGTGCCAGCGGGTCCATTTCGCTCCAGATCGCCCGTAGCATCCCAACCCTCCAGGTCTCCCGCGAACCAAGTGTTCTTTCGAGGAATGCCCAAAGTTGTCTGACATCTTTCGGCGGCACAAAATCCGCAGGAATCTCCTTCCCCGGAACCAGGGTCATTTTTCCGAAAACGTGCTGAATCGCGGCCCTCGCCTCGGAGAACCGGCCGGGCAGGGACTCCGTCACGGTGAGACCCGTCTGCGGCTCCTCTTTCCGAAGTTCAAACTCCAGTTTCCATTCCCGTTTCTGATCGTTGGCCACGCACCAGATTTCCAATGTGCCCACCTCCGTGAGGCGGGAACGAAGATGCACCGGCACAGTTCCGCTCCGTGGATCTCCTTTTAAAATGGTCTGGATCGGAGGCATCTGCCGGAAATCTTTGAGCTCGGGGACGATCACCGTCCCGGCCCGGTGAATCGTGTCGCCAACAGCGGAATACAATGGAAATTGCACCGGTTTACCCACGACCACCTGAAAATTCTTGTCGGAGATTTCAAGTGATGACCCCTCCTCGGTTCCACGCGGCATGACACAAAGGAATTTTTCAGAATCCGGTTTTGCACCGATGCCCAGACCGATATAAAACGAAGTGGAAGCCCCGCTCTGAATCTTTTTTCCTGCGCCCAGCCTGACAAGCCCGTAATAGGCCGCCCCTCGTGAAACAGCCAGATCGAGTGTTTCATGATCCAACGTCTTGACCGGGGCACGGTCAGGCCAGAGCGCCGATAAAACTTCCAGAAACCGTTGCCTCAACGATTCGGAATTGAAGACCCCGCCGTTGAACAAAACCGCGTCGGGCCGCGGGATAAAGCCTTTTGCACCCTGCTGACCGAGGGCTTCAAAACCAACCTCGCCATGTGTCCGCAAAAATTCCACCAGATGCCTGGTGATCGCCGGCTCGGAATGGTACGGGAGCCCGAGTTCCTGAATTCCAACCCGGTTGGTCCTGGCGACCCCGTCACCGGAGTTCACCTCCGGGAAAAAACCGGCGAGCAAAATTTTCTCCATCTGTTCACGACCCACGCGGGCCGAAAGGGTGTTGCCAATCAACCGGCTCCCCTCACGGGCCAGGGTGATGGGAAAGTCGGTGAGCGCGCGATTCTGGAACAAATTTTCCTTGGCCTCGCGCGCCGCCTGGGTGAGTTGGATCCATTCGTTGGCGCTGAGTTTTTTTCCCGGCCATTGTTGTTCCAAAAAACGTGCCAGCGCGGCGTCCATATTGTCCCCGCCCAGCATCAGATGTTCGCCAACCGCGACCCGCCCGAGTTCCACTGTCGCGCCGCCCGGCACCACTTGGACCAGGGTAAAATCGGTGGTTCCGCCCCCGACATCGGCTACAAGCACCAGGCGCACCTGATCCAGGGCCTCTTTCAGTTTTTTTTCATTGCGAAAAACAAAATGATAAAAAGCCGCCTGCGGTTCTTCCAGAAGCCTGAACCTGGTCAAACCCGCCTCCTGGATCGACTGAACCGTCAGGGTGCGGGCCACTTGGTCGAAAGAAGCCGGAACGGTGATCACCACATCCTGGTGTTCCAACAGGTGTTCCGGGTGTACCCTGTTCCAGGAATTCTTCAAATGCTGCAAAATGAGGGTTGAAGCCTGGACCGGTGAGATTTTTTTCACATCCGCCGCAGACGCCCATGGGAGGATGGGCGCTTGACGATCCACCCCGGCGTGGCAAAGCCAGCTTTTCGCTGAAGAGACAACCCGGCCCGGAACTTTGGCCGCCTGACGTCGGGCAAACTGACCCGCCACAAACCCTTCCAACATCATCCCTGTTTCAACCAACCCTCGTTCATGTTCGGGCACTGAGAATAAAAACGACGGGAGCAATACCCTGGCACCCACCTGCCCATATTGATCCAGCTGCTCAACCTGAAAATCGTGGATACCGCCTTCCGGAAAATGCGCCGACGCAAACGCCAGGGCACAGTTGGAAGTCCCCAGATCGATTCCCACCACATATGCCGCGTCGCCCATACGGCAGCCTACTCTTTCATCCGGACGTTCAACTCGAGTTTCCATCGGCCAGGGCCATCTTTTTCAAGACAACGCAGCTCAAGGGTTCCGAGTTCGGTGATCGCCGCCTGGAGTTGCACCGGTTTCAAAAGTCCAGCTTCGCTCCCGCTTCCGGAAAGTTCAGTTTCGATCGGTGCCAGTTCTTCCAGCTCAGGATTATCCCGCACATCATCGAGCATCTCTCCCACCTTGTCGTGACGCCTGACGGAAGAGGCGAAAAATCGAAACTGGGTTGGTTCGCCCACGACTAGTCCGAATTCCTGCGGAGGAATCTCGGCCTTGGTCCCCTCCTCCATTCCAAAGGGAGCCAGGCATAGCGCCTTCATCGGGGGTTCAAATCCGGGCACCGCGAGGCTTGAGCTCTCGACTCCGACATAATAAGCCCGTGCCGTCCCGCCACGGATGCGGATTCCATGGCCTTTTCTGACCCAGCCGTAGTAGGCCGCTCCGCGAGCCACCGCCAGATCAAGATCCGGCCCCTGCAATTCTCTGGCCGGTTTTCCACCCTCCGCCTTGATCCAATCATTGATGGTTTCCATGATCCGTTCCCGCAAAGGAACAGCTTTGAGAACTCCGCCGTTGAATAAAATCACACTGGGATGCACAAACTCATGCCCGGTCGTTTTGGCCGCCGCATTTTCATTTTCAATCGAGGCGGCTTGTCGTTTCAGGAATCCAGCCAGATGGCGGGTCACCGCTGCGTCCTGCGCATACGGAAGCCCCATCTGAGCCAGACCACTGCGCCTCGCCATTTGCGGTTGTTCAACAATTTTTGTTCGTGGAAAAAACCCTTCGGTCAGAACTTTCTCCAGTTCTTCACGCAACAATTCCGCCTTGATCGTTCCGCCGATCAAAGCCGAACCCCGGCTGGCGATGGAGATGGGAAACTTGTTGCAGCCGCCGTCCGAAAACATTTTTTCTTTGCCCTGCCGGCAGGCATGCGTCAGGCTGTTCAACTGCCAGGCGTCGAGTTTTTTTCCTGCAGCACCGAGTTTTTGATTCACGGTGTAAGCCAGCGCCAAATCCATATTGTCGCCTCCAAGCAGGATATGGTCTCCGACCGCAAGCCGGGTCAGCTGCAATTCCCCTTCCTGCTCGGTCACCGCAATCAGCGAAAAATCTGTCGTTCCACCGCCGACATCCACCACCAGGATGACGTCGCCCACCGACACCTGCTTCCGGAACCCTTCCCCCATCGCTTCGAGCCAGGAATAAAGCGCGGCTTGTGGTTCCTCCAGAAGGGTCACATGTTCCAGCCCGGCCAGACGGGCCGCTTCAATGGTCAGCTCCCGCGCCGCCGGATCAAAAGATGCCGGCACGGTGAGCACGACATCTTGCTCCTGCAACGGCATCTTTTGAGAATGGTTCCAGCTCGACACCAAGTGTTTCAGGTAAAGTGAGGAAGCTTCGAGCGGTGAAATCTTCTGCACTTCCGCCGGAGCTTGCCACGGAAGAATCGCGGCCTTGCGATCCACACCGGAATGGCACAACCAGCTTTTGGCGGATGAAACGAGCCGGGTGGGCACTTTGCTCCCATGCGATCTCGCGAACTCTCCCACGAAAATGTGACCCTTCGTTTTCCAGGGCATATCGAAGCTCCCGGCTGGAAATTCATCTGCGGTGGAGAGGTAAGCAAAAGAAGGAAGTAAAGAACGGAATTCCACGACTCCCGGCGAAGTCAGCTGAGGAATCAATAAGACGTCCTGTTCGTTCCCACGCCCGCTTTCTCTTTCAAGCTCAAAAAAAGAAACCGCTCCGTGAGTTGTCCCGAGGTCGATACCGACAGAATACTTGGCCATAGAAAAATTAATCTAAAAAAGAAAAATGAGAGACTAGGAGACCTCAACTTCCGCCGGAGCCAGGATTTTTGCATCCATGCCGGGTGAAATCTGCGGGAATTTTATTTCGGAAACCATCCAGCCCTGATGTTTGAGCTGGCCCTTGAACGGCGGTTCTCCGGTGACATTTCCAATCACCCGCGTCTTTTGTGAATCGAAACCCTTCGCCACCGTGACGGTGCTCCCTTCCGAATCTGAACTCACCGGTTTGATCGAAACAAAATCTTTCAAAACTTTCCGGCAACCGGCATGGACTATGCGGGCCCCGGCGCCGATGTCTTCGTCGGAAAATCCAGACACCTCCTGCTGCAAGAAATCAATCAGACGCCCCTCTCGTTGCAGCGCGCTGAGAAAGATCAAAGCTGAAGCGTGGATTTTTTCAGGCGGTACAACCGGTGGGACCACCGGTTTTTCAGGAATAGTCCCCTTGAGAGCTTTGGCCGCCAGGGTGCCGTCGAACAAAATCTGGAACGCCAGCTGTAATCTCCCGCCGAAACCCAACACCTGATCCTGTTTGTTATCCATAAAAAAAATGTAAGACAGGTTAACACGAATCGTAAAGACGCAACAGAAACGGTATTTTATGCAGCAGGCGATCGAGTTGGAGAAACAGATTCCCCGACTGATGCTCCCAAACCGTTTCTCTCCGGAGATCCGAGGTTGGAGCTGATCACCGCCCGCCATGTGCTTTCGCATACGACCGGCTTTCAAGACTGGCGTTCAGGGAATGAACCGTTGAAAATTCATTTCCGACCCGGAGAAAAGTTCATGTATTCCGGTGAAGGCTATTTTTATCTGCAATCCATCGTCACACATT
>Ga0163152_10007559_pt1 | contig 11861 bp, 9 predicted proteins | sample OliLakLV19MP8IB2_FD_148635 | JGI IMG/M metagenome (GOLD analysis project Ga0163152, IMG submission 148635) | Freshwater microbial mat bacterial communities from Lake Vanda, McMurdo Dry Valleys, Antarctica - Oligotrophic Lake LV.19.MP8.IB-2 | ecosystem: Environmental > Aquatic > Freshwater > Lake... | reverse complement strand
GTCCACGCGGGAACGAGCGCGGTGCCTTTGCGCCACACGTAGCCGCGCGCCTGCACCGTCTCGATGACGGCGGCGTAGGTCGACGGGCGCCCGATGCCGCGCTCCTCGAGCTCTTTGACGAGGCTGGCTTCGGTGTAGCGAGCCGGCGGTTTCGTCTCGTGGCCGACGGGCGCGAGTTCGGTGCACTGCGCGTTGTCGCCTTCGCGCACGGCGGGCAGGCGGGCTTCGCTCTCGACTTCGTCGCCCTCGTCGACGTCTTCGACGTACGCGCGCCGCCACCCGAGGAAGTCGTACGACTTGCCGCCCGCGCGGAACACGACCGTGTCGGCGCCCCCGTCACGGTTCGGGGCGGTCGCGCGCAGCTTGATCGTCATCTTGTGGCCCTTGGCGTCGGCCATCTGGCAGGCGACGGTGCGGATCCAGATGAGTTCGTAGAGGCGCTGCTCGTCGGTGTTGAGCTCGGCGCGCAGCTCGTCAGGAGTGCGGATCCGGTCTCCGGCGGGGCGGATGGCCTCGTGGGCCTCCTGCGCGTTCTTGACCTTGCTCTTGTACACGCGGGCGTCGGCCGGGACGTACTCGTCGCCGTACTGCTCACGGATTGCCGTGCGCGCCGCGGTGATGGCCTGCTCCGACAGGTTCGTGCTGTCGGTACGCATGTAGGTGATGTAGCCGTTCTCGTACAGCCGCTGCGCGATCGCCATCGTGCGTGACGCCGTGAAGCGGAGCTTGCGGCCCGACTCCTGCTGCAACGTCGACGTCGTGAACGGTGCGCGCGGGCGCTCGGTGAACGGGTCGGAGTCGACCGACGCAACGGTGAACGAAGCGGGGCGGAACCGGTCGGCGAGCGATTCGGCGGTCGGCGCGTCGAGCAACACGACCTTGCCCGCCGACGCTTCCTTCAACCCGCCCGTTTCGGGGTCGAAGTCGCGGCCCTCGGCCACGCGCGTGCCGTTGAGTTCGGCCAGCCCGGCACGGAACGCTTGGTCACCGTGCGGACGAGCCGAGGCCCCACTTGCCGGAGGCCCATCGGCCGAGAGCGAGGGAGCCATGTTTGTCGCCAGGAAGGTGCCTTCGAGGTCATGCCACTGCCCGGCGCGGAACCGCATGCGGGCGCGTTCGCGCTCCACGACCATGCGCACGGCGACACTCTGGACCCGGCCCGCCGACGCGGCCTGGCCGCGGCCGAACACCCTCCACAACACGGGCGAGGTCTCCCACCCGACGAGACGGTCGAGGATGCGGCGCGCCTCTTGTGCCTCGACGAGCTTCATGTCGAGCTCGCGCGGCTGTTCGAGCGCCTCGCGGATCGCGTGGGGGGTGATCTCGTGGAACACCATGCGCCGCACGGGCACCTTGGGCTGGAGCACCTCGAGGACGTGCCAGCCGATGGCCTCGCCCTCCCTGTCCTCGTCGGTGGCGAGGATGAGCTCGTCGGCGTTCTTCAGCGCCGCCTTCAGCTCGGCGACGACCTTCTTCTTGTTCTTGTGCACCACGTAGACGACGTCGAAGTGCTGCTCGGCGTCGATCCCGGCCAGCCGGCCGTGGGTCTCGCGCATGGCCTCGGGAACTTCGTCCTTGTTGCCGGGCAAGTCGCGGATGTGCCCGACGCTCGCCATCACGGTGTAGTCGGCGCCGAGGTAGCCGGTGATCGTCTTGGCTTTGGCCGGCGACTCGACGACGACGAGCGGTTTGGGCAACGCGATCTCCTGAAGGTGGATTCCGGGTCCTTCTCGGCAACCGGGGCGGTCACCGTAGCTGGCCCCCTATTTCTTTAGTGCCACGCAACCACCCTCGGTGTCAAACCGTGGTCGCCCGGCCACATTACGTCCAAGGTCTATCGTGACCAGCCGTGCCGATGCTTGGGGCTCTCGACTTCCTGGATCCCGAGAACATTCTCGAGTGGCTGGGCCCATGGGCCACTATCGGTCTCTTTGCGATCATCTTTGCCGAGTCGGGCCTGCTGATCGGGTTCTTCCTGCCGGGAGACTCGCTCCTCTTCACAGCCGGGCTCCTGGCGGCCACCTCGAACAACGAAGACGTCCACCTCAACATCTGGGTGCTGCTGGTGGGGTGTTTCATCGCGGCCGTGGCCGGCGACCAGGTCGGTTACCTGTTCGGCAAGAAGGTCGGCCCCGGCCTGTTCCGGCGCCCGGACTCCCGGCTGTTCAAGCAGGAATACGTGCACCGCACGAAGGAGTTCTTCGAGCACCACGGCCCGAAGACGATCATCCTGGCGCGTTTCGTCCCCGTGGTGCGCACGTTCGCGCCGATCCTCGCCGGCGTCGGCGAGATGCGGTACGCGACGTTCGTTCGCTACAACGTCGTCGGCGGGTTCCTGTGGGCCGTCGGCGTCACGGCGCTCGGCTACACACTCGGCAAGTCGTTCCCCGGGATCGAGAACTACCTCACGCCCGCGATTTTCGTCATCATCTTCTTGTCGCTCATTCCGCCGTTCATCGAATTGCGAAAGGCGCGCAAGAACAAGTCGCACGCGGTGTCGATGGCCGAAGCCGAAGCCGAAGCCGAGCAGGACCAACTCGAAGAGATCTTCGAGGAAGACTGACCGCGATTTCGGTTTGAAGCTAAGTGGCCGCTGAGCGGCCACTTAGCTTCAAACACGCGTTGTCAGCCGGCCGTGACGGTTTCGCTCACCGGTTCCGCCGAAGCGAGCGTGGCGCCGCCCCGCTTCGAGTACAGGATCGCTCCGAGGAGCACGACGAGCGCGGCGGCGGCAATCGAGTAGCGCGCCGCGTCGTTGTCCTGGAGCGAGATGATCGCCGGGAGCATCAACAGCGACACCAGGTTCATCACCTTGATGAGCGGGTTGAGCGCGGGACCGGCCGTGTCCTTGAACGGGTCACCGATCGTGTCACCGATGACCGCAGCCCGGTACGCGTCGGAGCCCTTGCCGCCGTAGTGACCGTCTTCGATGTACTTCTTGGCGTTGTCCCATGCACCACCGGAGTTCGACAAGAAGTTCGCCATCAGCTGGCCGGTGAGGATGACCGCGGCGAGGAACGCTCCCAACGCGAGCGAGCTGATACCGAACCCGACGATCACGGGCGTGAGCACGGCAAGCAGGGCCGGCGTCGCGAGTTCCCGCAACGACGCGGTCGTGCAGATGTCGATGACCGGGCCGTAGTCAGGCAGCTTCTCGCCCGACATGATCTTGCCGTCGGCGAACTGGTTGCGGACTTCCTGCACCACGACGTTGGCCGTGCGACTCACCGCACGAATCGCGAGCGCCGAGAACAGGAACGCGACCGAACCACCGATGAGCAGCCCGATGAACTGCTTCGGGTCCGACACGTTGACCTGCACGACGTCGAACACCGTACGAATTTCTCCGGTGATCGGGTCGGGGCTCCCGACGAGACCCGAGTACGCCTCGTCCTCGTTGCCGATCGTCTCGATGAAACTCGCGAACAACGCGACTGCGGCGATGACCGCGGAACCGATCGCGAATCCCTTCGTCACGGCCTTCGTGGTGTTCCCGACGGCGTCGAGGCTCACCATGATCTTCTGCGCCTCGCCGTGGAACTCGCCCGACATCTCGGCAATGCCCGCCGCGTTGTCGGCGACGGGACCGAACGTGTCTTCGGAGACGACGACACCGGTCGTGGCGAGCATGCCCATACCGGTGAGGGCAACGAGGTAGAGGATGAACTGGATGTTGCCGCCGCCGAGGCCGATCGCAGTCGCGAGCGCGCCGCAGATGGCGATGATCGCCCACACCGACGACTCGAGACCCGAGCTCACACCGGCCAACGTTGCGGTCGCCGGGCCGCCGGTCGCGGCCGACTCGGCGATCTCCTGCACCGGCTTGTGTTCGGTCGACGTGAAGTACTCGGTGATGCGCGACGCCACCTGGGCGAGGATGAGGCCACCGACGACTGCGCCGAACATGCGCCAGCCGACGTTCGACAGCTCGCCGTCGGGGTTGCCGATGTAGACGAGCGTGAACGCCAGCGTGCCCAGGACGGTCAGCAAGCCGGCAGTCAGGAAGCCACGGTTGATTGGCGCCAAGGCCGACTTGTCGCTCTCCTTGGCGCGTACGGCGAATACGCCGACGATCGACGCGAGCACGCCGATGGCACGCGCACCGAGCGGGAACAGCGCACCGGCTGCCCACAGCGCGGGGGTGTTCGGGAAGATGGCCTGGAACGCGGGCACACCGAGGATGATCGACGCGACGAGCGTGACCTCGTACGACTCGAAGAGGTCCGACGCCATACCGGCGCAGTCACCGACGTTGTCGCCGACGTTGTCGGCGATGGTCGCCGGGTTGCGGGGGTCGTCTTCGGGAATGCCCGCCTCGATCTTGCCGACGAGATCGGCACCGATGTCGGCCGCCTTCGTGAAGATGCCACCACCGACACGCAGGAACAGCGCGATCAGCGAACCACCGAACCCGAAGCCGATGAGAATCGCCGAGCTCGTGTTCTGGAACAGCATCATGATGACCGTGGCGCCGAACAGGCCCAGGCCGACCGTGAACATGCCGGCGACGCCGCCCGTGCGGAACGCGACCTGGAGCGCGGCGGGCATCGAGCCCGTCTTCGCCGCGGCCGCGGTGCGGACGTTGCCGCGCACCGCCAGGCTCATGCCGATGTAGCCGGTGAGGCCCGACATGAAGCAGCCGAGTACGAACGCGAGGGTTCGGAACATGCCCGATTGGAAGTACGTGAGGCCGTCTTCGGTTTCGGGTTTGAACACCTCGGTCGACGTCACGAAGACGATCGCGGCGAGCGGAATCAAGATGACGGCGATCGTCTTGAACTGCCGATTCAAGTACGCGTTCGCGCCTTCTTGAATCGCCTTCGCGATCTCCTGCATCTTGGGCGTGCCCGCATCTTCGGCGAGCACCCCCTTCATGAGGGCGAAGCCCACGAGGATCGCGAGCAGGGCGGTAAGTGCGGATCCGATGAGGATCGCCCACTCGCCTCCCGCCAGCGTGAAGATTTGGTAGCCGCCTTCGGAGGCCAATGCGTTCGTCATTGCTTGTTCCTTGTTCTCAGGGTTGCCGGGTGGTTGTGAACTTCAAGCGGACTTCTGGACGTACACCTGGTTGGCGACGGTGGAGCCGAGTGTTCGCTCCTTACCGTCGACCCGCAGCACGAGCGGGCCGTCGAACGGGTGCTTCTCTCTCACCTCGACGCGCACTCCGGGGCGCAGTCCCAGCGTGTCGAGGAACGCGACGATCTCCGGGTCGGTGGAGCCGGGCACGGCGACGACCGCGATGTCACCCGGCTCGAGCGCGTACAGCGGCGGCATCTCCGGCAGCTCGGCCGTTTCCTTGGCCGGGATCGGGAACCCGTGCGGGCACGCATCGGGGCGGTCGAGCGCGACGTACAGCCGGTCCTCGACTTCTTGGGGCAGGTCGTGCTCGAACGCAGTCGCCAGGCGGTCGGCCTCGTTCCACGCGTAGCCGAGCATGTCGGCGAGGAACCGCTCGACGATGCGGTGCCGGCGGATGGCGGAGATCGCGCCGCGGCGGCCTTCGGCTGTCAATTCCACGCCCCGGTAGGGCTTGTGGTCGACGAGCCCCCGGTCGGCCAGCCGCTTCAGCGTGGCGCTGACCGTGCCCGGGCTCAAGCCGAGCCGGTCGGCGAGCGCGCCGGTGTGGGCCCCGCCGGACCCCGAGACTTCCTTGGGGGCCAGGCGGTAAATGGCCTTCAAGGCCTCCCGGTCAGATTTCGATAGCGACGAGAAGGCGTCTTCGATGGGCGGCAATCTAGGTTTCGACCGCTCGAAACGCCAACTCGTCCCGGTCAGTCGATGTGGTACGGCACCGACGTCACGACCGTGCCCTTCCGGAACAGCAACTTGCCCTTCAGGAGGAGCGCGCTCTGGTTGTGAAGCAGGTGACCCCACCACGACTTCACGACGAATTCGGGGATCACGACGGTGACGATGTCGTTGGTATAGCGGGCGTCGAGTTCGTCGATGAACCGCATGATCGGACGCGACAGCTCTCGGTAGGGCGAGTGCACGATCTCGAGCGGAACGTCGATGTTGCGGCCGGCCCACGCGCGTTCGATGCGGTCCTGCTCCTCCTGGTCGGAAACGATCGTGACCGCGACGAGATGGTTCGGCGCGAGCGACTTCGCGTACGCGATCGCCTCGAGTGCCCCGCGGTGCAAGCTGCCGACGAGCACGATCACCGTGTGGTTCATCCGCCGCGGCTTGTAGTCCTCCGGAACCGTGAGACCCTTGGAAACGCCGTCGTAGTGGCGCTTGATCGCCTTGAAGAGCATCACGATCGACGGGATGACGATGAGCGGGATCCACGCACCGTCGACGAACTTCGTGGTCGCGACGATAATCAGCACGATGAACGTCACGGTCGCGCCGGTGCCGCTGATCACGGCATAGAGCCGCCAGCGCTCGCCCCGCTCGCGGAGCTGATACCGCACCATGCCCGACTGCGAGAGCGTGAACGATGTGAAGACACCGACCGCGTACAGCGGAATCAGCGCGGTCGTGATACCTCCGAACGCGACGATCAACACGCTCGCCGCTATCGCGAGGACGACCACACCGTTCGAGAACACCAGCCGATCGCCACGTGCCGCCAGCTGCCGCGGGAGATACCCGTCGCGGGCGACGATCGACGAGAGACGCGGGAAGTCGGCGTAGGCGGTGTTGGCCGCGAGAACGAGAATCCCGGCCGTAAGCACCTGGAGCAAGAACAACAAGGCGCCGGCGCCGAATACCTGCTGACCCATCTGGGCGTTGACGGTGATTTCGTGGCTCGGGAATGGGTGCAACTTGCTGGCGAGGAGTGAGACACCGAAGAACAGCGTGCCCAAGATGACGCCCATCATCGTGAGGGTCTGCGCCGCGTTCCGCGCCTCCGGTCGCCGGAACGCGGGCACGCCGTCGGCAATGGCCTCGACACCGGTGAGTGCGACCGCACCCGACGAGAAGCCCTTCAAGATCAGGAACAGCCCAATGGCGCCGCCGGTCTCGGTGACGTCCTCCGCGAGCTCGGGATCGAACGTGATCGGATCGATGCCGCCGAACCAGTCCAGGTACGACTTCGTGAGACCGACGAACAACAGCGCCGACAGCATGATGATGTAGCCGTACGTGGGCACCGCGAAGATGCGGCCCGATTCCTTCATGCCGCGCAGGTTCAGCAGGGTGATCAGCACGATCAACCCCAGACAGAACTCGACGCGATGGTGTTCGACCGTGTCGCGGAACTGAGGGATCGAGATGATGGCCGCGACGCCGGCCGACACCGACACCGCGACCGTCAGGATGTAGTCGACGAGGATCGATGCCCCCGCGACGAGCGACGGATTCTCGCCGTGATTCTCGCGACTGACGATGTAGGCCGCGCCACCCTGCGGGTACGCCTTGATCGTCGTGCGGTACGACGTGATGACGATCGCGAGCAGCAGTGCGACGCCGATGGCGATCGGAACGAGGTACTCGAGACCGACCGCCAGGCTCGTGCCCGCACCGACGGCGAGCACGAAGAGGATTTCTTCCGTCGCGTACGCAGTCGACGAAATCGCGTCCGAGGAGAAGACGGCGAGCGCGGTCGGCTTACCCAGCCGCTGGTGTTCCTGCTCGGACGTCGCCAACGGCCGTCCTACGAAGATCCGTTTCAGCGTCTCGAGCACTCGTCGTCGTCCAGTCGGCGTTTCCCGTCGGCGCGTGGCGCCCGGCCCTCGTCAGCATGCCATCTCTCCGGGCCCGCTCCGGGAACGGTGTGCCCCGGGCGAGGCAAGGGCCGTATCATCCCGCCGGTTCGAGGAATGGAGGCCGCGGTGCACGTTGTCGTAGTGGGATGCGGCCGGGTCGGGAGCGAGCTCGCCAGCGCACTCCAGCTCGGCGGTCACAGCGTGGCGATCGTCGACAAGAAGGAGCGCGCGTTCCGCCGCCTCGGCTCCGGATTCGACGGCCAGACGGTGGTGGGGTTCGGGTTCGACCGCGACCATCTCGCCCAGGCGGGCATCGACCGCGCCGGAGCATTCGCGTCGGTTACCAACGGCGACAACTCCAACATCTTGTGCGCCCGCATCGCCCGGGAGAGCTACGGCATCGAACGGGTCGTCGCCCGCATCTACGACCCGCGCCGGGCCCTGATCTACCAACGCCTGGGCATCCCCACGGTCGCGACCGTCGCGTGGACGACCGACCAGGTGCTGCGCCGTCTGCTCCCCGACGAGACCCGCCACGACTGGGCCGACGGCACGGGCAAGGTTGCGCTCGTCGAGCGGTCGATCTCGCCGGCCGCGGTCGGCAAGAAGCTGAGCAAGCTCAACCGCCCCGGCCGGTTCTGGCTCACGGCGGTCACGAGGTTCGGTCAGGCGCAGATCGTCACCACCGACCTCGTCGGCCAGGACGGCGACGTCCTCGTGTTCGTCAGCGCCCTCGAAGCGCTCGACGAGTTGCAAGTGCAACTCGACTCCGGAGGAGATCACTGATGCGGGTCGTCGTTACGGGTGCCGGCAACGTGGGCCTCTTCATCGCCAACGACCTCATCGCCACGGGGCACGAGGTGCAGCTCATCGAACAGAACCCCGACGTGATCGCACGGGCCGAGCTGTCGATGGGCGTCGAAGTCGTCGTCGCCGACGCGTGCGAGGTCAACTCACTGCGCGCCGCCGGACTCGAACGGGCCGACGTCGTCGTTGCCGCGACGGGTGACGACGAGGACAACCTTGTCGTGTCGCTCCTCGCGAAACAGGAGTTCGGCGTGCCCCGAGTCATCGCGCGGGTCAACCACCCGAAGAACGAATGGCTGTTCAACGAGAACTGGGGCGTCGACCTCTCGGTCTCGACCCCGCACCTCATCACCGCGCTCGTCGAGGAGGCGGTGTCAGTCGGGAAGCTCGTGCGTATCCTCCAGTTCGAGGGCGGCAACGTCCGCCTCGTCGAGGTCACGCTCGCGCCCGACGCCCCCGTCGTCGACAAGGCAATCAAGGATCTCGAGTTCCCGCGTGACGCGACCATCGTCGCCGTGCTGCGCGGCGAACACGTCGTGATGCCCCGCGGCGACACCGTGTTCGAGCCGGGCGACGAAGTGCTCGCGATGGTCACGGCCGACGCCGAAGACGACGTGCGCCGCATCCTCGCCGGAGACTGAAAGAGAACGCCGACGTCGCACGGCGCCGTGAGCGGAGCGACGGAGGAGCGCAGTGAACTGGCGGGAGCGACGACGACCTAGACAAGCGTGTACATCGGGTTGTAGACGACGCGCTGGTTGTGGTCGAGCGTCATCACGCCCTCGAGCACGATGCGCCGGCCCGGAGAAATGCCGTTGATCTTGCGCCGGCCGAGGAACACACCGGTCACGAACGCGTCGCCGTCGTACACGGACACTTCCAGTGCGTCGGCACCGGCCCGAGGCACGATGCGGACGGAACGCACCTCACCGGCCAGCCGAACGGGCTGTCGCGTTTTCGCGTCGGCGATCGTGGAGCACTGCATGGTGTCGCACCACGTAGACAGGTTCTGCCGATCCTGCTCCTCGACGGGCCTTGTCAGCTTTTCGACGAATTTGCGTAGTGCCACGGATTCGAGAATACCGCTCGCTAGCCTGGCGGGCTGTTGTCTCCCATGCGGTCTTCCTTCCTCGCGCTCGCCGTCGCCGCCGTTCTTGCGCTCTCCGCGTGTTCGGGTGACGACGACGACAGTTCTGGCTCGGCCGACGAACGGCCCACCACCTCCACCGCGGCCCCCGTCGAGGCAGAGGTGGCCCTGACGCGCGGCGAGGCTGTCGTCGCCGGCGCGGGCGGCGACATTGCCCTCGACGAGCCGACCCGGCAAGCCGCCGTCGACGCCGCGCAGCAGTACGTCGACGCGGCGATGATCGCCCCACTCACCGACGGCGCGGTGCCCGAGGAGTACGCGGCACTGTTCGATACCGGCGTTCAGGCGAGCGCGATCGCGGCCGACCGGGCCGTCCTCACCGACGAGGGCATTCCCGCGCCGACGGAAACGCCGACGATCACCGCGACCCCGGTCCGCATCGACGGCCTCGCCGCAGCCGACGGCACCCTCACGTTCCTCGCCACGACCTTCTCGGTCACCGTCGACGCCGAAACCGCGAGCGGACCCGTCGCCGTGCGCCGCAACGTCGAGCTGACGTACGCGCCGAGCGGTAGCACATGGCTTGTCACCGCATACCGCGTCACGGTCGAACGCGACATCGCCGACGCGGGCACCTCCACGACAACGGCGGCCGCAGGATGAAGAAGTTCGTGAAGCGAACGCTCATCGTTCTCGTCACGCTGGTCGTTGTCATCGCGCTCGGAACCGGCGGGATGGTCGCCGCCTGGCTCGCCGGGATACGCATTCCGTTCGCATCCGGAGCGACGTGGATGCAGATCGAAAAGGTCGGCTCCGCCGATGCCGCCGGTACGCCGACCGATACGTTCTTCATCGCGCTGATCGGCAACGACGCGCGCGAGGGACGCGGCGGCGCCCGGGGCGACGCCCTCCATGTCGTCGGCATCAACCCGACGACGAACACCGCCACCATGCTGAACGTGCCCCGCGACACCTGCTGGAACGGCGGGAAAATCAACCGGGCCCACGCGCAGGACGGCCCCCGCGGGCAGGCCGACGCGCTGGGCCAGCTGCTGGGCGTGAACATCACCTACGTCGTGTCGGCAAACTTCCCCGAGTTCCAGGCCATGGTCGACGGCATCGGCGGCATCCAGATCGACAACCCCCACTCGATGAACGACGCGAACTCGGGTGCGTTCTTCGATCCCGGTCCTCAGCGGTTCGACGGCTGGGGCGCACTCGCGTTCTCGCGCAACCGCTACAACTTCTCACGTGGTGACATCACCCGCAGCGAGAACCAGGGCCTCGTGATCCTCGCCGCCCTCCGCACGCTGCAAGGAGAAGGCAAAGGCCCGGCCGGAGAGTTCAAGACCGCGGCGCTCGTCGCCCGCCACGCCCAGGTCGAAGGCATGGGCCTGGCCGAGGTGTACCGGTTGGGCCGGATCGCGTTCCGTCTCGACGCCAACGCCGTCCGCAGCGTCACCATCCCCGTCGGCGGCGGCAACTGCCTCAACCTCACCGACGCCGCATCCAGCCTCTTCGCCGACTTCGCCGACGACGCAACCCTCCAAACGCACTAGCGCTCGAAATTGCGCCGTACGGCGACCGTTTCGGTCGCCGTACGGCGCAATTTCGGCTGGGTGGGGTCACTACGGTGATGTCACGATGGACGCGTGCGACACGCTCGACGAGCTCGCGGCCGACCCGGAGTTCGCGGGCCGGCTCGTGCACCGCGAGGTGTTGCCCGAGCGGACGGTGCGCTACTCGGGTACGCAGGAACCACTGCACCCCGAGATCACCGAACGCCTCGCGGCGCGGGGAATCGACGAGTTGTACGTGCACCAGGCGGGCGCGGTCGACGCGCTGCGCGCCGGGACGAGCACCGTTGTCGCGACAGGCACCGCCTCGGGGAAGTCGCTCTGCTACCAGATTCCGATCGTCGAATCGGTCCTCACCGACCGCCGTGACACCGCCCTGCTGATCTTCCCGACCAAGGCACTGGCCCAAGATCAGCTCCGCGCGCTGCGGTCGTGGCTCGTGCCCGGGTTGCGCGCGGTTACGTACGACGGCGACACCGACACCGATGCGCGCGCATGGGCCCGCAAGAACGCGAACGTCGTGCTCACCAACCCCGAGATGCTGCACGTCGGGATCCTGCCGTCGCACAAGCGATGGGCGACCTTCCTCATGCGCCTGCGGTACGTCGTCGTCGACGAACTGCATACGTTGCGCGGCATCTTCGGCAGTCACACCGCGCACGTCCTTCGCCGGCTGCGGCGCATGTGCGAGCACTACGGCGCGTCACCGACGTTCTGTTTCGCCAGCGCGACCAT
>Ga0163152_10007555_pt1 | contig 11864 bp, 11 predicted proteins | sample OliLakLV19MP8IB2_FD_148635 | JGI IMG/M metagenome (GOLD analysis project Ga0163152, IMG submission 148635) | Freshwater microbial mat bacterial communities from Lake Vanda, McMurdo Dry Valleys, Antarctica - Oligotrophic Lake LV.19.MP8.IB-2 | ecosystem: Environmental > Aquatic > Freshwater >... | reverse complement strand
TTCCACGGGCGCACGGCCGCGGGCTGCTGCTCATCCGCACGTTCTTCGACGCCGTCGCGCACAACGAACGCGGCAACGAAATCCAACTGACGCTCCGCAAAGAAGCCGCGGCCGTCGCACCGCAGGCCACGCAACGGGCCTTGCAGACGTCGGTCAGCAGCTAAATCAGCGGTCCAAAAACCGCACGGTCTGTACGCCGAAGGCGTTGCATCGCACAGCCCAGGGTCGCGAGTCGGCGAGCGCACCCTGGGTGGCGACCGATGACGAACCCCATACCCTGCAAGGGTTTCATCGGGGCTTGACGCCGCCCGTGATGCGACCCTTACAGGGTCGATGCGCCGCGGACGCCAAGTCCCCAGGGTGCGCTCGCCGACTCGCGACCCTGGGCTGTGTGATCGAACGCCTGCGGCGTACACGACCTCCGACCACTGTTCAGCCACCAACGGCAACAAGCAGGCTGGGGTCTTGAAACTGCTGCTAAACCCAATCGCGTTCGGGACACTGGCAATGGGAAATCCCCCTGAGATTTCCCGACGGACCGTTCCCGTCGGCGAACGCGGTTGAGCGCATCGGCGTCGTGGCTTACGATAGCGTCATCCGCCGGAGCCTTGGTGTTCCGGCCCATTGACCGCTGTTGTCTCGCCCGCGAAGGTCGCCCGATGTTCGATGGCCGCTTCCCCACCATTCTGCTGTTCGGCGCCCCTGGTGCGGGAAAGGGAACCCAGGGCAACATTCTGGGGCACGTCCCCGGGTTCTACCACCTGGCCTGCGGCGACGTCTTCCGCTCGCTCAACATCAACTCGCCCGAAGGCCGCGAGATCTATCAGTACAGCTCCCGCGGCGAGCTGGTGCCCGACGAGCTGACCATCCGCGTCTGGAAGAAGGCGCTGCACGGCCAGATCGCCATCTCGCGCTACAAGCCGCCCGATGAATTCCTGGTGCTCGACGGCATTCCCCGCAACCCTCGGCAGGTGGAGATCATCGCCGACATCATCAACGTGAAGCACATCATTCACCTCGTCTGCGCCGACGAGAAGTCGATGATCGACCGGATCAAGCGCCGGGCGATCCGCGAGAACCGGGTCGACGACGCCAACGAAGAGGTGATCCGCAACCGCTTCGAGATATACCGGCAGGAGTCGGAGCCGATCATCAACTGCTACCCCACAGAGATGATCTCGCTGATCGACGCCGTCCGCTCGCCGGCCGAGGTGCTCCAGTCAATCCTGGAAGTGCTGGTGCCGATTCAGAACCACTGGCTCGCCAGCCTCCCGGACGACCCGCTGACGGCGTAACGCGCGTGGGTGCCATGCTTGCAGCTTTGGGCAAGCATGTCTTTCGTGACTTCGTGAACCTAAGACACATGCTCCCCCAAAGCTGGGAGCATGGCACCAAACGCCGTTCACAATTATTCCAGAAGGTCAAAAACGCTTATCCACAGATTTCACGGATTCCGCAGATTGAAGTCCAACGGAGAACCGCACTGAAGCAACCATGCCTCAGCAAACGCCCGTGTCCTGAATCTGCGTAATCTGAGAAATCTGTGGATGAAATCTTAGCCCGCCAATCAGATTCGTGAACGGCGTTGCATGGCACCCCAAGCAAGCGAACTTACGGCTTCATGCACAAGTACATCATCATGGGCGCCCAGGGCTGCGGGAAGGGCACGCAGGCAAAGCTGCTCAAGCAGGATCTCGACCTGGTTCACATCAGCGTCGGCGACATCTTCCGCTGGCACATCCAGTCGCACACCAAGCTCGCCGCCCGCATCAAACGGCTGATCGCCCAGGGGCATCTCGTCCACGACGACGTCGTCGAGGACATCGTCCGCGAGCGGCTGTCCGAGCACGACTGGAACTACGGCTTCATTCTCGACGGCTTCCCCCGCAACCGCACGCAGGCCGAGTTCTTCCTCGAAAGCTACGACATCGACGCGGTGATCCACATCGACGTGTCGGACGAGGCCGTCTTCGAACGCGTCCTCGCCCGGCGGCTGTGCAGCCACTGCGGGCTGGACTACAACCTGATCCATCACCGCCCGGCAGTCGCCGACCAATGCGACGTCTGCGGCGGCCGGCTGGTGACGCGCGACGACGACAACCCGGACTCGGTCAAGGCCCGCCTCAAGGACTACCGCACCAAAACCGAGCCGATCCTGGAACTCTTCCGCCGCAAGGAACTGGTGATCCAGACCGACGGTGTGCTCAGCGTCAACGACATCCAGGCCGACATCCGCCGCCAACTCCGCCTGCCGCCCGCGCCGGTGCAGGACGCGGTCGCGCCGGTGTCGACCGCGTCGGCTTGATTCCCGCTCCCGGCGTTTCGGTGGGGCTTTCGTCGCGACGCCGAGCCGAAACCGCACGCGCTGCACCACGTCGAATCGGTCGCCTGCGAGGCCCGTTCGCCAGTCTCGACTTTCCCCGGCCTTGCTCTTGCAGGGGTGAGAACCAAGCTCCTAGAGTGGAGATGTCCCTCGAGTGGACATTAGGAATCCGGCCCATGAACCGCCTCAACGACGGTCGGTCTGACAACGTCGAAGTCTTCTGGGGCGAGATCGCGCCCTGCGAGCATCTCGTTCAGATCTATGCCGATGACGCGGCCTTCCTCGACGCGCTGGAAGGTTTCGTGGGGGGAGGGATCCGGGCCGGTGACGCGGTGATTGTGATTGCGACGGCCTCTCATCACAACGCCCTGGAGGATCGACTCGGAGCGGCCGGCGTGGACCTCGATGCGGCCATCGAACAACTGGCCTACATTCCGCTCGACGCCGAAGTCGCGCTGTCGAGATTCATGGTCAATGACTGGCCCGATGAGGCCCTCTTCAATCGGATGGTCACGGAACTGATCGCCGCCGCCAGCCAGGGCGGCCGGCGGGTGCGGGCGTTCGGGGAGATGGTTGCCATCCTTTGGGCGCAGGGACACAGCGGGGCCACGGTCCGGCTGGAACATCTCTGGAACAAGTACTGCCGCGACGAGAATCTCTCCCTCTTCTGCGCCTACCCGAAGAGCGGCTTTACAAAGGATGCGGCGGTCTCCCTCCGGGAAATCTGCGCCGCCCACACGAAAGTTCTTCAGGGCTGACGAGGCCTGCCCGTCGGGGGATGCACCTCCGCCGTTGGAAGGCCGATTAGCGTCAGCGCGGGCGCTACGATGCTGCCCGCCGACGACATCCAGGCCGGGTGCCCCGGTCGCCTGACTGACCGCTCGGCGAAGCGCCCGCACGGCTGACACAGCCGTGGCACACGAAGACGGGGAACGGCCGCAGGCGCTTGGGTGCCACGGCCGTGTCGGCCGTGTCTTCGGACGCTTCCCTGGATTTACGAGTGACGTGCCACTTCTAGGAAAGTCTGATGCTCGTCATCGTAGCCGGTTCCAGAGCAACAGACCTTTCATCCCCATCTGCTGCGGAGTCTGCGAAGAAGCAGTGCCGTGGGATCGTTCGACGCCCCGAAGAGCACTGCTTCTCCGAAGACTCCGAAGCAGTGCCACGTCATTGATGGTGTCACGTTCCACGGAATCGTGCCGTCACCTGTGATTTCCCGGTGTCAATGCGCCTCGGGGAATGACTGCGTCCCCCCCGCGACTTTGCCGCGCGTGCCGGTTGTGCGGGCCGTGCGTCCGATACTGTCGCGCCGACCGGCAATGGTTCGCACATCGGGGCCGATTCGCAGCCGATGGCCTGATGAGAGAGCGTCGCGAACGGATTCGCGCGCCGGTCGGTCACCACGGACGGGTTTCGGAGCATGACGCGGTTGCGCCGCATCGCAGCGCTGGCGATCATTCTGTCGTTCGTCAGAGCGTCGGAGTTGTCGTTCGCTCAGGAACCGGCACAATCGGCCGATCCCGTGCCCACGCTGCCGAACGTCAATGTGCAGGCCAATCCGCTGCCGGTCGCGTCGCCGGACAATATGTTTCTGCCCGACGGCTTCGAGCCGACGCCGCTGCCGCCGTCGACGATACTGCAAAACTCCGTGTTCGGCACACAGGCGGTGCAGGGGTATGGGGCGCCGACCTCGACCACGGCGACGTTCGTCAACGTGCCCGATCTGGAACTGCCCGCATCGGTGAGCACCGTCACGCGCGACGTGTTTCGCGATCAGCAGGTTCTGCGGATCGACGATCTGCTCCGCGATGTCAGCGGCACGGTCAAGCAGAACGACCAGTTGCGGCCCGATGCGTTCGTCCTCCGTGGCTTTGAAGTCCGCTCTCGCGATTACCGCAAGAACGGTTTGCTCGATCCGACGTATACGCCGCGCGACCTGGCGAACGTCGAGCGGGTCGAGATCCTCAAGGGTCCGTCGTCGGTGATTTACGGGGCGGGGCAGCCGTCGGGCACGGTGAACCTGATCACCAAGAAGCCGTTGGCGACGCAGTACACGTCGCTGACGAATCAGTTCGGCAGCTTCGGATTGAACCGGCACACCATCGACACCACCGGCCCGCTCGATGACGAGGGGCACGTCCTCTACCGGTTGAACATGGCGTACGAGCAGAAGGACGGCTTCCGCGACTTCAGCTACAACGAACGCGCGTTCGTCGCGCCGGTGGTGACGTGGCTGATCGACGACGACACGTCGCTGACGTGGGAAGGGGAATATCTGCAGGACCGCCGACGGTTCGACACGGGCGTCGTCGCGCTCGACGGGAAACTCGGGCAGATTCCGATTACCCGCTTCCTCGGCGAACCGGACAACGACTTCCAGTTGTTCCAGGACTGGCGGCAGTCGGTGTTTCTCGATCACCGGTTCAACGACATCTGGACCAGCCGGGTGATGGCGACCAACATCTTCTACTACGCGCCGTCGTCCGGCACGTTTCCGATCGGGCAAGACCCCGGCACGACGACGATCAACCGCTCGCGGCAGGATATCCTGCAGTTCTTCGAGCAGTACCACGGCATCACGGCGAACCTCGCCGGCGAATTCCTGCTGGCGAACGTCGAGCACAAGCTGGTTCTCGGCACCGAACAGGGGTGGTTCGTCTCGAACAACTTCCGGTCGGAATCGACGATCCCCGGCTTGCAGAATCTGCCCATCGACGCGGTGAACCCGGTCTACACCGATCCCAACGTGTTCTTTACGCCGGCGGTGTTCACGTCGATCTATCGCCAGAACCGGCACGGCATCTATATGCAGGACGTGATGTCGTTCAACCCGCACTGGCAGGCGATGTACGGCCTGCGCTACGATCAGGCCGACGTCACGTTTCAGCGCGAGCTGACGACGTTCGGCATCCCCACGTTGCCCGACACGGAGACCGATCAGGCGTTCTATCGCTGGACGCCCCGAGTGGGCCTCGTCTATCAGCCGATCCCGGACGTGTGGAGCATTTACAACAGCTACAGCCGGTCGTTCGATCCCCCCGGCGGCGGCGCCAGGCTCGACGATGCTCCGCTGCTGGCCGAGATCGGTGAAGCTTGGGAGCTCGGCACCAAGTACCAGTTCACGCCCAAGCTGATGGGCCAGGCGGCGTGGTTCTGGATTCAGAAGGATAACTACACGATCGACCTGGCGACCGCGACGCCGCCGTTCTTCGTCACGTCGCAGGTGGGGCATCTGACCAGCCAGGGGGTCGAGCTGAGCCTGGTCGGCCAGATCACCGACCGCTGGACGACGACCTCCAACTACACGCTCACCGACGCCGTGCTGCGGGACAAGTCGAACCCGCAGCTCGACGACCGCCGGCCGCGAAACGTCCCCCGGCACACCGTCAATTTATGGACGCGGTACAACGTCATTCAGACGGCAGACCGGCGCGTTGGCGGCGGCTTGGGGGTGACGTACGTCGACGACCGTCTGGCAAGCTTCGGCGGCGAACTCCGGCTGCCGGACTACACCCGCTGGGACGCCGGCGTGTTCTACGACAAAAACCGGGTGAGCTTCTCGCTGCTGTTCGAGAACCTGTTCGACCGGCAGTATTACTCGGGCTCGGTCAGCGATCTCCAGATCGCCCCCGGCGCTCCGTTCACCGTCCGCGGGCAGGTGGGCGTGACGTTTTGAGACCGACGCAGTTCCGCCCAGAAGCCGCGGGGCTGCACCCGGCTTTGCCCAGCAATTGCCACTTGCCCACCAATACTGGAGGCTGCCCATAAATAGTAAACTGGCTTGCGCGGACAGGCGAGACGCTCCGGCAGACACCGGGGCGTTTTCGTTGGTGGAAAGGCTCTCCCTGCCCAACCTACGGCGAAGGAGTCAGCATGTCCGCTTTTCGGTAGTGGTACAGTTTGAAATCTTTGTCAGAACGCGCTGCTGCGTCAATCAAAAAAAACGGCCCTCAGTGATGAGGGCCGTTCGCTTTGACAGGTCTGCTTACTTGCTTTTGTTAAGCACGCAGCAATTCGGGCAGGGCAGGTCTTCCCCCGTGACGGGGCAGGTGTAGCCCGCCTCGGAGACTTGCGACTGTTGCGGCTCGACGATCTTGAATTGCGAATTGGCCGCAACCAGGCTGCCAGCCGCCAACGCCACAATCGCAGCGCCAATGACCTTCTTGTTCATGTCTGATCCCTTCCTGAATCGTCTGAACTTCCGGCGGGCAACGCGCCCGGCAGTAGATCAGACCTACTTTGCGAACTTGTAAATTGCGTCCATCAATTCGTCGTAGATATCGCTGTCGCCAGACCTGATGGCGTCCGTGGCGCATCTTTCTAGGTAGTTCCGCAGCACGTCCTTTGAGACGCCCCGTAGGGCCGCCTGAGCGCTGGCGAGTTGTTGCAGCACTTCGATACAGGGGCGCTGTTCCTCCACCATGCGGGACACGCCTCGAAGTTGCCCCTCGATTCGGCTTAGCCGACCTTGCATCTTCTCTCGCCGGCCGTCTTGGTATATCGGCAGCAGCACGTCCTTTGCCGGTGTCGTCATTTACTGGTACCCCCCACCCCTATAGTATCGCTCTGCGAGGATGTGTCAAGCCCTGCCTTTCATTCCAGCGCAGCGACCGGCCGGGCGAAAAAGAGACACCGGGCCGAACTGGAGGTAACACGCCTCCAAATCCGTCGCGCATAATTCCGCGCATAAGTCGCTTGAGTTTTGACAATGGTCGATTAGAATGCGAGCCGCACTGGATGGAATCGCGAACGAAGGACGAGGGAATGTCAGAAGACGGCATGTTCGGCGAGATTCTGGGGTCGAAGGAATACGTCGAGTCCAAGCTGAAGCCGCTCTACCCAGCACTGTGGCTCGCGGCCATGGAATGCTGGGAGCACGTTCTTGATCGTCGCGAGATGAATGATCGCGCTTTCCAGAACCTGCACGGGGATAGCCTCGCCCAATGGATGCGACCGCAGATTGCGTGGCGAGCAACGGAGATCCTGGAGAAACATCACCCAGGGGTTGAGGTCCGTTCCAGTCGGTGCGGGACGGATCAGATGTTCGCCGCCGTCGTTGACGATGTAGAGGTCTCGTTCAAGAAGCTGGACGAGAACCTGCTTCGCAGCAACTACCACACTCGAAACCAGTCGGTGTACTGGCCGCGGACGCTCTTCTCGGATAACTTCTCGCATCGCGTGATCTTCGGCTACCGGCTGCAACGCTCTGAAACCGAACTCGCGGTGTATCTGACGATGCCGAAAGGCCAGCGGAACGCTTGGGCTGTCCCCATTCCCGATCAGAGGGATGCGGCGGCTCGCCTGAGGGATACGGGTGCGGATCAAGGACGTAATTCTGAAGAACGGAAGGGATTCCGTGTCACCAAGATTTCCAAGAAGGATGCTGCGGGCGGGGCGGGGTGAACCAATGCGAGCGAACCCGGAAATGCTAATTCTCGCGAGAGAGCTTGCCGGGGAGACGCAATCCAGCATGGCCACGAAGCTGTCCTTTTCGCAGGGCACGCTTTCGCGGTACGAATCTGGGCTGCTCTCGGTTCCTGACGAGCATCTCAATGAGATCGCGACCACCCTCGACCGTCCCCTGAGTTTCTTCCATCGAGACGCAAAACTCTACGGCAGCAGCGGCTTCTTTCATCGGAAGCAATCGCGACTGACGCAGAAGGAACTTCGCCGGATTCATGCTCATGCGAATGAGATGAGGATTCGCGCGGACCTACTTCTCCGGGAAGCTGAAGTCGAGACAGACGCTCGGTTCTATCGGCTGCCACGCGAAAAGTATGGCACCCCGGAGGCCGCAGCACGCGAGTTGCGGCGGGTCTGGCAATTGCCGGGCGGGCCGGTGCGCAGTGTGGTAGGCAGCATCGAGAGTGCTGGGGGGATCGTATTTCTCTGCGACTTTAAGACTCCACTTGTAGACGGCCTGAGTCAGTGGCCGATTGATGATCCAACCGCAATGCCCGTCCTGTTTGTGAATGGCGATGCCCCCGGTGATCGCATGCGGTTCACGCTGGCGCACGAACTTGGGCACATCGTCATGCACCACGTTCCGCCGGAGGACGATCCGGAGGACGAGGCCAATGCCTTCGCGTCAGAGTTCTTGATGCCAGCCGCTGAGATCGCTGACGACTTGTCTCGCCTTACTCTTGAGAAGGCGGCATCGCTGAAGTCGTTCTGGCGAACGTCGATTGCCTCAATCGTTCGCCGCGCTTTTACATTGGAGAAGATTACCGAGCGTCAGTATCGTTACCTGTGCATGCAGATCGCAAAGCTCGGATATCATCGCCGTGAACCAATCCCCATCCCGCAGGAAGAGCCAGAGTTGTTCGACGCCATCGTAAAGGTGCATCGAACCGAGCATCGCCATTCAGATGCTCAGATGGCAGAGCGGATGGGCATGTACCTGGAAGAGTTCCAAAACGAATTCGGCCGCTCCTACTCCGGTCTCCGGTTGTTGGCGTAGGTCGTAGTCGAGATCATTTAGCCTTGGCCGCTGCCTTCAAGAGGATGGTGCGCGCCCATGCCGCCATGTCTTCGCCCTCGCGCTCGGCCGCCGCTCTGATGATGTCCTTCTGCGCCCCCGTCATCGGGATTCGCAGAGGATCGTTCTTCCGCTCGGATGCGTCTTTTGGGGGTCTTCCTGCCATGCCTAAATATTTACCATATTATTTCTGAATGTCAATTGGTCGCCGTTGACTTCTGGTAATATCTTTACCATACTAATCGTGTTGGGTGTCACTCACCACGAAAGCAACGGCCATGTGCGAACGAGAGCAACGCGGGATTCTGATCGCAGCCACCAGCCGCATCACCAAGAAGGGCGGCGTTTGGCTGGTGCCATCCCAGAGCAAGGCAGGCGACCGCTACACCGTCTGCCCCGACGCGGACGCCCCGCACTGCTCGTGCCCGGATCACGAGACACGCGGCGTGAAATGCAAACACATTTTCGCGGTGGAATTCGTTATTAAGCGCGAATCAAGCCCCGACGGTACGGAAACCATCGTGCGTCAGGCGACCGTCACGGAGACAGTACGCAAGACGTACCCGCAGAAATGGTCCGCCTACAACGCGGCGCAGACGAACGAGAAGGACAAGTTCCTTCAGATGTTGCACGACCTGTGTCGGGGCATCGAGGAACCTGCGCACCCCGGCCGGGGCCGTAAGCCGCTCCCACTCGCCTCGCAAATTTTCGCCGCGTGCTACAAGGTTTACTCGACAGTTAGCGGCCGACGGTTCATGTCGGACATGAGGGACGCCAAGGCCCGCGGGTACGTCGAGAACGCCCCGTGCTACAACAGCGTGTTCAACGTGCTGGGCGACGAACAGGTCACGCCGCTCCTCAAATCGCTGATCGTCGAAAGCAGTCTCGCCCTCAAGACCATCGAAACCGACTTCGCGGTGGACTCGTCATCGTTTTCGTCCTCCCGGTTCGACCGCTGGTACGACGAGAAATGGGGCAAGCCCCGCTCACAGCACGCTTGGGTCAAGGTTCAGGTGATGTGCGGGGTCAAGACGAACGTCATCACCGCCGTCGAATTGCCGGACCACGACGGGGCCGATACGCAGTTCCTGCCGCCGCTGGTCCGTGTCACCGAACGGAACTTCCACCTGCGGACGGTATGTGCCGACAAGGGATACTCATCCGTCGAGAATCACGAGGTCATCGACGCGGCGGGCGCGGTGCCGTTCATCCCGTTCAAGAAGGGGACAACCGGAGCCGCGGGCGGTCTGTGGCAGAAATGCTTCCACTACTTCGCGTTCCGCCGGGACGACTTCCTCAAGTTCTATCACAAGCGGTCGAACATCGAATCGACGTTCAGCATGGTCAAAGCGAAGTTCGGCGACTCACTCCGCAGCAAGACCGACGTGGCCATGCGGAACGAGTTGCTCTGCAAGCTGCTGTGCCATAACATCGTCTGCTTGATTCACGCGATGTACGAACTCGGAATCGAACCGAATTTCTGGGCAGAATCCGCACCTGCCCACGAAATCACCGCTTAGCCGCAATCTGTGGGCAAAGCCGGGCTGGTCGTCTGGAATTGCAGCGCACCCGCCCGGGGCCGGCTGTTCCCTGCGGACGCGGCCTCAATACACGAACGAGACGCCGATCTTGCCGATGCAGACGTCGTCCCGGCCGCTGACGGCGCGGGCGCTGTCCGCCGCGAGGTGCAGGTATTGCACCGACGTGTTCAGGAACCACTGGCCGTGCCGCGCGGGGAGCGGCAGGGCCACGCTGGTCGTCATCGCGGTCGAGAAGTAACCGAGCGTCGCTGCCGTCGTTGTTGAAGTAATAGTGATCGGCGCTCAGGCCCCAGTCGATCGGCAGGCTCATGCCCACCTTGCGGCCGCGCACTTCGAACCGCCACGACGGTTCGAGGCCGACGTTGAGAAATGCGTCCTCGGTCCCCTCCCCGTCGTTGAGTTCGCCGTACAGGCCCACGAACGGCCGCAGGCTGCACGACTGAAGCCAGTCGAACTCGTCGTTGAGCGACAGGACGTCGAAGCTCGCCTTGGCGCCGAGCTCGTGGACCGGCGACCGCATCAGCGGGTTCATCGTGTAGTAGGCGTAGCGCGCGTCCAGCGCGAAGCCGTTGGCGGTGGTCACCGCCCCCAGCATCACGTCCGACATGTCGGCCATGCGGTTGCCGGAATCCCAATTCGCGCTGTGAAACAGGGAGACGTAGGGCTTCACGACGACGTCCTCGTCGAACGTGTGGACCGTGAACACGTTGAGATACGGCTGCAGAATGGGCCCCTGGTCCGCCTGCTCGTAGCCCCGGAAGTAAAACGCGGACGTGAAATCCGCGCCCCCGGACAGGCGGATGGGGAACGGATCGGCATCCTCTGCCGATGCGGGGGCGGCCGGCGTCAATCCGGTCGCATCGGCCCGGCAATTGGGACAGGCGAACGACGGGGCTTCGGAAATCAGCGCAACTGCCGCCACAGTCAACGCCACCCGCACGAAGCGTCCTGCCATGTTCGCCTCCCTGCCGCCCGATGCGGTCCCCTCGCCCGGCGGCCTCCGTGCCGCATTTCGACAGTATCGAGGGGCCGCCACGGCCGGCTTGAGACGATCTCCATCGCGAGGTTTATGGGCCTGGCGCCAAAGTTACGCGAATGCTCGTCTTGCGAAGCGTCCGCACGGCCGACACGGCCGTGGCACACGGGACCCAAGACTTCACTTCGCCGCCAGGTGGGTCTCGAACCACGCGACCATTTCGGTGACGGCGAGCTTCAAGTCGTCCGGGCCGAAGCCGTGGCCGGCGTTTTCGTATTCGACCAGCTTGTTCGCAACCTTTTCTTTGTCGAACGCCGTCCGAATCTTGCGGCTGTGGTCGATCGGCACCAGATCGTCCTTCGCCCCGGCGAGCAGCAGTGTGGGCGCGTCGTCCGTCGTCACCATCATCAAAGGGGAATGGACCTTCGCATTCGGCATGTCGAGGTCCAGCGCCGGGAAGCGGCTGTACGCCGGCAACCGATCGGGGGCGTCCTTCACCATGATCGTCAGGTCGGTCGGCGCGACGAACGCCACCACCGCCTGCAC
>Ga0163152_10007554_pt1 | contig 11869 bp, 6 predicted proteins | sample OliLakLV19MP8IB2_FD_148635 | JGI IMG/M metagenome (GOLD analysis project Ga0163152, IMG submission 148635) | Freshwater microbial mat bacterial communities from Lake Vanda, McMurdo Dry Valleys, Antarctica - Oligotrophic Lake LV.19.MP8.IB-2 | ecosystem: Environmental > Aquatic > Freshwater > Lake... | reverse complement strand
GGGTAGAAGGCCGCGGTTTGGGCTGGCGGTGCCACCGTTTGGAAGTGGCCGTCGTATGGCCAGTAGAGATACCACGGGGCGGCCATATAGACTGGCAGCGTTGGCATGCGGGTCAAGTTTTGGCTGGAGGAAAGCACTGGACCGCCGAAGAATGATCGCGCCCAGTACTTGCCCGTGCCTGGGAATACCGAGCCGGCTCCGCGAAACCCGTAGCCGCCGCCATTGCCTGGTCCGCCGTAACCGCCGCCAGGAGGGGCTCCGTAGCCACCTTCCATGCCGGGTCCGCCTGGCCCGACCATTCCAGGGCCGCCGGGCCCTTGGGCTTGGGCATTTGCCCCGGCCAAACCGGCGGCAACGAGTGCCGCCAAGATCCACTTCTTCATGATATTTGCTCGCTAGAGGTCCAAATCCCTGAACGTGGGCGCTGCTCCCACTGAGTGCGCCGCCTTGCGTGTACTGCGAGAGTGCCTCACGATCGAGGCTCAAGTGGCTCCACGTTCACGAACCGAACCGAATCACGAACGTGGAACGCGGAGCGATTGCCAAGACTGGCTTGTTAGCTTCCCGGCTACTTGGCCGGCACGACGCGCGGATCGACCGGAACCGGCTGCTGATACTGCGGATATTGTGGATAGCCCATGCCCGGTCCGTACTGGTTAGGACCATAACCCGGATACTGCGGAACGCGGAAGTTGGTCCGGTTCCACAGCCCTTGGTCGGCCGGCGTGTAAGTTCCGTGATACGGTTGCGGAATGTGCATCGTCACCAGGCCCTGCGTGTTGTACGGGCCATAGTTGAACAGCGGGCCACCCTGATGAATCCGGGGTTTGGTGCGGAAGGCGAGACCGCCGAGCCAGCCGTACCCATAAGTGTTCGGATCGCGGTTACCAGCCAGCGACCGTTCGGGCAAAATCGCCAGGGCCATCGCGGCCAGGACGCCTGCCAACAGAATCTTCTTCATAGGACGCATTTCCTTGTGCGTGGAGCGCCCGGGCCGCGGGGGGCTCTTGCGTCCCCGACCCCTTGCCCGGCGAACAATCTTGCCCGATGGCTGCCCATCCGTCGAACGATGCTGGACCAAAAGTCGGATAATTCACAGGCGACGACTTGCCGCATCGGGAACAATCGGAAACCACGCTACGCAACGATCCGCGCCATCGACAGAGCCCGCACGATTTGCGAAACTAATGTGGAATGCTGAATCGGTTTGGCCAAGCAACGAGGTCCGTCGATGCGTGCAGTGCTGTTTGCCGTTGTCGTGCTCGCCGTCGCACTTCCCGTGAATGCCGAGCCGGGTCGTGCCGGGCCTGACTGGTGGTCCCTGCAACCGCTTGGGAAGACAAGTCCGCCCCAGCTACGTGATCTATCTGTAACCGCCAATCCGATTGATGCATTTATTCGCTCCAAACTGGAAGCAGCGGGACTTCGGTCCGTAGGCCCTGCCGACAAGACCACGCTGATTCGCCGCCTGACGTTCGACCTGACCGGCCTGCCGCCAACTCCCGGCGAGATCGATTCCTTCGTCACGGACACTTCAACCAACGCGTATGAGAAGCTGGCCGATCGATTGCTTGCATCACCTGCCTACGGCGAACGCTGGGCGCGACACTGGCTCGATGTCGTTCGCTTTTCGGAAAGCCACGGCTTCGAATACGACCGCCTACGCGATCATGCGTGGAACTATCGCGACTATGTGATTCGCAGCTTGAACAACGACAAGCCTTACGCCCAGTTCGTTCGCGAGCAACTGGCAGGCGACGTTCTACCCGGTGCGGGCAGCGACGGTGTGATCGCGACCGGGATGCTCGTGGCCGGTCCGTACGACCAGGCTGGCATGGGGGCCGTGAGCCAGTTGATTCGGTTGAAAGCACGCGAAGACGAACTCGAAGACATGATCGGCCTGGTCTCGCAAACATTTTTGGGCGTCACGCTCAATTGTGCCCGCTGTCACGATCACAAGTTCGATCCCTTCACCGCTCGCGATTACTATCGCTTGAAGGCGGTCTTGGCGGGAGTCACACCTGGGGATCGACCGGTGCCATCGTACTCGGACGACCTTGTTCGTGGCGAGACTCTCCAGAGTCTAGAGCGACAACTTCGTGAGACCAAAGGCGTATTGCTCAAACTGGAATCAACCGCGAAGGAGAAAGTTCTCGCACAACGTGGCCAGGTTCCAGCAAAGAAAGATGAAGCACTACCCAGGCCGATCGCTCGCTGGGCCTTCGATTCGGATGGAAACGATTCGATCGGTACATTGCATGCCGAGCTGAAGAATGGAGCGAAAATTGGCGGCGGCCGGCTCATTGTTGATGGTCAGAGATCCTTCGCGGCCACGGTCCCGTTAGCTCGTGATCTGAGGGCCAAGACCCTCGAAGCCTGGGTGGCATTGCCCACCCTGAAGCAAGCTGGTGGCGGCGTGATCGGCGTGCAAACTCTGAACGGCGGAACTTTCGATGCGATCGTCTTCGGCGAGCGCAGGCCTTTGAAGTGGATCGCGGGCAGTAATGGATTCGTGCGCACACGCGATTTGAACGGCCCCGACGAATCGTCCAAGCCCGGTGAACTGGTTCATCTCGCGATGGTCTACGATGGTTCAGGCCGCATCACCGCATATCGGAGTGGAACACAGTACGGCGAGCCCTACACCGTCGAGACACCGCATGGAAAAATTTCGTTCGCGGCGCAGGATTCGCAAGTTGTGTTCGGCATGAGGCACAGCGGTGGCGGAAACGCCTTTCTGCAAGGGGAGATCGAGGAAGCCCGCCTGTATGATTTCGCCCTCACAGCCGAACAGGTGCTCGCTTCCTTCCGGGGCGGCATTGAGCGAATCAGTTCGGAAGAACTGCGAGCCGTGATGACTCCAGCCGATCGAAACACACACGCCGAAGCCGAGACCACAATTGCCCGCCTCGACTCTCAACTCGCCCAGTTCCGTCGCACTACATTGACCTATGCCGCCAATCCGAAGCCGCATCCGCCTACGGTCATCCTCAAACGCGGCGACGTAGAGAAGCCGGGTGATAAGGTCACGGCTGGTTCGCCGGCCGTGGTCAAAGGACCAGTGCCTCTAGATCTCCCCGCACAGTCGACCGAGGCAGAACGTCGAATCGCCTTCGCGGAATGGGTTGTCCACGAACAGAACCCGCTCACCTGGCGGGTGATCGTCAATCGCGTTTGGCAACACCATTTCGGAGCTGGCCTGGCACGCTCGCCCAGTGATCTCGGCCAGAACGGGGAACGAGCCTCGCATCCGGAATTGCTCGACTGGTTGGCAATCTGGTTCCGCGATTCTGGGGGCAGCATCAAGGCATTGCATCGACTGATCGTCCTCTCCGCGACGTATCGTCAGGCCGCGACGTTCGACGCGAAGGCTGCCGAGCAGGACGTGGACAATCAACTCCTGTGGCGATTTGCCCCCCGACGCTTGGAAGCGGAATCGGTGCGTGACGCCATGCTGGCGGTGAGCGGCAAACTGAATCGCGAGGCAGGCGGTCCCAGCTTTCGGCCCTTCCGGGTCGAGACTTTTAACTCCGCGTTCTACCTACCTTTCGACGAGGATCGCCCAGATTTCAATCGACGCTCGGTGTATCGAATGAATGTGACCTCGTCGCGCGATCCGGTGCTGGATGTACTCGATTGTCCGGACCCGTCCGTGAAAACACCTCGACGCAGCACGACGACCACGCCGCTCCAGGCCCTGACGATGATGAACAATCCGTTCACGAATCGCCTGGCAAAGTCGTTCGCGGAACGGGTGAAGCGCGAGGCGGGCGAGAATCCGGAAACGCAAGTCGCGTTGGCCTATCGCCTGGCCTTGGGAAGATTGCCGAACGAGGAGCAAAGCCGCCTCGCATTGAAGGCGATCAAAGAGACAGGTCTGCACGTCGTCTGTTGGGCGTTGTTGAACGCGAATGAGTTTGTTTATCTGAAGTGACTCGCGCTTTACGTAGCGAGCCTCCGGTGTAAGCCGGGGGAGGACTTCCCCAATCGAGCAAGCTTCTTGTAGCAGCGAGTGCTCCCCCGGCTTACGCCGGAGGCTCGCCAGGCGATACCAAGTATCCCCTCGCCACATCGTTGAACTCGCTCACCTCCTTCGATTGCCACGCAGTATCGCGGCCGAGTTCCTTCGCCATCAACTCCGCTACACGTGGGGCCATCGCGATTGCTGCCCGAGCGTTCAAGAACAAAGCACGCGTCCGGCGCGCTAACACATCCTCAACAGTGCGGGCCATTTCGTTTCGAGTTGCCCAGACGACTTCCGCCGCGATGATCGGCAACTCGGAATGTAGCCGTTCCGACAACGCAGAATCCGCTCGAGCCAGGTCCTGAATGGCCGGTGCATCCGATCCATAGACGGCCAGATCGCCAAATTCCTCGGCCGACGCATGATAGCCGTGAACTTGCAACTTTCGCGTCACGCATTCGCGTTCGTCCAGTTCCGCCAGCGTGGCCGCCTGATTCACACAATCTTCGGCCATGTTCCGATACGTCGTCCACTTTCCGCCGGCAATCGTGAGCAACCCCGAATTGTCGATGTGAATTGTGTGATCGCGGGAGAGCGAAGCCGTGTTCGTGCCGTCGCCAGATTTCACGAGAGGACGAATGCCCGCGAACGTGCTAAGGATATCCGCCCGTGTTGGTGCCTTTTCCAAATAGCGCCCAGCCGTTTCCAGGATGAAGTCGATCTCCGCTTCCGTGGGAAGCGGCTCCAGAGAGGCGGTTTCGATGGCCACATCCGTCGTGCCGACTAGCGTGTGATTGTGCCAGGGAATCGCGAACATCACGCGGCCATCCGGCGTGTGCGGAACCATGATGGCACTGTCGCCCGGCAAGAACGAGCGATCGAAGACGAGGTGAATCCCCTGACTCGGGGCGATCATCGTCGTGGCCTCGGGATCGACCATTCGCCGCACGCCGTCGCAAAAGGCCCCTGTCGCGTTCACCACAACTCGGGCGTCCGTGTGGACTTCTCGTCCGCTTTCTTCATCGCGAATGTTGACACCGTTGATGAAGCCATCGTCGTCGCGCGTCAGGCCAATGACCTTGGCGTAGTTCAACACCGTGGCCCCGTGTTTCGCGGCCGTGGCGATGAGATTGATCAACAGTCGGCTATCGTCGAACTGGCCGTCGTAGTAGACAACGCCGCCACGCAGGCCTTCGGTCTTGATGGTCGGGAGATGTTCGAGTGTTTCTTGTTTCGACAGTCGCTTCGTCGGCCCGAACTTGTACCGGCCCGACAGCATGTTGTAAACCTTGAGGCCAAACCCATAAAAGGGAGACTCCCACCAAGTGTAGCTCGGAACGATGAAGGCGAGGTCGTGAACGAGATGCGGTGCATTCTGCCGCAAAAGCCCGCGTTCCTTGAGTGCCTCCATCACCAGCGAAATGTTGCCCTGTTCCAGATAACGGACTCCGCCATGCACAAGTTTGGTACTGCGGCTGGACGTGCCCTTGCCGAAATCGTGCTGTTCGAGGAGCAGGACTTCGTAGCCACGCGAGGCCGCATCGACGGCGACGCCGGCCCCGGTCGCTCCGCCGCCAACGACCACGATGTCCCACGGTCCTCGCTTGGCCAGACCGCGGGCGAGCATTTCGTCTCGTTTCATGATGTCTCGCCCCGATCCCAGTCCTTGGCTCGTTCGAGTGCCCGATGCCACTGCTCTCTCGCTCGTATCACCTGCCCGTGTGGCTCGTACTTTTGAGCGATCTGCTGCTGAGAGATCAAGTCTTCCGGCTTCTTCCATACACCGACCGCAAGCCCCGCCAGGTACGCGGCCCCGAGGGCCGTCGTCTCCGAGACGGTCGGGCGCACGAGTGGCACGCCGAGCAAGTCGGCCTGGAACTGCATCAGGAAGTCGTCACTCGCAGCCCCGCCATCGACACGCATTTCGGTCGCTTTTAGCCCGGCATCCGCATTCATGGCATCGAACAAGTCGGCCACCTGAAACGCGATCGATTCGAGTGCCGCCCGTGCGATGTGGGCTTTGGTCGTTCCCCGCGTGATGCCGACGATTAGGCCTCGTGCGTTCGCATCCCAGTGCGGAGTCCCCAGGCCGGTGAATGCAGGGACCATGAACACGCCACCGGAATTTGGAACAGACGTCGCGAGTTGCTCGATTTCAGCCGATGATTTGATGATACCCAGTCCATCGCGGAGCCATTGCACCACTGCTCCGCCGACGAAGACGCTACCTTCGAGGGCATAGGAAGTTTTGCCGCCCATGCGGTTCGCGATCGTGGTCAGCAGACGATTCTTTGACTCGACGGGAGTAGTTCCCGTGTTTTGCAGCATAAAGCAGCCGGTGCCGTAGGTTGTTTTCGTCTGGCCTGGCGAAAGACAAAGCTGGCCGAAGAGAGCGGCTTGCTGATCTCCTGCAATGCCGGCAACGGGAATACCGGCCAATTCTGGAACCGAGGCTTCGGCGTAGACTTCGGAACTGGAGCGAACTTCGGGCAACATACTGCGCGGGATGTTCAACAGCTTGAGCAATTCGTCGTCCCACTGGCCCGTGTGAATGTTGAATACCATCGTCCGCGAGGCATTGCTCGCGTCGGTCACGTGCGTCTTCCCGCCGGTCAGTTTCCAAACGAGCCAGGAATCGATGGTGCCGAACGCGAGCTTGCCGGCCTCCGCCCGTGCTCGCGTGCCAGAGACGTTGTCGAGAATCCAGGCGATCTTGCTACCGGAGAAATAGGCATCGATGACGAGGCCAGTCCGTTCGCGAATGAGCGACTCACACCCGTCGGCCCGGAGTTTGGCGCACAGCGGTTCCGTGCGTCGATCTTGCCAGACGATCGCGTTGCCGACCGGCTTCCCCGTTTCGCGATCCCAAATCAGCGTGGTTTCGCGTTGATTGGTGATGCCGATGGCGGCCACATCCTTCACGCCACGCATCGCTTCGATAGCAACCGCGAGTTGCGTGGCCCAGATTTCCTCCGCGTCGTGCTCGACCCAACCGGGTTGCGGAAAATGCTGAGCGAACTCCTTCTGGGCAACGGAACGAATTGCTCCGTGCTCGTCGAAGAGAATTGCCCGGGCACTCGTGGTGCCTTCATCAAGTGAGAGGATGTGCGGCATGTTGGACCTCGTGGATAGTCGAGGGAATCGGAGTGAACGTCCGTCGCGAGTCGGAACCCGAAGGGATCAATCTTCGAGACCCAATTCCTTCAATGAACTGGCAGAACTCACTTGGATAGCAAGCGTTTCCAGTCGATTCCCGGATATACTTTGAAGTCGGCGCTTTGCATTCTCATCGAGAGGTCGTGAAAACCGTGCTTCGAGCAATCGCTCCACGATTTGTCGCTTGCCCATATCTAGGCCCTCGTTACGGCCCTCGTCCTTGGCTTCCTCGGTCCAGGTTTTTCTGAATTGCATGACGTTCTCCATCTTGGGGTTCACGAGAAGCTCGTTCAAATCGCGCCACTCTTCTTCCTTCAAGGGGGAATAAGAATGAATGAAGTCCATCAAGGTCATCTTTTGTTCGGGCGTCAGAATACTGGCCTCGATGATCTGCAACGCCTCCGCTGCCGCCTCGGGCCGTCGATCGCGGGCCATGTGCATCACGCACGACCAGGCGACACCGAGCATGTTCTTGCCGTGCAGATAATCTTCGCCTGCAAGTGCGGGCAAGCCAACATAATCATACTCGAACGTGAGCGTTTTTTTCTGCCAAACTCCGCGTTTGTAAACGCCCGTTCCCAACCCATCCAGGCCCACGCTCAGAAAGATCGCGATCGGGAGCACCTCCAGGTCGTATTTCTCGGACAGCTTTGTGTAGTAGTCGTACATGCGTTTCGGATACTCGCTCACGCTATCGCGGGATTCCACCTCGATATGAACCAGCACCAGCGAATCCTTCGGTTCGTTATCTTCCGGCGGATCCGACGGGATCGTGGGCAACTTTGCCAGTATGTCCACCACACGTTTCTCGCCGCGCGGCGGATCGGGGAACACTTCTTGCTCCAGCCATTCCACGCGGTCGAAATCGAAACGGGTCAGCCAACCTGCAAAGAAGAGTTCAAAGAACTCTCTCAGGAATAGGTGCATCATGCGCTTGAAGAATTGATCGTGATCCATCGGGCAAGCCGTATCGAGAATACCGGTGCCCACATTCTAGCCAGTAGCGAAATCGCGGCGGCCAAGACCACCGCGATTTCCTGGTTCCCGTCACTGCACGTTCAACTTCTCCAGGAAACCATCCAGTTCCTTCTTCTGCTTCCGTTCCTCGCTTTCCTGATCCTTGACCTGCTTCTGGAGCTTCTCAAGGGCCGTCTCCTCCGTGTCCAGCTTCTTGAGATAGCGCTTGTACAACTCGCTATCTTGCGGAAGCTTGTCCATGTTTGTTCGCAAGCGTGCCTGTTCCTCTGAAGTTTCCTTGCTCTGGGCACGTAGGTCCTTCAACGTCGTTACTGTCTGCTCAAGAGCACCCTTCATTTCGAGGGCCTTCCTTAAACTCTGCTTCACGGCATCCTGAATGGCCGGGCTGCCGAGAAGAACTTTCGAGCGGTCCTCCGTCAGTTCGTTCAACAGCTCCTTCTTGACGACCACTCGCTCCTCGTTCACCGGCTGCCGCACGAGTTTCTCGCCCTCGACCTTCACGGTGAACTGGCAGCAACGGGTTGAACCTTCAACCAGCTTTTTCTCACCTTGCACGCCCCAGTTCGGCCGAATCTGGTGCTCCAGGATGAACGTCCGATCGACTCCGGCCCGATTGCGGATGTGATAAGTGACGGTTTCCACTTCGCGAGCCGTCGTGTGCAGATCACCCTTGATAAATCGGCCACTCACCAGTTCCTCGGGAGCCGTCTTGCGCGTTTGCCAAAGTTCGAAGCCGAGTTCGGTGATGAACCGCTGGGCCGGTCCGTCATCCTCCGTTGGCCTGGCGGCCGCATAACCTGCGAGCGTCTGCAACGCGAACGATTCCGGCTTGGCTACACGCAGTTCTTCCGTCACTGTGTAACTGAGAGTTTGGCCCTTCTTCAAGTCGAGCTTGAAGCGATAGCGGTTCGTGTTCTTCTCAATCGGCTCGTTGTTCCCCATGAGTTGACGATCTGAAAGCACATTGTGCTCCAGCCACACGATCCGATCCTCGTCGGCCCGATTGCGGAATGAATACGTTGTCGTTCGGCGATCCTTGTGCGTAACCTGCAAGGCGTTATTCACGACCTGCATCAGGAACGAATCTTCCGGGGTTCGCTTGATCTCGGTCCACACATCAAGGCCGAGCGACGTGGCGAATCCCGTCCAATCCGCCTGCTTGCTGACCGCGAAAGGATCGATCCGCGGCAACTCTTCACTGACTTCGTACTTCACGGTTTCGCCAGCCTTCACGTCCACTTCGAAGCGATACAGTTCCGTCGTCAACTCAGCCGGCTTCTCGGGCTTCACGAGCTTCCAACCGGTACGGAATGGCTGCTCGATCACGACCTTGCGGTTCTCTGGCGAACGATTGACGATCACGTAGGTCCGCGTGTGCCGCATCTTGTACTTCACACTGAGCTGGCCGTTCTCCATCTTGGCCGTCATCTCTGGGCCCGGCTTGATCACGTCGAAGGGCTTGATTTCCACACCTGTATCAAGGGCGTAGCTCAGATAACGCTCTTCGTTCGGTTGCAAGTCCAACATGCGGGCATCGCCGCTGTAGGGCTGTTCGCCTTCGTAAACCGTCACGGGCCCGGACATCAAAGCCTGCTTGGTTTTGTTCTTGATCTTCAGGCCATGCAGCGCTCGAACGGCATGAACGCGTTCGTTATAAATGCTGACCTTGGTCGCTTCGATTTCTTCATCCAGGATCGGCAGCATGATCGATTGCTGTCTTGGTAGGCTCACGCGTTGGTCGATTGTGTAGCGTGCAGGTTGGCCAAGTTCGTCGGCGGCTCTCATGCGTTCAATGAAGTCGGGGTCCACGCTCGTGAGAGCGCTGCCCAGTTGTTGAGCTTGCCCTTTGATATTGTTCTTCAAATTGTCCTTGTTCTGCTCGTTGTTGCGGCGATCCTGCATCTCGTTGAACGTGATGCCCCGCTGAGCGCGACCGTTATTGTCGAAATTTACCGAATTCTGGTAGCGGTTGTTGCCAAACGAGTTGAACAAGGCGTTCCCGCCCTGTTGACCGAACTGCCCTCCGAGATTGCCGAACTGGCCATTCTGCAAGGCGAGGTTGGCGAAATTGGGATTCTGTGCCATGGGCCCGCCATTGGGGTTGACCAACCCCTGCAACTGGCCTTGGCCTTGAAAGCCCCCACCGAAACCTGCTCCGCCCTGCAGGCCGAAGCCCGGCACGTTGATGGCAGTGTTCGTGACCGGGCCACCATAAGTTGGCGGACGCAACGAAGCGAACAGGGCCGGTTCAACCGTCGGTCGCGGGATGAACAACGGCGGATACAGATCCATTTGGAACGAAATCGGCCGGCTCGACACGAGCGTGAGCTTGATGTCGTTCCAGTCGTCGTCGCTGGTGTTCTCGACATTGGCCCACGCTTGCAGGCGCCATTTGCCTGCCTCATCTTTCACCAGGCGATAGCTGGTTTTCCAAATCGGGTTCTCGACGACGTAGCCAACCTTGACCTCGCGCTTGCCTTCCCCCTTGAAGCCGAGATGCACGGTTTTCTTCAAGCTGTCGTGACCAACCGCGACGACTTCCAGCGCACGCCGAAATTCGTTCTCGACGGTCGGGTTCATGAAGCGGACTTTTTGCACGGCCGAGAGTGGCACACTTCGCAGCCCCTCGGCACACACGAGATTCAGCAGTTCCATCTCGGCCACGGCCGGTGCCGCCGGATGATGCGGGCGCTGGGCCGTCTCCATACCTACGATCACGCCGACCATCAAGGCCGGAAGGCCGTTGAGGGCGGGGTTGCTCGTGTTCAGCGTGACTTCGACCTTTTGGCCACGCATCTGGTTCAGAATCTGCCCGTATGACGGGTTGCTGCTCAGGTCGATCGCGAAGCTCTTGAGCGTCTTCTCGATTGGCTCCTGGCTGTCGTAACGCAACGGCACCGACTTGCCCTTGGCGTCCTGAACGATCAAGCTCTTGATGAGGTCGTTAATGTCGGCCGCGGAGAATTGCAGATCGACGCGGGCATCGCCTTCGACATCGCCCGATCGCGAGAAATAGCCGACGCCGCTGTTGAACAACACGACTTGTGTGATGGGCAGCTTGTGCGCGGGCTTGAGTTGAGCGTTGCCATTTATCGGCACTTCGTCTTGAACCAATCGCGGCTCGGGGCCGGCCTCGGCTCGCAGGAATCCGCCGCGCCAGGCGACGACGCCGGTCGTGCCAAGCGACGCCAGCAACAGGCCGGCGGCCAGTTTTTTCAACATGATCAGTACCTCGGGAGAGACTTGGATGTGGCGAGAAGAGTTTACCCCGTTCGGCTGAGGCAGTCAGTCCCAGTTGAACGGTCCGGTTACAGGGTTGTTACAGGTAGAACCCAAAAGAAGCGAAATCGTTGGTGAGAGGCATCGTTAGCCAATTACAGAAACCGTCCCCCGCCCGCCATCAACCCGCAAGCGTTGCCCGGTCTTGATGCGATGCTGCACCCCCGGCAATCCCGCAACCGCTGGCAAACCGAACTCCCTTGCCACGATGGCACCATGTGAAAGTGTGCCACCCGATTCCATGACCAGCCCCTTCGCGTTCACGAAGAGCGGCACCCAGGCCGGGTCCGTGGACGGACACACGAGGATGTAGCCAGGTTCGACAGAAGACTCCGATGGCGACGTGAGCACCAAGGCTGGCCCTTCCGCGACGCCGGCGGAAAGCGGCACGCCGGAAAGCTGCTCCATTCCTTCGGGCACAGGCAGCGGTCGTCCGATGGCTTCGAGATCATCGCCGAACAAAACCGCCGGCACTTCCAGACTTAACTCGAT
>Ga0163152_10007553_pt1 | contig 11871 bp, 13 predicted proteins | sample OliLakLV19MP8IB2_FD_148635 | JGI IMG/M metagenome (GOLD analysis project Ga0163152, IMG submission 148635) | Freshwater microbial mat bacterial communities from Lake Vanda, McMurdo Dry Valleys, Antarctica - Oligotrophic Lake LV.19.MP8.IB-2 | ecosystem: Environmental > Aquatic > Freshwater >... | reverse complement strand
GTGGAGCAGTCCGGTAGCTCGCGAGGCTCATAACCTCGAGGTCGCAGGTTCGAATCCTGTCCCCGCCACTTGTTTTTCCAGTAGCGAAACTGGAAGACCACTGGGTTATACGAAAGGCCGGCATCTTCGGGTGTCGGCCTTTTCGCGTTCTATCGCCAGTTGTGGCAACAACTTCGAGCATCGCGGAGCGTCTCTTTCTCGCCGTCTCTTGCCGCCGCGCGACAAACCGCGTCCGCGTTCGCGTCGCCCCGCCGCCCCCATTCTGGCCGAAACTCTCGGTTGTCTCTCTGTCTCGCGCCGCCTGGGTTAACGGGTGTTGCTTCCGCTCAATCGCTCGGAATTGCCGTGGTTGCTTTCGGTAGCTCGTAGCTCGGAAGCGCTCTAGTTTCGTTGAGGCAAGTAATGAGCCGCTCCACAATGCTCTCGGTGGCATACTCAGCTGCGGCTCGCGAACGCACATCATCACGGGCGAGTGTCCCGGCCTGATTGATGACGTCCAGATACAACTCCAAGCAAGCCTCGTCGTCCTGGTTCGCCACGCATAGCCGACCGGGGGGAAGCCGCTCGACGAGAAAGCCCGTAGCGCCGTCCCGAACGAAGGCCGCGCCAGTGCGGACGCCCACCGTAGGGCATCCGGCCAAAAGAATTTCCTGCAGTGCGAGCGGACCGTGGTCGTCGTCGGCAAGGTAGGCGCAAGCCCGTGACCGGCGGGCCGCCTCGAAGAGTTCCTCGCGGCGGTAGCGGCCATAGTGAATCTGAATGTGCCGAGGAAAAAGTTCAGCCAGGTGCTCGAGCAGTTGGGGCCGGTGACCGTTCTTGGCGTAGATCAATAGGTCGTATTCGTCGGGCAGCGGCTCGCCGGGCCACGGATCGATGGGGTAGGGCCAGCGGATGATTGGCGACTGGTTCGCTGGTCCGCGATGTGTGGCGATCAGGTCGCGATACCAATCGCTGTGGCAGAACATCGCGCGGCAATTGGCGGCGTCGAGCAGGGCGCACTCCTCGCGATCAATTCGGGGCGAACCCGAGTGCGTGAACAGCATGTTCGGTCCCTGAATAAATGGCTGGCCCTCCGCGTCCCACCACATCGCATAGCGTCGGTCATCCCAATGCCAGAACCAGGGTAGCGCACCCTTACTGGCCGGAAGCGCCTTGATGGACAGCCAGTCGAGTCCCTCGGCGATGCGCCGCCGCAGTTCTTTCTGCAATGCGTACATGCCGTTGGACGGACCGTTGCCGCCTGGGGCATCGACCGGGCCGATGAGCTCGACGGGCATTTTGTCGTCCTTCGGATTGACGTGCGGCGCGAACGAATATCGCCGCAGCACCGGCAACTTGTCCCATTCGCGCGACCAGCGAATCGGAATCGTCGCCTTGCTCGAACTATCGCGGACACCGAGTTCGCGATAGCCGTGATCGTCCATGTAGCTCAAGTGGTAACTGCTGTTGTCGTATCGATAAATGTAAAACGGCGGCGCGAACTCGCACGGATCGCATTGGGTCACTCCGGCTGCGCCGAGGCGGTCAGCCAATTCCTGGTCCTCGCCGTTGTTGTGGGGACCGTAGCCACGGACTCGATAGAACGCCTCGCGGCGGAAAGCCCAGCCGCCGTGGTAGAGGCCGCCGGTGTCGCACTCCCGCAAGCCATCACCGTGCTCCAGCAGCACCAGTCCTGGATGCGACCAGTCGGCTCGCCGCAGCGCTTCCGCGTGCGTGCGTAACCAGTGCGGGAAATAGATGTCGTCGTCATCCGCGACCAAAAACCCCTCGACATCCGGTGACGCCAGCGCCGCGCAGGCGTTTCGCTTCTCGCCCAGCGAGCGAAAGCGACAGGGGATCGAAACCAGTCGCCAGCCATCGCCCGTTTGGTTTTCGTACTGTCCGGCGTCGTCGAGGATAACCAGCTCCCGAAGCTCCCGCGGGTATTCCTGGCGCAGAAAGCATTCGATCAACTGGCCGAGTCCCTCGGGGCGAAGATAGGTGCAGCAGAGCGCGGCGAGTTTCATGGGTTCACCACAGGGGCCGAAGGGCGTCCGCGATCCAGTCCAGCGGGTCGGTGTCGCTGACGACGGTTGTCCAGGGAAAGACGCTGGAAAGAGTGAAGCGGTACTTGAACTTGTCGAACACGGGGTCGTATCCGTAGTCCGGGTGCTCGGAATCGTGTCCGATCATCAGTTGGCAACGGTCCCGCAGGCGAAGCGCGTCGATTCCGCGTCTCGGCGGCGGCTCGTGGTCGAGGAGTACAACGGACCACTGTTGATCATCGATGGGCGCGTCGTTGTAGTCGGGCACGAAGATAATCTGGTGCCGATGCCGTGTGATCGGTTGGTACGTGCAAACACGCGAAATGCGGTCGTACCATTCGTGGTTCGCCTCCACTGTGCGGACGAGCCGATCCGTGGCGAACGCCGCCACCAGCGGCGTGCTGAACCATCCGCTCCCCATTTCCAGCACGGGTCCGGTGGTGCGCCGCAAACAGGCCAGCAGCACAGGAATGTGCGTCGCAAACGGATTCATGCCACGTCGCCCTCCTTTTTTCGCTGCTCGATTCGTTTGACAGCCGCCTGCCAGGTGGGGGACATCAACGAGCCGTGCATGACCTGCGACTTGGCGATGTGGTGGCTCGTGATCCCGAGTTGCCGCCCGCACACGTCGCACAGCGAACAGGTCTGGCGATGTGCGAATTCGGGATCGAACAGATCCTTGAGCTGTCGCGTGCGGAGTTTGAGGTCAAGCACGCTGTCAATTGCGCCGCCAATCGAGCAGATCGCGTAGCCGCCAGCGTCGACTGAGATGCCGCAGCCAAGCGCCGCGTGGTTGTGACAGGGGCGATGATTGATGACGCCGAAGTCCTTGGGCGCGAGGAAGAAATCGGCCTGGGGCAGCACCATGCAGCCGTCAGCTTTGATGGTTTCTTCGCAGACGCGAGCCCGGCCTTCGGCCCGAATTCGAGCGAGCTGTTCCTTCGCCGCCGCGCGATACCCGTTGGACCAGACCTCGACGCGGCCAGGACTCAGCTCGCTGGCGATGTCAATGAACGCGAACAGATCGCGATGCAGCGTCGGTTCGCCGCCCAGGATCACGATCTTCGGGAACCAGCCCAGCTCCCGCGCCTGCCGGTTGAACTCCCGCGCGTCGTCGAGTGTCATGTCGAGCGTGGTCGGCGGCAGGAAGCAGAGCCGATTGCAATTGGGACACGACAAGTCGCACTTATAGGTGATGTGCCATTCGGCTTCATTGCTCTTGGGGGTGTAGTCTGGAATCTCGCTCATGCTGCCTCCTCGGCGACGGCCAGCGTGCCCTCGTAGGTCTGCGCGTGCGGAATCCCCGGCACGTCGCTGACGTACTGGCCAAGCGAACAAAAGAGACGCTTCCACGCCTCCCAAATCCCGTCCGAATTGGCCAGGTCGTTCATCAGTCGGTCATGGGCGGCGTGGATGATCCGCTGCCGCAGGTCCTCGTCGTGAGCCAGCATCGCCGTGTAGTGGGCCAATTCGCAGTTGTCGTTGCCCAGGAATCCGGTGACGCCGTGCTCGATCATTTCCCGCCAGCCCCAATCGTTTTGGGCGACAACCGGCACGCCGCAGGCCATTGCCTCCAGGCCGGCGCGCGGCCAGTTCTCCCGAGCGCCGCCGTTGATCGGCAGCAGGCAGTGCAGCGTCGCCAGGAATTTCTGCACGGAGATGGCCATCGGCTTGAGGCAATCGGCGAAGATCGGCGGCGCGCCAAGCTTTGCATGGGTGCGGTCGTCGAGCCCCAGCATCAAGACCCGCTTATTGGCGTACTGAATCGCCGAGTAGATCGGCCAGGTGTTGCTGGACCATTTGTCGGTATCGGGGCGGGCCATGCGTCCAATGACGAACACGTCGCCGCGAGGGTGAGGCCGCGGCGCGAAGTCGAACTCGTCGAGGTCGAACGCGCCGCGAATCAGGTGTCCGCGTTCTGGTTGGTAGCCAAATTCGGCCAGTTGCAGCTCCAACTCGCATCGCTGAAACTCGCTTTGGAACATGAACGCATCGAATGGCCCGCACTCGCGATAGAACCGGCGCTCGGCGTCGAACAGCCAGGTCATGCAGTTGGCCCACACCAGTCGGCAGCCGAGCTCGCGCAGCTGTGCGGCCGAGTCGAGAAACGCCCCGTTACAAAAACTGACGACGGTCGAGCCGGCGAGTCCCGGAACCTCACCCAGCGTTTGGGGGCCGGCCTCGTGCGTGGTGCAACCGAGGTCGTCGGCCCGCCGCCGCCAGCGGGAATCACATTGCCAGGTCGGGATCAGGTGAACGTCGACGCCGAATCGCCGCCAGAGCTTGATCGTGTGCCAGGCTTCCGTGCAAGCGCCGCCCAGGTCGCCGGGATAACCGATCAGGTAGATACGCATGGTCGTTGGTCCCTCTCGAGTGCCGAGTTCATTTCAGGAATCTCTCTTCGAATTCGCGCAGGACGCTCTTTCCGAGGTCGCAGGCTTTCTCCTTCTGGCCAGACAGCACGGCCTCGACCGTCGGCAGAATGAGCCGTTCGTAAACTTCGTCGTAGACAGCGCGGGGGTGCGGTGAACGTTCGATGGCCGCGACGATCTTGGGGGAGACTTCGTAGTAGTGCTCGACGAAGCCTCGGAGGTCGTCCGAAGGCATGAGGTACGTGTCGCGGAGGTCGCGGAGCACCTCCAACTCGAAGCTGTCGTCGGGCAATCCTCTGGCGCGGGCACTGGCGCTGGAAACGCAGCAGCCGGAGCCGTCACTACTGCTGCTGTCGCTGCCACTACTCGAACCGCTGCCACTGCTGGCCGGCGGATCGCCGCTTGCGCTACTGGATGTGGGATCGCCCGAGGAGCCTGGCGGACCACCGGACGATCCGCCGTCGGAATTCGAGCTGCCTGAAGGCGAACTTGCAGAGCCGCTGCTCCCTGATCCGCTGCTTCCCGAACTGCTGCTGCCGGTCGAACCGCTTTGGCCGGACGACGGTTGGCTCGACGGCGGGTCGATTCCGCTGCTGCCGGGCGGATTGCCGCTCGACGGAGGCGCAGATGGCGGGCCGCTGCTTGGATCGCCCGACGAAGAACCACCTGAAGATGAAGGGGCCAAGGACGACGCACTACCGCCGCTGGAGGTTGGGGCCGACCCGCTGGAAGCCGGTCCACTGCCGGAGGGCCCGCTGCTAGATGGAGCCGCCGAGGAAGACGAACCACTCTGTGAGGAAGAAGCCGAACTGGATGACGCCAGGCTGCTGCTCAAGCCGGATGAGCTAAGCGGTGGGCCGCTGCTCACGGACGGCGCAGCGCTGGAGGAAGGCGCGGAGCTATGGCTCGAGCTCGACGCCGAGCCGCTCGACGAGGGGGTGCTCGACGATGCGCTTACCGAGGATGAACCGGATGACGCCGAACTGGAGGAGCCGCTGCTCGCATACGATATCGACGACGACCCGTAGGAACTCGACGAGCCCGACGAGTGGCTGGATGAAGACCAACTCGACGACGAACTTCCCGAGTCGCCCGAGGAGCTGGAACATTTCTCGCAGCTGCAACAGCCGGCCTGATGGCTGAACTGCCAGGGACCTTCATAGCGCGAAAGCGTCGATCCCGACAAACAAATCGACACGGCCCGCGTGTAGACATTGAGCTTGTCGCTCTCGCACCGCACATCCGTCTCGTAAATCGTCACGCAACTCTGCGGCCCGCTGCCCGATGGCCCCGACGCACTGTCGGACGAACTGCTGCCAGACGAGGACGACGGCCCCGACGAAGACCCCGATGAACTCGACGAACCGCTGCTTGAGGACGATCCGGACGAGCTGCCGCTCGATGATGAAGACCCCGACGAACTCGACGACGAACCGCTCGACGAAGAAGAACTGGATGATCCCGACGATGAAGGTGGCTCGCAGCAGCCCTCGCCGAGCGCCAAGACTTCCCACTTGCAGCTGTCGGCGTAGTGTTTGGCGACACCGTAGGCGCCAGCTGGAACCGAGTCCGATTTGTCGCAGTCGCACCCGCTGCCCGATCCGGCGGCCTTGCAAATATCCGGACAGACAACGCCGACTGAATCGTAGACGGTGAACGTGAGCGATACGGGGCACCATTTGCCGCCCTGGTACAAGACGAGTTGGGCCGACGCCGAACCGCAACGGGCCAAAGGCGAGAGCAGCTTGAACCGCCAGTGATCTTCATACGGCGCGAGTACCTGCCAGCGGCATTCATGGTCGTTCCAGATGCACCAGACCCAATCGCCGCAGCCAAACTTCGCGGGCAATAGGCCCGTGGTCTTGTGGAGCGCGATGACGGCGGCCCGTTCCGCGGGCGGATAGCCGACCGTGTGCCAGACCGTCTCGGTCGGTTCATCGTTGTCGGACGCATAGGTATAGTTGTCTCGGTAATAGAAAACCGGCTTGCAGCCGACCATCTTCATCCAGCCATCCGGCTCGGGCGGGTAGGCCGGCAGCCAAGCGCCCGCAAGCTGAAAGATGGCGAACCGGGGCCGCTCGCTGATCCGCACCACCGCCCATTTCAGGCCCAGGCCCGGCTCCTTCCACAGAATCCGCGTCAAACCATAGGGACAGCTCCGCAGGTGGTTTGTTTCATCGGCGACGACCTCGGCGTAGGGATCGTTCTCGCGGATCACGTTGACGCGGGCCGGCGTTACGCCCGCCACGATCCCACGCCCGATGGCGTCCGTGCCCAATGGTTCGAGCAGGATTGCGAATCGCTCGCACTTGGCCGGCGCGACTGCCTTCACGCCATTGAGGTTGGTCCGATTCTTGAACTCTTGCAGGTTAGCGGCCGGCCCGACGATGGGATCACGGAGCGCCAGGATGTTGAACCGCTCCTGGTCGGCGCCCGTCTGGTTGTGGACCTTGATGATGCCGGTCTGGCGGAATTCGTCCCCTGGTTCCTGCTCGACGTTGTGCTGGCGAGCTCGTTCGGCGCGCACCGCGTCGAGAAACGCGTTGTACGTCTCGGCGGGAATCTCCAGCCGCTGGCCCGCCTGCACCTTTTTCAGGGCGTCGCCCATCAGTTAGGTTCCTATGCCAAGACCGGAGAAGTCCCCCTCGTCGTAGACCTTCTCGACGTAGGCCGCGATCGGTTGCTTCACCAAGACGTTTTGGTCCTCGGCGTCGGCGTACCGCACCCACAAGTACTCCCAGCCCTTCTTGTTGATCCCGGTAATCAGGCCGACCGAGAGGCCGGTGACGTTGGGACTGGCCGCGAAGCGGAACGTGATCTCCCAATCCTCTTCGCCGCGTTGCGAACCCGACGCGCCCTGGAACAGCACTTCGCCGATGGCGAAGCCCTTGAACGCGGCGTTGTTCACCTTGCCCGTCAGGTAGAAGAGCGCCGCCTTGTACGCGCCGGTCACCACGGCCACTGGCAGGTAGTGCGTCTCGGTGAAGCTGTAGACGGGGATCGTGACGTCGGTCCCCTCGACGCTGTCGGTCGTACAACCGATGGCCCCCTTGAAGTTGGGAGCGACCTTTCCAGGCGGGGCGTAGCTGCCGATAGTCGCGAGCGACTGGGTGATGTGCGTCGTGCCGCCGCCCGTGTCGAACGAGAACGACGAGTCATTCGTGTCCTTGGGTTCCTTCTTGCCGTAGCGGGCCGTGACCTCCCACACGCCGCCCCCCTGGTGCGATATGTGGTAGGTCTGAAACACGAGGCCGGTGTACAGCGCGGGGATCGTCGCCTCGACCAGCGCCCGCACCGCGCCGTCGTCTTCGGTCCCTTGGACGACGAAGATCAGATCGACCGACGGGCTTTCGACCCCTTCGGTCGATTCACGGCTGTCGTAGCGTTCGATGATCGTGGCCATGCGGACTCCTTACGCGAACACCAGGCCGCCGTGCTGGGCTTCCTGCACGAGGCGCTTGGTGTTGGCCGCGATTTGTTCCGCTGCTTTGGCCGTCCGTTCCGACAACGAGTCGGACCCCAGGCCGCGAATGGCCGCCGGGTTGAATGTCCCTTGGACATCGACTTTCTTCTGGGTCGTATCGATGAATTCGTCGAGGCCGTCCGGGGTCGGCATTCCCGACGATGGCTTCTTGAGCCGGTCGGGAGCGGCGGCCTCGGCCTCGACCCGCTTCTGGGCTGCTTCGTCCAGCGCGTCCTGCCATTCCTTGCGGGCCTTGGCCAGCTCGTCCTCCGATTCCTTGAGCGCCGCCTGGTGCTTGGCTTCGCGGTCGGCCTGCTCTTGGGCCTGCATGTCGTCGAGAGCCCCCTGCGCCCCGACGCGGTCGCGCTCGATTTCGTCGCGGCGCTTCTGCCGCTGTTGCTCGCGCTCGGCAATCGTCGCGTCTCCTTGCTTGTTGATTTCCTCGTCCCGCTGGGCGACCTCCTCGTTGATCTTGGCGATCTCCTCCTCGGCGTCCGAATCGCTGAAGACGCTTTTGACCCGCGCCCAGACCTTCTGGAAGAAACCGCTGAAATGGTTCCACCCCTTTTTCAAGAGGCCGAGGAAACTGGTCCAGTTGTTGGCGAGGAAGGTCGTGGTTTCGACCCAGGCCACCTGAATGCCCGCCCAGGCGTCGGTCAGGAACCGGGCGATGCCGAACACGGCCTTCTGGAAGACGCCGACGAAGAAGCCCTTGAAGTCGAGCCACTTGGCTTGCAGGAAGTTGATCCCCTTCTGCCACTCCATCTTGAGCGTGAGCCAAAGAATCTTGGCGGCCAGGCTCAGGTCGCCAGCGGCCAACGCATCGCCGATCCCCTGCCACGCCGCGAGCGCCGTGTCCTTGAGATCGTTAAAGCGGTCACCCAGCCAAGCCAGCGCGTCGCTCCCCGCGCCCGTCGCATAGAGCAAGTACGCCGCCAGCGCCCCCAGGCCGGCGATCACCAGGCCAATCGGCGTCAACAGCGCCGAGATGATCGATCCCAGGATGCCGACCGCCGCGCCGATGCCGGTGATCACGGCGGCGATGGTCCCCAGCACCGTCGCAACGCCCGAAATGGCCGTCCCCAGGATGATGAGCGCCGCGCCGCCGGCCAGCACGGCGACGGCGATCTTGAAGACGGTGACGACCAAGTCCTTGTTCTGGCTGATCCAGTCCGAGACGGTCTTCGTCACATGCATGATCGTTTCGGCGACCTGAGTCAGCAGCGGGGCCAGCGCCGAGCCGATGGTGAAGGCGGCCATCTTGAGCACCTTCCACAGGGCGCTGAGCGTGTCGCCGAACGCCTCGGCCGCTTGGGCGTCCTCGGTGGACATGGTCAGCCCCAATTCACTGGCCTGCTGCTGGAGTTCCTCGATCCCCTTGGCCCCGCCTTGCATCATGGGCAACAGCTTCGTGCCCGACTTGCCGAACACCTGCATCGCCATTGCGGCCCGCAGCGTGGGGTTTTGAATCTGGCTCAGCCGGTCGGCGATCAGCTTGAATTGCTGGTCGGGCGACAGCTTGGCCAGATCGGCGACGGTGAGGCCGAGCCGCTGTAGCGAGTCGCTCGCCGTGTCGGAACCGCTGGCCGCCTCGACCACTAGCTTCTGCATCTTGCGCAGGCCGCCTTCGAGCGTTTCGACATCGGCCCCCGACTGTTCGGCGGCGAAACCCAGTTCCGACAGCGCTTCGACCGACACGCCCGTGCGCTGGCTCATGTCGACCATGTCGCTGCCCATGTCGGCAAACACTTTGGCCGCGCCCAAGAGGGGCGTGGCGATGCCGGCCCCGAGCGTGGCCATCTTGGCGCCGATGGCCGTGATACTCGCGCCAAATGCTTTTAGCTTCTGCGCAGCGGCATTCAGACCTTTCACCAAGCGGCTGTCCTTGGTGTACAGCTCGATGTAGGCTGCGCCGGCGCGAATGCCCGAGGCCGATGGCATGCGTTACGTTCCTCCCTGGCGGTTGTCGACGAACACTTGCTTGAGCACGTTGATTCCGACCTTGGTGATGGTCGGCCTCGACGGGCGAAGGTGCGGGTTGAAGTCGGCGGGGCGATAGGCCCGCGTTTTCTTCGAGTCGCGGTGGACGTTGGCGAGCATGGCCAGCACGGCGGACGTGTGCGCCCAGCACTGCTGGCTTTTGGCCTCGGCCATCACGACGAGTTCGCGGAGGGTGAAGGGGCCGGGGTCGAGAGCGAGGAGGCCCGCGAGTTGCCAAACGAGGCGATCAAGCCTTTCGCTTCGTGCTCCGGGTCGATGGTCCCCAGCAGCGTCTCCGCGTGGTCCAGCAGCTTGTCCCGCACCTTCTTCCCCGCGTCGATCACCCTCCGTAGCCCGGCCCGCGCCCGGGCATCGGGGAAAAAATCGATGAGTTCCTCCACGAAAGCGTCGGCGGCCAGCGTGATCGCGTCGCCGGCCAGGGCCCGGCCGAAGTCCTCGTCCGAGATTTGCTTGGCGTCAGCTTCGTCCTTGCAGAGGCAATACAGCACGTCGGCCAGTTGGACCGGGTCGGCCACGAGCTTGGCCAAGGCCTGAAAGCCGTCGTCGACCAGCTTGTAGAGGTCGACGTTGATCAGGCCCCGCGCCCGTTTGACCGCCGCCACGTTGATGGCGACCGTCCAGGTTCGGCCGGCGTTGTCGGTGAAGGTCCGCATGAAGGGCTATTCCTTATATCTAGGGTGCATTACGGCACGCTGAGCCAACTTGGTGGGTTGGCCGAATAGGTCGGCTTGGCCGTGACGCTCACGGTGATCGCCTCCTCCAGCGCTTCGTTGCGGCTGAAGTTGGTGATCATGCAACTGGCCCGCAGTCCCTGCGAACCGGCCGTGGCGATGTCACCGTCCATTACGGCCAAGTCCAATGCGGTCTTGTTGAGGAACGCATCGCGGATCGAACCGAAGTCGTCGTCGGCCGAGTCCCAGACCATCTCGAACTCGACGGACCCGTCCTTGAGCGTGGCGACCGTGGCTCGCCAGCCGTTGTTTCCGCGGGTGGTGACGTCCGCCTCGCCCGCTTCGAGGTTCAAGGTGACGTCCTTGACGTTCTTGATTTCGTTCCAGGTGGGCGCAGCGAACGTGGCCGTGTTGCGATAGAGCTTGGCGTCGAGTCCCAGTTTGACTGCCATGATGCGTGGTCTCCTTTAGCGAACCGAAGCCGCCCACAGGGGCGGCAGGCGGTCTTTGACTTTCTCCATCGCCGGTCCCATGAACGGCCGCTTCTCGTAATGCTCGCGGCGGTAGCGCCCGCCGAATTCGTGGGCCTTGCCCGACTCACCGACGACTTCGTGCTCGGGTCCAATCACGACGAGCCCCTGTTGTTTTTCCACCGCGTAGGCAATGGCCCGTCGCAGTTGGCCGCGTCGCGTGCTGGGCGGGCTTCCCGCGGGCGACGCCGATTTGCGTTTGCGGATGCTGCGCCGCGCCACCAAGCGAATCGCCGCGCCGGCATGGCCCAGGCTGGTGATGCTAGCCTGTTTGGTCTTGGCCAGGACTTTCTTGGTGTCGCTTTTGGTTTTGACCTTCATGCCAATCACGGTTCACCTCCAGACCTTGAACGTGAGCGTGATGAGGCTCGTGAACTGGCGGAACTCGTCCATGTGCTGCTGCGAATAGGCCGGCTCGTTCTTGACCTCCGTGCAGCGGGCGTTCGGGTAACTGGCCAACGGCTGCGTGCGGAAGTGATCGGCCACTTCCTCGACAAGGTTCATCAAGGCATCGAGCGACGCCTGGCTCATGTCGGTCTTCTGTTGCACGGCCACGTCGATCAGGTAGTCGAACGTGTCGCGGTTGCGGTCCAGCGTCTTGCTCGACAGGCCGTGCGGCACGACCGACACACGCAGCGTCGTCATTTCGGGCAGCTCGAACTTGGGCTGGTAGTGCCGCTCGGCCGCGATCGGTTGGCCGAACGAGCCCCCGTTGAGCTGGGCCACGACGGCGTCGGCGATGTCGATGATCGTGGCCATCACGGTCCTTCGGTTGCGACTTGCTTGGTGTGAATCCGTAGCATCTTGCGG
>Ga0163152_10007551_pt1 | contig 11873 bp, 10 predicted proteins | sample OliLakLV19MP8IB2_FD_148635 | JGI IMG/M metagenome (GOLD analysis project Ga0163152, IMG submission 148635) | Freshwater microbial mat bacterial communities from Lake Vanda, McMurdo Dry Valleys, Antarctica - Oligotrophic Lake LV.19.MP8.IB-2 | ecosystem: Environmental > Aquatic > Freshwater >... | reverse complement strand
AGGGATGGATCCTCAGCGTCGACTGGAGAAACTGCCAGTGAATTTCCGGATTCTAGCGTTTCACGGATTAGCCAAATTCTGAGCATTTTTCTTACACGAAAACGCGTAACCGTATCTGTGTCTAGCTTGTGACAATTATTGCGCCTAAGATGAGCCCAACTTCTGAAACGGCGCAGCGCGCCTTTCTGTAAGTTCCGCAGCAAATCATATATACAAGGAGTGAAGTTATGAAACTTTGCAAGTTAGTCACGTCATGGTGCAGAAACTTCGAGCTGAGAATTGCTTTGCCCATTGCCATGTCGGTTCTGTCTTCAATGCTGATGTCTACGGCGCAGGTGCAAGCTCAGTCCATCCATAACATCTGGTATGTGTCGAAGGCGCCGGGCTCGATGCCGAGTGACGGAAGATCATGGAGATCGGCTTGGGGCGAATTGGATCAAATCGTCTGGGATTCAGTTCAACCTGGAGACACCATATTGATCGATGGTGGAAATGTCTCAACCACTTACACAACGCCATTGAGGGTTCGGAAGAGCGGTACTGCCTCTGCCAGAATTACCATCAAACAATCAACTTCGGCTGGTCGTAACGGAACGATTATCATTCAAGGGCAAGACATTGGTATCGCGATTCAAAACCAGTCATTTGTCAGCGTGATAGGCGCACGCTGGCGCGGAATCATTGTAGAGAATTGCGGTGAAGCTGGTGTGAGTGTGTATGGAAGTGGTCATGACCAAATGGCCGTAGCCAATTTATTGCAGAATATCGAGGTCCGTAAGTGTGGGATGTTTAATAGCCATGGATTTGGGACGGGAATAGCTTTCGGTGGACAACAGCTGACCCTAAACCAGGTAATTGCTCACGACAATTATCAACGCAATTTGAAGACTTTCCAGCCAGATTTCAATGATGCTGACGTGATAAACCTCAAACGATGCTGGATTTACAACAATCTAGTCCAATCTGATGGTATTTCGCTGGAAGGGCCGACAATGCACATGACTGATTGTATCCTGGGACCCGGCTTGATACATACTGCTCGAGTTGCCGGACAATCAAGACTTACCGCCAACGGAGCTCTGTTCATCAATAGCAGCGGAAGCAATTTCAAGACTGAATATAACCATAGTAATTTGATTGACTTACGAAACACGACGTCATTTCTTACGAGACTCAACGCTGAAGCGCAGGCCCATTTGTTCATAGATGTGCCTGGCCAATATGAGCGAACGAAGATCAATAGCTCCGTTGTCTATGGCGGCGCGGTTTTGTTAAAGCCAGGCCGTGTAGGCAGTGGTAACACGCAATTTAGAACGACCGGAAATACCGCTGCCATTAGCGATCAGATGGTTGATCCGCGATTCTCGACGAACGTCGGTGCTTATCCAAACACCGTCAGCAACGGTACTTTAATCAATACAGACTTTGCTCTTTCACTTGGTTCGCCAGCAGCGGGCACCGGTGCGCGCATAACGTCCGTGAGGCAACTTCTCGGTAACTAGAAGATTTGCCGCCACTGAAGGTAAAGGAGCCGCTGCAATGAAGACCTCACTCTCATTCGATTCAACAAGTGAACGGTGCATTGCAGCGGTCCTCTCGGGTAGTGGAGTTGCGACTCGCATCCAAGCTGCCGACAGTAATCTTAGGGTCCCTTTGAGCAAGGTTACGGAAAGTTCATAATTGGACCCTATCATAGGTTCATCGGCTTAAGCGCAGTTTCCGCGCGAATCATACACACAAGGAGTGAAGTTATGAGACTTTGCAGGTTAGTCGCGTCATGGTGCAGAAACTTTGAGATGAAGGACTGTCTCGGCATTGCCATGTTAGTTCTGTTTTCGATGTTTGCTTCCATGGTGCCAGTAGAAGCTCAGTCCATAGGTAATGTCTGGTATGTATCGCCTAATGCTAGCGCAGCCTTGCCGAGCGACGGCAGGTCATGGAACTCTGCCTGGAGAAGCCTCTCAACTATAAATTGGAACAGTGTTTTGCCCGGCGACACCATATTCCTTGATGGTGGCTATTCCGGAATCGTTTACTCATCGTCGTTGAAGGTTCAAAAAAGCGGCACTGCTTCACGTAGAATTTTCATCAAGCAGTCCACCGAATTTGGGCATTATGGGACAGTCTACATTCGCGGGCAATCTGTCGGCATTGAGATTCCTAATCGCGCGTACATTAGCGTGATCGGTTCCCGCTGGCGCGGAATCATAATTGACAATTGCTCTTTTGCTGGAGTGAAGGTCTCAGGGACGGGCGCAACCGCTGTGTCCAATCTCTTGCAGAATATCGAAGTTACTAAGTGTGGCGGTGCTAACACCGCTGGGTCTGGAATTGATTTTTCTGGAGACCAATTGGCGCTAAACCAAGTGATTGCTCACGACAATTCCCAATCCAACTTGAACGCACATTTGCCGAACCAGAATTATGCCGTTGGTGCAGTCAATCTCACGCGATGCTGGATTTACAACAGCAACAATTTGAATAAGTCTGATGGTGTCGTTCTGGATGGTGCAAGCACAGCAAGGCCCAAGATGTACCTAAATGATTGTATTCTCGGACCGGGCCTGGGTAACGGCACCAAGATTGGTGTGCAAACCAGTATGACCGCCGATGGAGTTCTGTTTATCAACGGCAGCAGGAGCAATGTACTTGCGACGTCCAACAGCAGTACTGGTCCTTCCGTTGTCTTAAGAAACACTACCTCATTTCTTACTCGGCTCAATGCTCAAGGACAGGCACATTCATTTATGGATGCTCCCGGTCAACTCGTGCTGACCACGATAAACAGGTCCGTTGTTTTTGGTGGCTCGGTCTTGCTAAGGCCAGGCCGCGTTGGCACCGGGAACTTCCAGTTCAGAACGACAGGAAACACCGCGGCTATTAGCGACAGGATGGTTAATCCGCAATTCTACACAAGCGTGGGTGATTTTCCGAACAATGTCTCCAGTACCAATTTGATCAACGCAGATTTTGGTATTCCCTATATGTCGCCAGCGTATGGCAAAGGTGCGCGCATAACATCAGTTCTTCAACTACTTGGTAATTAGAAGTTACAACCGCCACATAGAGTAATCAGGATCATATTCATAAGGAGTGCAGTCATGCAGCTTTGTAGGTTAGTCGCGCCATTTTTAGGGAAATTAGAGACGAGAAAATACTCCCGGCTTGCTATGTTGAGCCTGCTTGCAATGGTCGCTTGCACGACGCAAGTGCAAGCGCAATCCCTCAATCAACTCTTTTACGTGTCGCCAACTGGTAGCGGAGAAGGTGGCAGATCATGGAAGGCAGCCTTCACCGATTTATCAAAAATCCGTTGGGATAAAGTGCAGCCTGGTGACACCATATTCATTGATGGAGGCAAGGAGTCAATCACCTACAAGTCGCCGTTACAGGTTGGAAAAAGCGGAACTAAAGCAGCCAGAATCAGCATTAGGCAGTCCGCTGAATCAGGGCGTGATGGGAACATTATCATTCGCGGACCAAACGTTGGTATCACGATCCAAAACCAGTCATATGTTAGCGTGCAAGGTACTCGATCGAGCGGAATCATTGTAGAAAGTTGTAGTGACACCGGAGTAAGCGTTTACGGCAATGTCTCTAAGGGACCATCTGTGTCCAATCTATTGGAGAACATCGAAGTTCGTAACTGCGGAAGAGATGATCGACCAGGAGCAGGAATATCTTTCAGTGGTCAACAGTTGACACTAAACCGAGTGATTGCTCACGACAATTATCGAAGCAACGTCAAAGCTTTGTTCCCACAATCTGATGATGCAAGCGGCTTGCTTCTCAAATCATGCTGGATTTACAACAATAAGGTTACGTCTGACGGCGTATCTTTGGAGCGCGGAATCAATTTAGCAGGACCCAAAGTGAACCTGTTCGATTGCATTCTTGGCCCTGGCTTGGCGAATGGCGCGAAGCTGGATGGTCTATCGGCCCTGTTCGCGAACGGAGTCCTCTTTATCAATGGCAGGGGAAGCAATTTGAAGGCGGTCGGAAGCAACTGGATTGATTTAAGGAATACGACCTCATTTATGACGCGGCTTAACTCCGAAGGGAAATCTCATTCATTCATAGATGCGCCGGGCCCTTCCGGGAGGGTGGCTATCAATAGCTCCGTTGTTTATGGTGGCGCGGTTTTGTTGAAGCCAGGTCGTGTAGGCAGTGGTAACACGCAGTTTAGAACGACCGGAAATACGGCCGCCATTAGCGACCGGATGGTTGATCCGCGATTCTGGACAAACGTCGGTGCCTATCCGAACACTGTCTCCAACAGGACCTTGATCGATACGGACTACGCTCTTTCCCTTGGCTCGCCAGCAGCGGGCACTGGTGCACGCATCACATCAGTCAAGCAGCTTCTAATTTCACGATAAATTGAAGCGGTCACCGCGCTGGAATGCACCGAGAGCTGCTGCAATGAAGAGCCCAGTTTCATCCACTCCCGTGAAGTAGGCACATTGCAGCGGTTCTCTCGGCGGCATCAGGAACGCGAAGGAGCAACGCATTGTTTGGAAAGGTACGAAAAGTTCATAATTGGAACCTATTATTGAATCACTGACGCAGTACACCAGTAGTTTTCTTAAGACACCCCTTCCGTCGATTTTCGAGTTTCTTACACGGAAGCGTGTAAGCGCATTTGTCACTATACGTTGAATTGTTTTTCCCTTAGTATGAGCCGAAGTCGCAGAGGCGCCACGTGAAGTAAACAGGAGCCGCTGGAATGAAGACCCCGCTGTCATTCAATTCAATAAAAGATAGGCGCATACTCCCCAGTGGCGTTAGGTGTGCCCAGAGGTTAAATGCCAAACGTCAACGGCGCCAATCTGGTTCCATGTTGGCTCTGGTTGTTGTCACTGCATCGGTAGTCCTGATTCCCGTAATTGCCTTTCTGACAAGCGTGCTCGTTGCCGAAGGACACAAGGGGCGCCAGCAGACTGCAGTTGAAGCGGCGTGCCTGGCAGGCGCAAATGTACTTCCTGAAATTGTAGTCAACGATCCTGTATTCGGATTTGTTTCATTAACCGATGATCCCCCGGTGGGGCAAGCGACGGTAGCAAGGGACGGAAAGCCATTGCCGGTTACCGGGATTAACACCATCATTGCCACCACTCGTTTTGGCCTGCTGTTTGCCGAAAAACTGAATAATCGGGAGCTGAAGTATCTCGCCAGCCAGAATGCCGAAGCTACTCGCGCTACGTGCAAAAGGCTCGCGGAGTCCTTAGCTGCCTCGTGCATGCCAAAGAGCAAGAGTCCAGCACTTGATCGTGATGGTAAAGTTGTGAGCGCCTACGCTGCCGCAATGCATGCCTATTTGAACAATATGCCAGACCGCGTCGGAGCCAGCGAGCTGAAGCAGCTCAACCTTTCGCTCGGTTGGATGGACGGTCATTGCGATAGCAATGTCGCCATTCCTTTGCCTGTTGAGAGTGCTGAAGTTTCTTCCGCTGGCCGATTTGGACAGAACTATAGTGCATTCACCAATGTCGCTGTCGGTGACGAGGAATTCTATTTCACGTCACAATCAACCCAGACCGCTATCGTAGATGGTCGTCGATTCCGTTCTCCCGATGGCAAACGGTTGTGTTCGATATTGAAAGTTGAAGCAGATCAAGCAGTGCTCGATACAGAGAAGAACGCCAGCGTCGTTCATTCCATAGTCTGCGCCCAGCCTTACGTACGTCAAGACCTATCTAAGGGCGGCCGGTTCATGTTAAATTTGCCGCACGGCGTACCGGAATCCATTAAATGCTTGGGGGATTTTCTGCAGAACGACGCCTTGCGCAGAAGCGGAGCTGAGGTATTCCAAGCCAGTGGTGGCGACTTCCCATCGTCACCAGGCTCGCAGCTTCAATCGACCGAGTCGATATCGAGGGAGAATCGAACAGTTGCTTTCACCTTTGCGCAGGGGATCTTTGATTGGCTGCGAACAACGCATGGTCGGGCGCGTCTGGACTCTCTGGCGAATCTCATGCAATCAGATCTCCATAAAACTTTCAAGGGGATAGACGATGGTGCGTCAATTCTTTTGAGCTTTGATAAGGCCGGAAATATTGTCGCAACCGTATTTCGCGATAATCCTATTAATGAGCAGACTGTTCTAGATCAACAACTTTATGTCCAAACCTTCAACGCGCTGCAAACTACACGCGGGAAATGGTTGATGAAAATGCGCGACCAGGTCTATTGTTTGAGCCCAGAGTCTGGCGGACTGCATGGTGGGCAGCCGATGTTGGAACGGGCTGATATCCGGAAAGCCTGTGCAGATAGCAATCCAAACACTATATCCTTTGGCAGTGATGCTTCCGCAAACGATGCTGCCAGCATTCAAAGCTTTGACTGGCTCGCTGAGATGGGTTCTGTTTCCTGCGCTCGGGAGTCATTCATTCAAGGTGGGCTTGCCGTAGAGTTCGAGATATCCTCACCAATGGCAAGTAATTAGCGCCTTTCACCGACGACATGGCGAACCCCTAAGCCCACAGACTAAATACCAGAGCCAGCAGCGCCAATTCGGCGATGTTGGCTCTGGTTGTTTAGGGCTACAGCGATCCGAACTTGGCGACCATGGCCGCGTTCTGTTGCCCGAGTGCAACGGCCGATTGGCTGAACATCTGGAAACTGGAGCGAATCGACTTGGGATCCTTGGCGACAACATCGATGCACTCGTCTGGAATACCCATTTCCCGTCCGATGCTGCGGAAGTCTATGCCGCCGACGCTAACCCCCATGAACATGATTTTGTGCTTCTCTGATGCCAGCATGTCCTCGACTACTTTTGCCACATCCGAGGCGGCGGCTTTGCCGTCATTGTTTCCACCGTCAGTTAACAGAAGCGTCACCGATCGCGTTTGAACGCCATAGGTATCTTCCCACCATCGTGTTCGGGCAAGGACACTTCCCAGCGTTTCGAGCACTCGATCATAGAGTGGTGTTGCGCTACCTTGTATGAACCCGGTCTTGTCCAGGCGTGGTGCCACTCTCAATCCGCACCAGCGAAACACATCCGTGTCGCCGGCTATCCGTCTGGTGTAGTTTTTGCAAGGGTTGATTAGCGCAGTCAACGTTTCCACTGAGTCGAGGCCCTTTGCCTGAAGCAAGGCTTCTACAACCAGGTTATGACCTTCTATCACCGCCAGGTGGTTCTTGTTGTTCTCCATCGATGGCGTGTTATCCAGAAGCATGCTCACTTGCAAAAGCTCCGTAACCGATGGTTGCACCAGCAGTGGGCTCATAGTCTTATTTATGCGGGCTGATAAACCGCCAAGAATAGCTGCTGATCCCGGTGAGATGTCCCCCGATTGAGCTGCAGCTTTGAACAGCTCATCGGCATTTGGGATTGATTGACTCATGATGACCTCCTATTAGAATTGAAATATTTCGCTGGGAATGTTCGGCCAATCTTGCATTGGCGTGGCGGAATCGACGACATGCATTCCGTGTTTTTTGAAATCCTCAATCGCGTCCTTGCCTTGTTGCTCAAAGCCTGGAACTGACGATGTGCAGTCTCCGAGAATGTAGATTCGTTCTGCCAGCTTCGGATCCTGTTTTTGAATTTTCTTCAGGATGTCGTAAATGGCTGCGCGCAAGCAGTGTGATTCGGCTTCACCGGCAATCACCAGTACTTCGTACTTCAGCAAATCTTCAACTACTTTGTCGGATTCTTCGCCGACAATGACACCATCATGGGCTCGTGTCACTTCCGTGCCGAAGGGTGAATAGTATTCGCTCAAAGGCAAATCGCCTTTAATTCGATACTGGCTTCGGCTCCAGCGAGCAACATCGTGGAAATCAACTGCCACTTGCAAGGCAGGAACCAGCGCATGCCCAGGGCTGCCGAGACGCGCGTGAACCGGCCATACAACAAGAGGTGGTTTTCCTGAACGCGTGAGTTCTTCGGTGTAGTGCAGAGCGTAACTCTGGAGCCAGGGCAGGTATTTCTGGTCACCCAGCAAAATATAGGCCATCTCGGGATTCACGAAGATGCGCTTTCCTATATCACCGGGAAGCACCACCGTGAAGCCTGGGGGATGATTGCCGTAACCGTCGATCCAGAAGAGGGGATGAAAAATCTGGAAGAGATAGTGAGTGTCCAGTGTCAAAATCAAATCACTAAGAACGCGCATGTTTTTGTAGATGAAGTTGCACAGATTCACCGTGTCTGAAACGGATGCCGGTGCAATGGAAAGTTCTCCATCGTTCAGGCAGAATGTCTTCTGCTGGTCGATGACGGTTAACGCCACAGAGTGACGGTCCGTTCGTCTCGGAGAGATCTTATGTCTGGTGCGCCATTCCTGCGCCGCGGCCATAATTTCATCGTAGTTTGGTGTGAAGAAATTACTGACCTTGTTTTGGTCGTAGAGCGCCGGTAGCGGCAGTTCATAATCGCGAAGTATGGGTTTTGGTTGTAATGTATAGGATTGCATTTTGTACCTTCCTTTAATTGCTGGTAACTAGGTAGATGTTGTGTTGGTCATAGGCAACTAGACCCTCCGAACTGAAGAGGAGCTGGGATGCGTTTGCTACCACTCCGGGAATTCCATAAAGTTTCTTGAGTACGAGCGCAGTTGCATCACACTGAATCTGTGCGATACCATCAGGCGTATCCACAAATAGAATCTCGACGTCCCGTCCGCGATCATCTTTTAGAGTGGTGGCGCACATGCCCCAGCCCGATTTTAGCCATGAGTCATCGTGATCCTCTGCTTGTGCGGAAGCTACGATGGCACCGTTGCGATTGATGCAGAAGCAAACGCACCTGGTCTTCTTTTGTTCGGAAACTGTCAAGATTAACCATGCCACCGAATCGCCGAAATGACAGACTGCGTCAACAACTGAACCTGATAAAGGCGGCAGTGCGACCGGTATTTTCTGGGTTGTTCGATCAAATAGAAATGCGCGGGCGTACGTGCCGAAGTGGGAGAAACCTAGTCCGATGTTTTCCCCGGTCCAAATTCTCGTTTGTTTGGAGATGACACTATCGACATGCTTGTTAGCAGCGCCTTCGTTGCACCAGAGTTCGCCTCCGGCAACCCAATATTTCGCTTTCCCGTTCGATGTCATGACCGGTGCCGTGTCCCGGTAGAGCTCGACAGGAAATGTTGTCGTCGTATCTGCACCGATTAGGAAAGACTGACCGAGCTTGGTAATGAGTGTCTGGTCGCCATCCAATACAAAATGAAGTGTGTGGTCTAGTTGGCCTGTGAGCACCGTCTTTCCGTTTTCGCGATAAAAGCGCCCTTGTTCGTGATAGAGGTAGCGAAGCTTGCCGTCCTGCACGGCCGCGGTAAGCAGAACACCATCTGTGTGGAACAGCGTTCTGGATCTAATTCCAGCATGCGTCGGTGTGCTGCCTGATAACGGAGCGGTCGCCATGGCGATTTTTACGGCATTGCCCTGGAGTTCATCGAACAGCGCAAGAGGAAACACAATCCGTCTGTCATGCAAGAGAAGACTCTCGTAAAAGCTCAGCACGGACGCGGGCAGTTCAGAAGGAGCAATGGCAGCTTTGGGATAGATAACTTCCGGATGCAAAATTGATATTCGGTGCAGCGGCCTGAGATCGGGTGCGACGTATCCCTGCTTGAGTGCCGGTTTGAATACCCCACCGTAAGGGTGAACGTAAAGGAAGGACTCCATGAACATCAAGGCAAATGTGTACCAATCCGTAAGTTCTGTGTGTGGCGTTTGTGGCATCATTTGTGGTGCATTCTTGTCGCACAGCAGCGGGTCCAGGTATCGGGCAGTGTATGTGTCGCAGTAGAAACCTGCGAATTGCATACTGTCGGCATCGAGCAATCGGCAAACGTTTTGGGCAACCAGAACGTTTAATGGATTAAAGTCGCCAATGACGATTCCGGCGCTGTGAACGGCGCTGACAGCGCTGTGCAAGTCCCGAAAGATATCGACAACATCGCTTTCAGTGATTCCGGCTTTTGAGCGGAAATCCTTACTGCTCAAGGAACGAAGATGGTAGGCCTGATCGACGAATTTCATTGTGTAGCCCAGCACCGCCCCATGTTGATCCGTGCACAGTTCGTTAGGGCTTACCACGGCTGCAGGAAAGACCGGCAGGCGGCGCAATTTTGTTTGATAGGCATTCACTCGATGCGGCTTGAAGTACTTCAATACCACATCGGCAGAAAGTCGATAAATTTCTGCTTCGCCGCCTTCTGCGATTAACTGCGCCGGATTAAGAGAAAGTTTTTGCCCATTGACGAAAATTGAGTTTGGTTTTGCTGAGGTGGTCATGATTGGCTCCTCCGTCGTCGGATTGCCACAATGGTTGTGTCATCACTTAGAAGTCCGTAGCAGCGCTGCAAGCGCGGCTCGTCGTTATTGTTGCTGAGCCGGACTACTTCTGAATTGACTTGCCTTAGCCACGGCGTGAGAGATTCACACGGCACATCTTGAAAGAAACGGTCGCTCTGGCAGATATCCGAAAGAGCGCCAACGGCATGCGTCTTACCAGGCACCAGGCGGTGCTCATTGTCTATCAACTGCAGTAGCCCGTCCGTGGCAATTAGTATTTCATTGGCCGCATCGTTACGCAGTTCATGCAAAACGAATTGAACGGCCGGTCGCTCGAGATTTTCGATCAGTTCGTAGCAGAGGTATGGCGGCGCGTTGTCGGCAAATGGTCCGAGGATGTGCTTGCTCCCGTTGGTGAATAAAACCCCGTCACCGACTGAAAAAAAGACTGTGGAATTTCTGGTAATCAGAACTCCAACGATGGTGAAAAGAAAGTACCGGGCGATTGTTTTGTCGAGTACATCTTTGGGCGCCATTTCTGCTGCGCAGTTGCGAATACGGCGTAAGGCCTCAGCTTTGATGTCTTGCCAGAACGAATCTCTGATCAACTCCGCTCTTTCGTAATCTACTTGCTGAGCGGCCTTCCGAATCAATTCTGGAACCAAGGAGGCGGCAATTTTAGCGCCAACTTCGGAGTGCTCTGCGCTAGAGCACCCATCAAAAACGCATGCCACCAGGCAGCGGGCGTCTATCGCGGTGGCGTAAGCGTCCTGATTGTTTTTGCCGATGAGCAAGTTGCCTGAACCGACATGTCGCCTTCCGGGTACCGTTCCTGCTGCAATTTGATAGATATCGTCCATAAGTCGTTTAGCTCGAGCACCAGAAAGCGTTAAAACTACGATAACTCCAATTGGGGGATTCGGCAAGTGAGTGCAATTTGGCTCGCCTGAATGATGATTAATGCCGATTTTAGGACCCGCAGTCGTGATGCGCACACCCGCTCGCTGGTCGTTTAAGACGTCAGGCATACGTTAAATTTCGGTTTAATAATCGGGATTGATTTCCCGGCCAACAAAAAGCCCGGAAAAACCGGGCTTTAGTGATTTGGCTATAGATGAGTAGATCCTAGAACAGTCTGAAGTCCAGCAAAGGCCAGAGTCTCAAGCGCAGTAAGCTGTTATCTCTTTGTACAACCGTAGGTTGTACAAAGGTTCTCGGGGCTAACACTGCTGGATGAGAGATCACTCGAGATTCATACATCGGAGTGACCACAACTGGTCTTACGATTGATCTGTGGGTCATACCCGGCGTTCCATACAGTACGTCGGCATTTACCGGCATGGCTGTAATCCCTATTGCTGCGGTCGCTGCCAGAGCGATTCCAACTAAGGTTTTCTTCATGGTGCACCTCCCCGGGGGTGTTTGCTTCCGCTAGGATTGACGCTGGTCATACGCTGTAGTTCCGCGAAACCTGCCTCAGCCACAGCTCAAGCCATTTCTGCTGGGTCACACTGTCTTGTGCGTAGTGAGACTCGAGCTACTTCTGTTCCATTATTTGTTTGCCGAGTTGATCTTCACGCTCCGCATCGCTGCTTTTGCCCATGGCGCGATAAACATTTGCC
>Ga0163152_10007545_pt1 | contig 11878 bp, 6 predicted proteins | sample OliLakLV19MP8IB2_FD_148635 | JGI IMG/M metagenome (GOLD analysis project Ga0163152, IMG submission 148635) | Freshwater microbial mat bacterial communities from Lake Vanda, McMurdo Dry Valleys, Antarctica - Oligotrophic Lake LV.19.MP8.IB-2 | ecosystem: Environmental > Aquatic > Freshwater > Lake... | reverse complement strand
GCGCTGTACGACCGCCCCGATGTGGTCGCCTCCCTTTCGCTGTCCGCCGAAGTGCGCAACGGCTTCGAACTGTTCGCGCATCATCCCGCGGCTGCTCCGCGAGCGCCCCTCAACCTGCAAGTTCGCGCCCGGCTGCACGACGGCTCGCGCACCGAAATTCTCGACAACACAACGGCACTCACGATTCCCCGCGATTATCGGCAGAACCATTTCGGCATCCTGCTCGACCAGCGCACCACGGCCATGCAGCGCGAGCCGAACATCTTCGCCACCGGTCCCTCGCAGGCCGAAGGCAGCGGCGAACTCGCTGACCTCCTCCGGCGTTATCTCGGTCCCGCCCCGCACGGCCGCATCATCGATGTCGGCTGCGGCCTGGGTTCCTATGGTCGGGGGCTGCTCGCGGACGGCTACGATTGGTTCGGTGCCGAAATCGATGAGGCCGATTGCGCCGAACTGAAACGGCTGGGTCTTCCGCATCGGCAGGTCGATGGGCGCACCCTGCCGTTTGCCGCCGGCGCTTTCGATACGGCGCTTTGCCTGGAAGTTCTGGAGCATATCGACGACCCGCACGGTTTCCTGCGCGAAGTCAGCCGGGTCGCGCCCCGTCAGATCATCGTTTCCGTGCCCAATTGTGAATTGCTCGGCTACCTTTGGGATCACCTCGCCACGCCGTGGCACATGCTGGAATCGACGCATGTGAACTATTTCACGCGCTGGAGTTTGGGCGCGCTCTTGCGTGAGTTCTACCCCCACGTTGAACTTCGTTTTCACACTCCCTACCCGTTGCAAACGATCGAGCGCACGCCGCTTCATTATAATCTCCTCGCGATCGGCCGCGCTACGCCATGACGCACGAAGCTGCGATTTCGAAATGGGTTCCAACCGGCGCGATCGGAGTTGAAATCGGCGCCGGCGTCGCCCCCCTTCCAGGATTCGCCCCAGCGCCGATTTACGTCGACTGCTTCAAAGCATTTGGCGCGGAGCCGTGTCGCGCCGACTACTACGGCCACGCCACCAAGCTCCCCTTTCACGATCATTCGCTCGACTATGTAGCAGCGTCGCACGTGCTCGAACACGTGGCGAATCCCGTAGCCGCCCTGGCGGAGTGGTATCGGGTGGTTCGCCCCGGCGGGATTATTTATCTGGTCGTCCCCGATCGTCGCAAAACCTGGGACCACCCGCGGCCCCTCACCACGGTCGAACACATGCTCGGCGACTTCCTGCGGCGCACGACGGCCTGCGATGCCACGCACATGAGCGAGTTCGCGTCCCTCATCGACTGGTCGCGCTTTAATCCCGCCACGCCTGACTCCGAGATTCACGCCAAGCGCGAGGAGCTTGCCCGCGGCCTGCGCGAAACGATCGCTCGCGGCGAAGACATCAACATCCACTTTCACACCTTTGAGGCGACGAATGTTCGAGCCTTACTGGAAACGCTGACCACGTGGATCGCGCGCCGCTTCAATTGGGAGATCCTGGAAGTGGCCGAGGACTTCCCGGCCAACAACCCGAACGGCATCCTCGCCGTCTTGCGCGTGCAAAAGGGCTGGCGCGCCCGGGCCGATGCCGAAGTCTTCCGGATGATCCACGGGATTGAGGCGCAGGCCGCACTCCGAGAAGACGCCGAGCCATTTGCGACGTGGGCTGCGCGCACCGAGGGACTCGGTGGGGTGCGGTGATGGAACGTGCCGGTTGACGAACGCCTGAGATTTCAAATCTCAGATTTCAGATCTCAAATCTCAGATTTCAGATCTCAAATCTCCTTTCGAATTTCGAATCTTAAATCTCAGATCTCAAATCTCAAATTTTCGCCCTCTCCGTGCGCCTCCCTCATGCTCAGCCGCTTTGGAACCCTCGCTGCCAGCTCGCTCTCGTCGGCGCGTTGGCGACCTGCCTGTTCCTCCTGATCCTGGGAGCCAAGTGGGCCACCTTCGAGCGTTACGGTTCACCCATGCCGGATTGGGATCAGTGGGACGCCGAAGGCTATTACCTGCTCATTCCGTGGTTGGATGATAACAAATTTCTCGAACACCTGTTCACGCCCCACAACGAGCACCGCGTTATCCTGACCAAGCTGCAGAATCTCGCCCTCACGGTGCTCAATGGCCAGTGGGACTCACGCCTCGAAGCGGTGACCAATGCGATCCTGCATGCCGCGCTCGGCGCCGCGTTCTGGCTGGCCGCACGACGCTGGACGGCCGCCCGGTGGCACGCCGCTTTGTTCGTATTCGTCGCAGGTCTGTTCGGCCTGCCTCTCGCCTGGCAAAACGTGCTCGGTGGCTTCCACTCGCAACAGTACTGGCTGCTCGGCCTTTCGTTCCTTGCCCTCGTCGTTTGGCCCTTCGCCCGCTCGTGGAGCGCGAGCTGGTGGCTCGGCGCGTTCACCGCCACGCTGGTGATGGGCTCGATGGGTTCAGGTTTCCTCGCCGCTGCGGTCGTGATGGTCGTCGTGGGCTGGCGATTGCTGCGGAGGGAGACCGATCTGCGGTCCACGTGGCCGACGCTGCTGCTCGGAATCGGCCTCGTCGCCGTCGGCTTGCTGACGCGCGTGGAGGTCGAGCATCACCAGCCGCTGAAGGCGAAAACGCTGCACGATTTTATCTTCTCCGCCCTGCGCAGCATGGAATGGCCGCTGCGCGATCGCGATTGGGCGGGCGCCGTTCTCTGGCTACCGTGGGGCGTCGTCATGGGGCACGCGCTGCGTCGGCCCCGCAAGGACGCCGACCTGGCAGCAACGGTAAACGATTCCAGCCCTCACGCTTCCGTCCCGGGGAAGCGTGCGGTCCCCCTTCTCGCCGCCCTCGGCGGCTGGGTTCTGGTGCAAATCGTAGCGACCGCATACGCCCGCGGCGCGGGTGCGGATTACCCGGCTTCACGTTACATGGACACCCTCGTTTTCGGCTCGGCCGTAAACGGAATCGCGCTCGCCTGGCTGTTGTCGTTACCCCGAAACCATCGCGGAGGACACTGGCGATCGCTCCCGCGTTACGGCCTCGGATTGGCCTGGCTAGCCTTGCTCGGTATCGGGCTCTACGATACCGCGGCCCGCAACTTCCGCTTCGAGCTGCCGGACGCCCGGAAGTACTACGACAAAGCCGAAGGTCACATGCGCGCCTATCTGGCCACGAACGACCCGGCCCATTTCAAGCATCCCGATATTCCTTATCCCAGTGCGGAAGGCCTGATCGAGCGACTCGCGCATCCGGGATTGCGCAATCTCATGCCCGTGCCCATCCGGTCGCCGCTGCCCTTGGCGCCGGGACGGGCGCCCTTGACGTTCGCGGAAAACGACGCGCTCCACTCCGATCCGGAACGCCCACCCCCGTTTGGTCTCTCGCCCGCGACGCCGCCGCTGGAGACGCTGAAGTCGTGGGGCTCTTATCAGGAAAACCCGAGCCAGCCGGCGGAACCGCTGATATGGCGCAGCGCGCCCATCAATCCGCCGCCGTATCGGTGGCTGAAATTTGAGATGGCCGGGCACGTCGGCAAGAGCACCGCCGCTGTGTTCCTTACCTTGGAAGATGCCAGCACCGGGCAAATCCTGGACAAGGTAACGCCGTCCCGGATTCCCGGCGATCACTGGCGCGCAGCGTATGTCCGCACCCCGGCTCAACCCTTCGTGGTCGCCGCGAAGGACGAATCCGCAGTCCACTGGGTAGCCTTTTCGGCGCCGGTCGTCATGGGCGGAGGCTCGTATTGGGCGTGGCGGGCGACGAAGCACGGCATGCTGATCGTGTACCTAGCGGGGACGGCAAGCCTCGGGCTGGCGGTGGTCGCGATAAGCCGACGGAGGGTTGGCCGACCGGCTTAGCTTGGGGTGCTGACAAACCCTGCCATGCCATCCGCTCGGATACGTCTGACTGCTTTCCCTGGGACCGCGGCCCAAACGTAGGCCAGCTTGGGCGCATCTGCCGGTTGGCGGCGAAGGGACTCACCGCCCTACCCTTCCTGACCTTTTAGAAGGTAGGGCACGGACTCCGCTCCGCGCCGGGACTCGCCACCCTACCCATTGTGACCAGTGAACAAGGCGGCGAAGGGACTCACCGCCCTACCCCTCCTGACCTTTTAGAAGGTAGGGCGCGGACTCCGCTCCGCGCCGGAGTCGGAACCGCCAACCGGCAGATCCGCCCGGCCAGGTTGGACGTTCCGCATAATCCTTGTCGGGTGGTGCCGCTTCAGGCGAGACTCCCCGGCTTCCCATGAAGTTTTTCACGGTCACCGCCTTGCTCGCGGCTGCGCTGCTCAGCGCCGGACTGGCCGTGCCGTTCCTTCCCGCGGCGAAGCTGCAATCGAATGCTTTCAAACTCGAGGCTCGGATAAAGTCGGACGTAAGCGGACGGTTTCAAATATTCTACGACGACGGCTCAGGTCCGCGCGAAGAGCTCTCGGGCACCGCGCAACTCACCGGGTCCAACGAAACCACCACCCACATCCTTCCGCTGGCGCCCGGCCGTTATCACTCGCTCCGACTCGATCCCCTCGATCGGCCGGGGCGCGTGGTCATCGAATCACTCCGGGTGATTTCGCAGTCCGGTGACCAGCTGGCGGATCTCCCGCTGCGCGACTTCAAACCCGTCCAACAGGTTCAGGCGCTGACCAATCAGGGCGCCTCCGCGATCGAAATCGCGATCGCAAACGGCAACGACGATCCCCAGCTCACGCTCGCGTTGGCTCCGGCGTTAGTGATCACGAGCTCGTGGCTTCACGTGGTTCGCGACGCTTTGCCGTTGGTACTTCCGTTCTTCGCCGCGTTCGCGCTGGGCCTGTTCACGCTCGATCGCACGCCGCGATTTCGGGCGGCGTTCGGTGCCCGGTGGCGGCAACTCGGAACCCGCCCGCAACGCGCCATCGGTGCGGCCGCCCTGCTGGCGGTCATCGTGAGCGCGTATCCGGTCGTTTTCCTCGGCAAGAGTCACGTTTCGCCGAACCTCGGCACCACCCTGTTGTACGACAACTTTCCGACGCTGCCCGGTTATAATTCCGGCGAGGTCGTCGACGTGAAACTCTCCGACGTAGGCGCGGTGATGTGGCAGCATGTCCCGTTTTCGATGATCCAGCACCGCGCGCTCATGGGCGGCGAGCTGCCCTTGTGGAACCGCTACAACGCCGCCGGCGTTCCACTGCTGGCCCAAGGTCAATCGATGGCCGGCGATCCCCTGCACCTGCTGGTCGTACTCGCCAATGGCGCGGCGTGGGCCTGGGACCTGAAATACCTCATCGCAAAATGGCTGTTCGCCACGGGCCTCGGGTTAACGGTGCTCACGTTAACCACGCCGAGATACGACCGTGAAAGAGGTGTCGAGGCCAAGCCCGCCGGCGCAGCGTCCCGTCCTCCGGGCACATTAACCGCCGCCCTCGCCGTCGCGATCTCGGCCCCGTTTGTCGGCTTCTTTCTTTACCGGATTAATCACCCGGCGTTTTTCAGCCTCTGCTACGCGCCTTGGCCCCTGTATTGCCTCACGCGTATTGCGAATTCCACTACGCGCAAGAGCGTCGCGTGGTGGGTGGCCGGACTCATGATCGCGAATCTCGCGCTGATGAACAGCGGTACCGTCAAGGAAGCATACATGCTGCTCCTCTGCGTGAATTTTTCCGGCGCCTGCGTGCTCCTCGCGACGGCCGCGCCGTGGCGTGAGCGCCTCGGTAAAGTTGCGGCCGTGGCGTGGGGCGGCGTGCTGTTTGGCCTCATCACGCTGCCCATTTGGGCAACATTTCTCCATACGCTGAAAAGCTCCTACACCGGATACAACACCGCGAGCGCCTTTCAAATCCAACCGACCCTCCTGCTCGGCGCGTTCGACGAGATTTTTTACCGCCCGCTCATGGCGCAGGATCGAGTTTTCAGCCCCTCGCTCAATTTCGTGCTCCTGCTGGGAGTCCTCTACTTTCTCGCGACCCTGCGGACCCAGTTTGCCAACCGCGCCGTCACCGCGCTGGCCGCGAGTTCGCTCGTGCCACTCTCGCTCGCCTTCGGACTGATTCCGCCGCACTGGATCGTAACCCTGCCGTTTCTCAGCAACATTGCCCACCTCGACAATACGTTTTCTTGTGTGCTGATCGTACTGTGGTCCGTGATCGCCGGGGTCGGATTTGCCACGGCGGCGCGGCGACTGGGCTCCGCGGAAGGACGAAATGATCTCATTATTGCCGGACTGCTGCTGGGCGCACTGGTGTTTGGCTGGATTGCTTTCCGGCAGGCGGCCCACCGTCCGATTTTCGGCCCGATCTTCACCGTCCATGCACCCGGCCAAGTCTTGCCGATCACTCCTTTCATCTGGAACTACCTCGCGGTTTTGCTGATTGCTGCCTGCGCGCTGGCCGTCATCACGCGGGGCGCCCTGCGGACGCGCGTTTGCAGCCCCGCCCGCGGCTTCTTGCTCACGCTCTGCCTGTTCGCGCTCCTCTGGCGCCACGGTTTGCACGCCAGTACCGTCGGCTTCGAAAGCTTCACCGCCCGGCCGACTTTGCGCGTCGATTTCCACGCCCGCTCTGGCGCGATGGAATTCGCCCGCACCGCCCACGCGCGTGAACCGGGCCGCGGGTTTGGCCTCCTCGGCAATTTCTTTCCCGGCTGGACCGGCGTCTATGGGCTCGAAACGGTCCATGGCCCCGACGCCCTCGTGAACCCGTGGCTGCGCGAATTGGCCGGCGTCTCCGGCGTCGAACGGCTGTGGGATTGGCGGCTCTACGTCGAGGCGGGGACGCTGGCGAAAGCGCAGCCTTTCCTGGACGCGTTGAACGTGCGGTTCTACTTCGACCTGCTGACCAAAGATCCGGCGCTCGCGCAGAGTCTCACGTTCGTGAAAGGGGCCGACCTCGATGTTTACGAAAGCCCCACCGCGTGGCCCCGCGCCTTTTTCACCAACCGCGTTGAAACCTATGCGGCGCCCGCTGATTTGGTGGGCATGTTCCGCGCGGCCGTGGGTTCGCCGTTTGCCGGATTTCAGCAAAGTGACGCCACCGCGATGGCCGCCGTCGCGCGTCTGCCTAAAGCGGCGGCGACAAAAACGGCGACACCGGCGACGGGTTATCGCCTGAAGGAAAACTCGACGTCGTTTCGCGTCCGCGCGGAGGGCCCGGGGGTGATCGTTCTGACGGAATCGTATTGGCCCGGAGATTTTCGCGCTGAGGTCAACGGCCGCACGCAACCCGTGTTGCGCGCCAACCACGCGTTCCGCGGCGTACTCGTCGACCAGGCTGGCGACTACGACGTGACCATCCGTTATGTGCCGGCCCATTTTCCGCGCGCGATGGCGCTCAGCCTGGCCGGCGTAGGCCTGCTGGGACTCTCCCTCTTTTTCGCCGGTCGGCGAACTCAACTGACATGAGTAACTCTGTACCTGCCTGCCGCTGTTGCGGGTCGGCCAACACCGCCATCCGCGGCCGGAAATCCGGCACCTTCATTCGCCGGGAATTCGAGTTCCAGCAGTGCGAAGATTGCGGCTTCATGAGCGTGGAGCCCTTCTCCGGATTCGGGATCTACGACGATGCCTATTACCGCGGCAAAGGCCCGGATCCTTTCGTCGATTACGAGGCGGAATACCGCGACTGGGAGCAAAGCGACCGTCGCCATGAATTCACCGATCTCGCGCGGATTGCGGAACGCTTCCTGACCGGCTTGGCCCAGCCGTCGGTCAATCCAAGTGCACCCGTCGAGTGGCTCGATTTCGGGTGCGGCGCGGGCGGTTTCCTGAAGTTTTTGCGTAAACGCGGCACCCTGGCCGAACGGCCTCTCGCGATCACTGGACACGACGTGGGTTCGTACGCCACGTTGCTCAAAAGCGCCGACGGCTTTCGTATCCTGGACTTGGATGCAGTCACGGCCGAACCGACCGGACGCTACGACGTCATCAGCATGATCGAGGTCATCGAGCATCTGCCCTCGCCGCTCGAGCCGATGCAACTCGTCGCGCGACTGCTCAAGCCCGGCGGACTCCTGTTGCTCACCACCGGCAACCTGGACTCGCCCATCGCCCGACGCGACGGACTCGACTTCCGCTATTGCGTACCGGAAATCCACGTGAGCCTGTTCAATCCACGTTGTCTCAGCGCCCTGTACCGCCGGGTCGGACTCGCCTCGCACGCCGTGCACTATCAAGGGGCTTTGCGCTTCAAGATCCTGAAGAATCTTCGTTATCGTCCCGTCGCGCGCGCTATCGCCCAAGTCGCCCTCATCCTCCCCGGCGTCCGCCAGACGGCTGACTCTCTTTATGGTGTGTCCGCCATGCCGTGCGCGATCAAGCCGACGACCGCAGTTGCAGCATCCTGATTGATCTTGTGACCTCGCTGACCGACAACTGCGCTCGACCTGACGTTCTACTGACCATGCCGCAGCTTCCTTTTGCGCCGATTCGCCAAGGCGTTCTCTCCGTCGTTGTGCCGATCTACAACGAAGCTGCCACCGTGCGGACCGCGCTCGATGCGATCCTGGCGAAGGAAGTTTCCGACTGGCGCCTCGAGATCATCCTGGTCGAGAGCAACTCCAGTGATGGTACCCGCGATATTGTGCAGACGTACCGGTCGCATCCGCGCGTCAAACTGATCCTCGAAGACAAGGCCCGAGGCAAGGGCCATGCGGTCCGCGCCGGGTTTGCTCAAGCCACGGGCGACGTCGTCCTGATTCAGGACGCCGATCTCGAATACGACCTCAATGATTACGACGTGTTACTGGCCCCGATTTCCTCGGGCCGTCAGTCATTTGTCCTGGGGTCGCGTCACGGTGCTGGCGGCTGGGCCATCCGCAAGTTTTCCGACCAACCGGTTCAAGCGCTGATTCTCAATCTCGCGCACTGGGGATTCACGCTGATGATCAACGTCTCGCTCGGCATCTGGCTGCGGGATCCCTTCACGATGTACAAGGTCTTCCGCCGCGATTGCCTCGACGGGCTAACGTTCGAGTGTAACCGCTTCGACTTCGACTGGGAGCTCCTGATCAAGCTCATCCGCACAGGGCACCGGCCCATCGAGATTCCGATCAGCTACCAGTCGCGTTCGTTCAAGGAAGGGAAAAAGATTTCCATGCTCCGCGATCCCATCACATGGATCTGGGCGCTCGCCAAGTTCCGTTTTAAACGCCTGTAGAGGCCCGTGATCGCCCGCCGGATCCAGCTCCTCCTTTTGCTCGCGCTCTGCGCTGCGCTTTACCTCGGAAGCAGGTACGCAGTCCGGATCACGCCGGTTCATCAGGGACTCGAAACGCGGATCGAAGGAGATTTCACGGAAGGCGGCGGGTGGTATGAGGGAGAACCTTTCGTCACGGCCTCACCGGTGCGCGCCTGGGGCTCCTGGTCGGGCGGAGACGAAAAGACCGGCACGCTCCAAATCGGTCCTTTTCCCGCACCGCTCCGGCTGCGCATCGCCGTCGGGGGTTATCCCGGTCGGGCGGATGAAATTCAGGTATCCGCAGTCCGGTTACAGGATGGCGCGCGGGTTCAGCTCAAGCTGAGCGACGTCGGCGAACGCTGGCGCATCACCGAGCACGATTTGCCCGGGGAGTGGCGTGGTCAGCCGATCACGCTCCAGGCGACCGATCGGGCGCAAGGCCTCGGCGGCTGGGTCAGCCTCACGGAACCGATCAACGGAGGTCGCGGCGAGGGACCGGCCGGGCTGTTGGAAACCCTGGCCGCCTGGTCGATCAACGGAGTGCTGCTGGGCCTGCTTTGGCTCGCCGCCGTGCGACTGTTGCGAAAGAGCGGGCGCGTCGCTGAATCTTGGATACCGCTGGCCGGCGTCGCGGTGGTGGCCACGGGCGGTTACCTTTTATTTTGGGCCTATTTCGCGCATCCGACGCTGGGGCAGGCGCTATCGTGGGGCCTGGTGGCGGCGGGTCCGGTGATCCTGTGCCTCACGCGCGAGCCCAAGCCGGGCAAGCGCGAATCCGAACCCGATGAGGCCCGGCGCGTGGCCCGGCTGACGATCACGATTGGGCTGCTTTATCTGGCCATCCTGCACCTTTTTCCAACCTCGCTGGACTTCTATTCGCTGGCGGCCAACCGCTTCCGGCCTGGTCTGCCCAGTGATAACCAACTGCCCTTCGAGGCGGCCGAGCGGCTGGTGGCGGGCGTGCCGTTGCGCCAGGCCAAATCCGACTGGATCTCGAGTGATCGGCCGCCGCTCCAGTGCGGCTGGGAGCTGATCACATGGCCGGTGCTGGCGCAGCTGGGCGTCGACCCGCGCGCGGCGAGCGGAACCGCCGCCGTGTGGTTCCAACTATCGTGGGTGGCCGCGGCGTTTGGCTTGCTGCGCGCTTTGGGACTCTCGTCGCGGCGAACCGCCGGCTGGGTGGCGGTGATCGCGCTGGCCGGCTTCTTCCTCCAGAACACCACGTTCACCTGGCCGAAGCTTTCGGCGGCTGCGTTCGCCTGCGCCGCATTCGTCTTGTGGATCCACGTGCGACCCGGCACGCAGCGGCGGGATGACGTGCTGGTCGGCGCGGGATTCGCCGCCCTGGCGTGGTTGTCCCATGGCGGCGTGGCGTTCTCCTATCTGGCCCTGGCGCCGTGGCTGATCTGGCGCTGCTGCCGGGGCGAATGGCGGCTTTGGATTTTGGGCGCGCTCGTCTTCGCCCTCTTCGCCGCGCCTTGGATCGCGTATCAGAAATATTCTGACCCGCCGGGTAATCGCCTGCTGAAATGGCATCTGGCTGGCCATGTTCCCAAAGACCCCCGCGGCACGCTCGAAACGCTTCGCGACAGCTACCGGGCGGTGAGCTGGGCGGAAATCTGGGGTCACAAGCGACTCAATCTGGCAACCCAGATCCAGGGGAACTGGGCGGGCCTGCTCACCGTTTCACCCGCCACCGCCGTGCATCGGCGCAACCAGGAATTCTTCTTTACCGCGCGGGCGCTGACGTGGTGGCCGCTCGCGCTGCTGCTGCTGCCGCTCGCCTGGCGGCCGCACTTGCACGGGCCTGGTCAGGCGAGATATCGGCGGCTCCAGCTCGGACTGCTCGCCTGGACATTAGCCACTCTGCTCGTCTGGTGCGGGCTCATGTTTACCGGCGGTTCCGCCGTGATTCATCAAGGGTCGTACGCGGTGATGCTCGCCGCCTTCGTTCTCTGTTCGGCGTGGTTCGAAGCCGCGGGCCGGCGCTGGCTGGCGGTGATCGGGACGCTCCAGGCGGTGACGCTGGCATCCACGTGGGTGCCACCCACCCACGTCGTTTTCGGCGAACTCAGCCTGCCCGCGTTCCTCCTGGGAATTGCCGCCACGGCGGCACTCGCCGGCTGGATAATCCAGGCGTATCGGGATCATGGTGACGCTCAGTCCGGCGACGGCAGGATCGCGGCGTCAGCAACTGACCAAGCGCCTGAACAAGTGGATGTGGAGTCCCCGACGTCGGACGGGACCAGCAGTCGGCTAGCGCTGATAATTGCCCTTGGCCTCGCCGCGCTGTCTGCCCTGAGCGCGCTCACCTTTGCGCGCGGCGTGCTCACCGGAGCCGCGATTGCAGGGGTCATTATACTGGGAACGCTCCGGACGCCCCTCTCCTGGGCGCAGCGGACGCGGGTGATTCTCGCCTGCCTCGGGCCGGCGATGGCAATGGCGATGATCACTTTTCTGGTTTCCGCCGGTAATCATCGGGCGTTGGGCGGACACGGCGCGGAGATGGTGGCTTTCGCGCTTTCATATTGGGCCGCGGCGGCGCTGCAGCGCCTGCTCGAACCGGGTCCGTGGGAGTTGCAGCCGGTTATCGCGCTGGGATTGCTTAAGCTCGCGCTCATCGTCTGGGCCATGCGTACGGCGCGCGCCAGGGAATTGGTGGTGCGGTACAACCTGCATTGACGCTCCAGTGAACAAGCCCGCAGCCTCCTTCTGGGCCTCGCGCCCCGCGCCTGCGGCCGGTTCCGCGGGCAGTTGGCCGCGAAGCGCCCTGGGG
>Ga0163152_10007540_pt1 | contig 11881 bp, 8 predicted proteins | sample OliLakLV19MP8IB2_FD_148635 | JGI IMG/M metagenome (GOLD analysis project Ga0163152, IMG submission 148635) | Freshwater microbial mat bacterial communities from Lake Vanda, McMurdo Dry Valleys, Antarctica - Oligotrophic Lake LV.19.MP8.IB-2 | ecosystem: Environmental > Aquatic > Freshwater > Lake... | reverse complement strand
ACTTACCGGCCGCGCGCCACAGCCGGGCGGCGGTTTGAATATTCCTGGGCCTCGCTCAAACGCCAGGCCGCCGCACTGGAAATCACCGGGCCGGCCGTGCCCAAGCGCGCGTGGCAACGCCTCGCGGCCGACTGGAGCCGGAAGGTGGGACCGGAAGAGTACGCTGCCTCCGAGACGCGTAACGTCAGCGGCTCCCTCACGTGGCGGCACAGCGCGAAGGCGAGCACGTTGTTGGCGTTGGACTTTCAGCAGGTTCACGCCACTGCTGCGCCCGGAATCCCCGAGTATCGGCCGGCGAATGGGGCCAAGATTGTCGGCCCGTACCTGCCGCTTGCGGGTTTCAACGCCCTCGGGCCGGAAGCCGGGGTGCGGCGGCGGACCACGGTGGCCACCATTTTGTTCGATGGACAGCCGCATCCCAAGATCGCGGTCCGCGCAGGCGTCGAGGCTTGGTGGCGCCAAATTGAGCAGGATCGGTTCACCGTATCCGTGTACAATGTCGCGACGCAGCGTTTCGACGGCACGCGCGAGCCGCGACACATCGAGCAACCGCAAACGGTCAGGCTGGCCCATCTCGAAGTCACGGGCCGTTTCAGCGGCTGGCGGGCCGAGCACAAACTCATGGTCGCGGCGAGCCATACCTGGGGAGTGAGTCTCCGGGAAGAGCGAGCGCTCTCCACGGCCGATCGCAACGCACTCCCCATCACCGTGCGTCTGTTCCGGCCGGATACACCCAACTACTATCGTCCTCCCTATAGTCCGGAACTCTACAGCCGGGTTATCGCTGACCGCGAGGAGCAGGCGCGCTACGCGGCATTTCAGCTCACTCATCGGGCGGCCGTGAATAAAGGGCAGGTTGTATTCACTTCGGGCGTACGCCACGACATGATCGACCTCGACGTGAATGACCGCCGGCCGGGCGCCACGATGCCGCGCGTGAATGACGGCTCCGGGCAGATCACCTATCACTTCGGCGTCAATTATCAGGCCGTGCCCAGCCGATTGCTGCTGTTTGCCACGGCGAGCACGGCGCATGAGCCTTCCTCCCGCGTCGATGCGCGCACGGGGCGAATTCAGGACAACGAGGTGACCCGCGGTTACGAAGCGGGCTTGAAGGGCCGTTTTCCGGCCCGGCAGATCGACGTCTCGCTTTCGGGCTTCTCGCTTTTCAACGAGCATATTTCCCGACGCAACCCGCTGTACGACGATCCGATTTTTGACGCGAACCATACCCAGTCCCAACTGGTGGCTGCCGGTGAAGAAACCTTCCGCGGCGCGAAGTTGGAGGCCCGCTGGCGGGCGACGCCGCGACTCTCGCTGTCCGGTCGGGCGGCTTATGCCCGCGCCATCACGACGGCTTCACCGGATCTGCCGCAGGAAGTCGGACGCGAGATAACTCGTTTGCCCCCTTATACGGCGAGCGCCTCGGCGAGCTATGGATTTCCCACCGGCTTCTGGCAGGGGCTTTCGCTCGCGCTGAGCGGGAGCTACATTTCGGGCTACGTCGCAAACTATGAAGACGTCCAGCGGCAGCGGCGGGATTATTCCGGGTACGGGCAGGTGAGTCTAAGCGCCAGTCGCTCATTCAAGCGTGGGAAATACGTGCATAGCGTCGGCCTCTCGGTTCGAAACGTGTTGGATTATGATCTGCTGCAAAAGCAGGATCGGCTCGGGGCGGAGCGGGAGTTTGGGGCGAGTTATCGGCTCACGTTTTGAGCAGCTTCTCCTACCTCGGACGGGGCGGCACCGCTTGCCGTAGCGGTCCTGGTTGGGTCTCCTTCGGTGGGCGATCTGAGGCTGATATCCGCGACTGATGTGATTTTGACTTTGGCGCGGCAGCGCCGGTTAGGGCCCGACTTCCGGGGCGGGCCGCTCGGTGAATGCGACTGCCAACGGCCCGCCCCGAGGTCGGGCCCGACCCTGGGGAAAGTCCAAATCTCATGTGATAGTGGTATGAACCAACGGCCTGGAACATTGGCGGCGGGCCCACCGGACCTGAGTGTAATGCCTTCGCCGCGCCCCGTGTCAGACAAACACTGACAACGTCCGCGCCATAAAACTGACGCTGCATTCAGAGCCGGATGGATAATCGAAAACCCGGCGCATCGCCATGATGGCGGCGCACCCATGAGCTATTCCGATGACACCCCGGCCGGCGTTCAAATCGAACCTGAGCCGTTTACGCTGCCGGGCCACGTGGCGGTGAGGGAGGAGCGTTCGCGCCCGGATTCCGCTCGAGCGGACGTGACGTTTGCGCCGACGTTCATGAATCCCATCGCGCCGGGCGCTGACCCGTGTGTGGTTTGGCACGCCGGTTACTATTATTGGTGCGCGAGTGAAAATGACACCGCCATCTCCATCACCCGGTCGGAGCAACTGACGTCGCGTGGCGATAAAGTCGTCGTCTGGCGCGCGCCCGAGTCCGGCCCGTATAGCCGGGAAATCTGGGCTCCGGAACTGCATCGACTCGACGGAAAATGGTACATTTACGTGGCGGCCTCGAATGGCAGAAACGCGAACCACCGCATGATCGCGCTGGAAGGACTGAGCGAGGACCCGATGGATGGGTTTCAGTTCAAGGCCGAACTTTACACCGGTGACGACGTCGGTACGCAGCAGCAGAATTGTTGGGCGATCGACGGCACGATTTTGGAGCACGAAGGCGAACGCTATTTTCTGTGGTCGGGGTGGGAAGACCACCGTGACATCCAGTGGCTCTACATCGCCCGCATGGAAAATCCGTGGACGATCGGCAGCGCTCGCGTGCGGATGGGTGCGAATGACGATTATCTTTGGGAGCGCCTCGACGAAACGACCGCGACGCGGGGGTTGAACGAAGCGCCGCAAGTGCTGACGCGAAACGGAAAAGTTTTCGTGGTCTACTCCGCCAGCGCGTCATGGGAAATCACCTACAAACTTGGCGTGCTCGAACTCGCGCCGGGGCGCGATCCGATGAAGGCGTCGTCGTGGCAGAAGTGGTCGAACCCGGTCTTTCAGGCGACGCGCGAAACCTGGGGCGTGGGCCACTGTGGTTTCACGCGATCACCGGACGGCACGGAGGACTGGATGGTTTTCCACGCCAAGCTCGAGCGCACGCCGAACTGGAAGCGCGCCGTCCACGTGCAGCCGTTTCACTGGACGGCTGACGGCGCGCCGGTTTTCGGTGATCCGATCACCGCCGGTCGTCCGTTGGCGTGTCCCCGCGGAAACCCAGAGCCAATAAACGTTGCCCACGGACTCCACGGAATGCACGGAATCGATCTGGCGGATTAAACCGCTGATGCGCGCTCATGGGCGCTAAGTCCCGTTCTGACCAAACCGGTTAACCACTGATCTGCACTTATCGGCACTGATTCTGATCCTGTGGGAGTGAGCTGGGATGCCCACGCACGCCGGACTTCGCCCAACTACAATAACCATCCGCTCCATCCGCGTCATCCGCGAAGGATCGAATCCGTGATTGATGGGACCGCGGCCGCCCCCGGCCGCATCCGAAAAGCGCACGGGAATGCAGCCGCGTCGGCCGCGATGGATCGAGGCCTTGATTGATGAGCGTCTTTCAGCGCTCATCAGCGGTTTTCCGTCTTCCTGATTTTACGCGGCCCGCGGTTACATTTGGCTGCGGAAGAGCCCGAGGGTGTTTTCCCAGAGGCGCTCCATCCGGGGCCGGTTCTTCCACTCGGCCAGGGTGATTTCGCGGCTGCGCGCTTTGTCGGCGTCGAAAACCTCCTCCAGCCGGGCCGCGAATCCGGCGTCGTGGATGTTGAGATTGGCTTCGTCGTTCAAGCGAAAGGAACGGTTGTCGAAATTGGTGGAGCCGACACTCGACCACAGGCCATCCACGGTCATGACTTTGTAGTGCAGGTTCGTGGGCTGGAATTCGAAGATGCGCATGCCCGACTCGAGCAAGGGACCCCAACGCGACCGACTCGCGCGACGCACCAACGGCGCGTCCGTGCGCCGGCCCGGGGTGAGGATTTCAACGCGCACGCCGCGCTTGCGGGCGCCGATCAACAGTTCAACCGCGAGATCATCAGGCACGAAATACGCCTGTTCGAGCAGGATGTGACTGCGCGCGGCCGCAATGGATAACAAATACATCAAGCGAATGTTCTCACTACCTTCCTGCGGTGAGCTATGAAACATTTGCGCGAAGTGCGAACCCACGGGTTTGAGATCGGGGAAGTAGCCTTCGGTGTGCTCGACCGTCTTGCGGGTCTTGATCCAGTTCTTCATGAACGCCGCCTGCATCTGCGCCACCACCGGACCTTCCACGCGAAAATGCGTGTCGCGCCAGTGCTTCGCGTCCTGCGCGTGGCCGAGCCATTCATCCGCAATGCCGACGCCGCCAGTGAAGCCGATGCGCCCATCGATCACGAGCAGCTTGCGGTGGGTGCGGTTGTTGAAGCGCGAAAGGTGATACCAGGAGAGGGGGTGAAACTTTTCCACATCGGCGCCGGCGTCAGCCATCATGGTCAACAGAGCGGGGTCCATTTCGTTGGAGCCGACAAAGTCCATCAGCAGGTGAACCCGCACGCCATGGCGCGCTCGCTCGGCGAGCGCTTCCGCGAATTCACGACCGATACTGGCGCGCCAATAGATGAAGGTTTCAAACGTGATGGTGCGTTCCGCCGAACGGATGGCCGCCAGCATCGCGGGGAAAATTTCGTCGCCGTTCATGAGCACTTTGATGCGATTGCCACCGACGAGCGGGTGCCCCAACAGGCCGCTCATCGAGCGCGTGAACTGCGGGTCGGTGATCGCGTACGGCGAAGTGAGTCGATGCTCCAGGTGTTTCTCGCTGGAGATGAAGTTGGCGAGGATGACCGTCAGCAAAACCCCCAACGCAAATCCGAGCAGCAGCATCATCATGAAGTAGAGCGCCAGGGTACGCAGGTGGTTGCGCCCGAGGCGCACTATGGACCACGGTCCTGCGGTTTGGTGCGCGGCGATGAGTTGCGAAAATCCGCGCCGGGCGGATTACAATGGGACGCCGCTAATCTGGTTTGAGCACGGAATACACAGACTCCCCGGAAAGAAACCGCTGATTGTTGCCAATGGTCGCCAATGGTCGCTGATGCGGAGAGGGCACCGAGGGGAGAAGAAGGACGCGGAGATTGAGCGACGCGACGTTGTCGTTCGAAAGGAGACCGTGGTGGAGCATGTTGTCCCGACGGGCTTGGCCTGGTCATCATTGAAGCAGGACGGACAAGGGCCGCTCGGAGATCGGCCCCTACCTCAAGCCCAATCTCAAACTCTGCCCGATTTCCGTGGGTTCCGTGGGCAACTCCTTCCGGGTCAGAATCAGTGCGGATCAGTGAAGATCAGTGGTTACCCGGCCTTCGTCATTAGCGGGCATCAGCGGTTTAATCTGCCGGATTGATTCCGCGTATTCCGTGTATTCCGTGGGCAACCCGGTTTGACTCCGCGTTTCCGTAATTCGGATCGATTCGCGTGCTTCGCGGGCACAAAAAAGGGCGCAGCCGCGCTGCGCCCGTAAATGGTATCAGTGGATCGTGGGCGTTTAGCGGACGACGCGAGCGCCGCCACCGGAGATCTGTTTCTCAACTTCTTTGCGGGTGACCATCGAGGTGTCGCCCGGGGTCGTCGACGCGAGAGCGCCGTGCGCGGCACCGTATTCCACGGCCTTCAGGGCATCGTTGAACTCGAGGAAGCCGAATTGCAGACCGGACGCAAAGCTGTCGCCGCCGCCGACGCGGTCGAGGATCTCGAGCTCAGGATATTTGCGGCTCTCGTAGAATTTGCCGTCGTGCCAGAGGATCGCGCTCCAGTCGTTTTTCGTCGCGGTGATGACGCGGCGCAACGTCGTGGCGGCGACCTTGAAGTTTTTGAATTCCTTCACCGCCGTCTCGATCATCGCCTTGAAGGCATCGGTTTCGATGTGCGACAGGGTGTGGTCCGCGCCCTTGACCTCGAAGCCGAGCGAAGCGGTGAAGTCCTCTTCGTTGCCGATCATGACGTCGACGTACTTCGCAATTTCGCGATTCACTTCCTGCGCCTTTTTCAATCCCCCGATCGTTTTCCAGAGTGACGGACGGTAGTTGAGATCATACGATACAATCGTGCCATATTTGTTGGCGGCCTTGACGGCCTCAACGGTGAGTTCGGCCGTAGAAGCGGATAGGGCGGCGAAAATGCCACCGGTGTGAAACCAGCGCACGCCCAGCTGGCCGAAAATGTGATCCCAGTCAAAATCACCCGGCTTGAGTTGGGACGCTGCCGTGTTGCCGCGATCGGGATTGCCGACGGCGCCACGGACGCCGAAGCCGCGCTCGGTGAAGTTAAGACCGTTGCGTACCGTGCGGCCGATGCCGTCATCTTCGCGCCACTTGATGAAGTCGGTCGAGACGCCGCCTTGCATGATAAAGTCTTCCACGAGGTGGCCGACTTCGTTGTCGACGAACGCCGTGCAAACGCCGGTGGTGTAATTGAAACACTTCCGCAGGCCACGCGAGGTGTTGTACTCGCCGCCGCCTTCCCAAACTTTGAATTCGCGGGCGGTGCGAATCCGGCCTTCACCGGGATCGAGGCGAAGCATGACTTCACCGAGCGAGATCTGATCGAAGGCGACCGACTTGGCGGGTTTTATTTGGAGGCTCATGTTGAGTACGAAGAGGCAAGAAGGGAAAGTGACAGAGCCGAGTGGTCAATCCCGAGTTGTGAGAGCGATTTACCCGCTCATTCGGGGGAAATGCCCGTACGATGGCTGTTTTCCGCGTTAAAGCTGGCGCAAACCGGTGGCAGCGTGGCGAGGGGGAACGCGTCCCTTGACTCACGTTTTGGCCGAACCGTAACTGGGCGGGAGAAATAATGAGTACCGCTGCCGAAATCCTGATAGTGGATGACGATCGTGCCATCCGAGCGGTGTTTGCGCTGGCACTCCGTCGGGCGGGTTACGTGGTGCGGGAATGCGAGGACGGCCCAGACGCGGTCGTGCAGTTTCAGGAAAAGCCACCGGCTTTGATCCTCCTCGATATCGAGATGCCGCAAATGAGCGGATGGGAAGTACTGGAAGAATTTCGCCGGCTCGGGTGTGTCCAGCCAGTCCTCATGATCACCAGCCTTCACCAGGTTGAGTCGCGTATCCGAGGTTTGGACATGGGGGCGGACGATTATCTCTGCAAACCGTGCGACTCCGGCGAATTGGTTGCCCGGGTCCGCGCTTTGCTGCGTCGCCCGACGCGAGCGGCAGAGGTGCGGCAGCTTTTGCATTTTGGCGAGATCAGCGTCGATCTGCAGACGAAAACCGCGCGCCGCGGGGACGACCCGGTGCGGTTATCTCGCACGGATTATGGTCTCCTGATTCTCCTGCGCGAGCATCTGGGTAAGCCGGTGTCGCGGGAGTTGATTGTGGCAACCCTCTGGGGCACGCGGGCGGATGCGTTGCATGCGCTCGAGACGCATCTCTGGCGGCTACGGAAAAAACTCGGCGACTCGGGTCCGGACGCGCGCTGGATTCGAAACCTGCCCGGCATCGGCTACGTGCTCGACGAGTCCGTGCTCGACGTGGCTCGTTAGGGTTAATCTACCAGGAGCACGGCGGCGGCAGCAGTCCTCGGTCTTGCACCTGCACCCGATGTGGCCGGGACGTTGACCTAACGCAGGGCTGCGACACGCTGGGATTATGGTAAAGCGATCGTCGGGGCCTATCCCTCACCTCCGGTCGGAAGAGAAGCCGACGGATCCGGGCTGGCGGGCGCGGTTGCACGAAATTCTTTTCGAAGCGGACACGCCCGCGGGCAAGCGCTTCGATCTCGCACTGCTGGTCCTCATCGGTGTGAGCGTGCTCGCCGTGTGCCTGGAGAGCGTCGGTGAAATCCGCAGCAGGTACGGCCACGAGCTGCGCATCGCGGAGTGGTGTATCACGATTTTGTTTACGCTCGAATTTCTCACCCGGCTGGCCGCGGTGCGTCAGCCGGCGCGCTACGTGGCGAGTTTTTATGGCATCGTGGATCTGCTGTCGTTTCTGCCCACGTATCTGAGTCTGTTTGTGCCCGGCACGCAGTCGTTGCTGGTGATTCGCGCGCTGCGGTTGCTGCGGGTCTTTCGCATCCTAAAACTCACGCACTTCATGGGTGAGGCGCGGATGTTGCACGCGGCGATGCGCGGGAGCGCGCGCAAGATCATTGTGTTCCTGGGTGTGGTGGTCACGACCGTGCTGATCGCGGGGGCGTTGATGTATGTGGTGGAAGGTGAGTCGCACGGCTTCACGAGCATCCCGCTCGCGATCTATTGGGCGATTGTAACCATGACGACCGTGGGTTTTGGCGACCTCGTGCCGCAAACGGTGCTGGGACAATTTCTCGCGTCGTTACTCATGATCATGGGCTATGGCATTATTGCCGTGCCGACGGGGATTGTGACGGTTGAGCTCACGGCCGCCGCCCGTGCTGCCAATAACACGCAAGCTTGTCCGACCTGCGGCGCCGAGGGACACGACAATGACGCGCAGTTCTGCAAACGCTGCGGCGGGAAGTTATAGGCCGCCGTTTCCTTTTGCTGGCGCTCACGGCGCGCGCGTGACAAGCGGGAAAAAGTTTCTCACGCTGGCGCGCTATGACTCCCGAATGGAAGGTCGCCAAGACCTACACGGACATCCTCTACCACAAGGCCGGCGGTATCGCCAAGGTTACGATCAATCGTCCGCAAAAGCGAAACGCATTTCGCCCGCTCACAGTGGCTGAGATGTTCGACGCGTTTTCTGATGCGCGGGAAGATCCGACCATTGGCGTGGTTTTGCTGATGGGAGCAGGACCGCATTCAGACGGCAAATACGCGTTCTGTGCCGGCGGGGACCAAAGTGTCCGCGGTCATGCGGGTTACCTTGATGAGGCCGGCGTGCCGCGACTGAACGTGCTGGATCTGCAAAAAATGATTCGCTCGATCCCCAAGGTTGTGATCGCGCTGGTGGCGGGCTACGCGATCGGCGGCGGGCATGTGCTGCATGTCGTGTGCGACCTCAGCATTGCCGCGGACAATGCGATCTTTGGTCAGGTCGGGCCCAAGATGGGGAGCTTTGATGCCGGCTTTGGTTCAAGTTATCTGGCCCGCGTGGTCGGGCAGAAGAAGGCGCGGGAGATCTGGTATCTGTGCCGGCAATACGGCGCGAAGGAAGCGCTGGAGATGGGACTGGTGAACACCGTGGTACCGATCGCGGAGCTCGAGGCGGAAGGCGTGAAGTGGGCGAGTGAGATCCTCGAGAAAAGCCCGCTGGCGATCCGGCTGCTCAAGAGTGGCTTCAACGCTGAACTCGACGGCCAGGCCGGCATTCAGGAACTGGCCGGCAATGCCACGATGCTCTATTATATGAGCGACGAAGCGAAGCACTTCATGACCGCCCAGCGTGACAAGCGAAAGCCCGAGCCGCGGAAATATCCCTGGCTGCCGTAATGCGGTGTTCTCAGGCGGTAGGGGCGTCTATTGGTTCCTCGCTGTTTTCAGTGGGTAAAGAGCTGAAGTGCCCAGCAACGAAAGACCTCAAGGATGCCCGAGGTGGATCGTGTTGTCCCTAACGCGATGGTTTTAACGTCATTACAATCTGGGCGCGGCGAGCCGCGTCAGCGGCTTGGGGACAAGCCGCTCCACCTCTCACTGAAAACAGCGAGGAACCCTATCCTTAAACGACCTTGTTGCGGGTTCGAACTCCAAAGGTGAACCACTGATCTTTCACGGATGGGCACGATTTGATCCGTTAAATCACTGGTCGAATCCGCTCAAGTCCGGTTGAGAGTTAGCGGTACGGTGAGTTCGCCCGCCGGGTACATGTCAGCTAAACCATCGCTTTTCGGCACCGGCCACTGCGCCTTGGTACCAGAAATTTTCCGCGCCAGACACGCAGAGCCCAGGAACGCGGGACTGTCTGGCATGGCTTTCGTCACCTCAGACGTTCGACACGCATGAATTCGGGCGGGCTCTCCCATCACCGCTTCGACCACCTCGAATCCAGTGGTCGCATTGAAGATGCCTCGCCAGCTGTGTTTGGAAAATCTCCAGAAATCCCATGGCTCCTCATGCATCGGCCAGGTTTGGTGGGTTGAAGTGTAGAGCAATCCACCCGGCAATAACACGTGATTAAGCTCCAAGGCGACTTTCCACGGCATGATTAAGTGCTCGAAAACCGAGGTGGAGAACGCCGCCACAAACTTCTGCTCGGGGAAAATGGCGCTTAGTTCATGCGCGTCGCCCACAACGTCGACGTTTGCTCCCTGGAGAATGTCGAGTCCGACATACTCCAGGCGACTCGGGATCCGGTGCTTTCTAGTAACGGCGGACCTGGCTCTGGAGCCAATCTCCAGCACGGCACCGGTCTCGAACGCAGACAATGACTCAATAAAGTTCTCCCAGCTCTGGAAATAGGGATCGCCCAACGCTGCGTTCGTCAAGCCGTCGGTGCCCACCTCTTTCGAACCGTCCGAGAACTCGAAAACTAACGAGAATGGAGTGCCGAATGATTCTGACCCCACAATCCATTGGTCGAAGCGGACATTCTCAGCCCGAACGCCGAAAACGGCAGCGATATCCGGACTGCTCGTGACTCCGAAGCTATCGAGGTTGAAGTGCTCGCCAGTTTGGTCCAGGCGGAGCTCAACTTTCACAATGGTTTTCGCGAGATGATAACACCATCCTCGCACTTTCATGCGTTCGAAATACAGCGCGCACTCATCGATCTTCCATTGTAACTGCGGCTGCTTTTCCATGTGGGCTTGGTTCTTACTCAGAATTCCTCCAGGAGCTAACGAAAAGCAGCGACGAGGTACGGGTGCTTGGTGCGATGGGTTGATCCGCAGAGAGATACTTTCCGCATAGGAAAGCCGACCGGACCGCCATTGCCGGGTTCGTCGGACAGGGGTCGACGGGCAGCGGCTAGCCGGAATATTTCACACTCTGGCGTGAACGCTTTACTCGCTGTTACGTCTATTATCACCATGGCACTGCGAGAGCTGGACCAACCCGACGTTGGGTGGAATCGCCCATGAGCACCCCCGATTGTCATTGCGAGCGAGGCTTGCCGAGCGTGGCAATCCATCGGGAAGCGTGGATTGCCGCAGTCGCTTAGGCTCCTTCGCAATGACAAACTGTAGGTGTTCATTAGAAGGTAGGGCAGCGACGAAGCAATCCATCTAGCTGGTTCGCCACGCCCTCGTTCCTCGGGCTCGCGATGACAAATCAGAGGGTGAAATATCCGGGTTAGGATTTGTACTGGGTCGGGCTCCGGTGCGGGGCTGATCGCGCAGTAGGTTGATCGCAGCACTGAGCGGGCTACACAGGCAGGAATGCCTGTGTCACCGGAAATGCTGGGCCACAAAAAAGCGCGGCTGAAAAGCCGCGCTGGAGGAGGTGAGGGCACCGCGTGGCGCCCAACTCTATTGTGAATTACTTCTTGAGGCTGGCGCGCAGGTCTTCGAGCTGGCCGGCACTGCCGAGCAGCTGATTGCGGCTGGCGATGAACTTCGCGTATTCCTCGATGAAGATTTTGCCCGGCGGGCGGAAGTCGAACTCGGACGGCTTGTCGCGGAAGAATTCGCGGTGCACGCGGGTCCAGACGAGGCGGCCATCGGTGTCGATGTTCACCTTGGTCACGCCAAGCTTCGCGGCTGGCAAGTACTCGTTCGGGTCCACGCCCATCGAATCCTTGATCGTGCCGCCGGCGGCGTTGATGCGCTTCACCTCTTCCGCTGGCACCGACGACGAGCCGTGCATCACGAGTGGATACGTCGGCAGGCGTTTCTGAATTTCTTTGAGTACGTCAAAGTGCAGCGATTGGCGACCCTTGAACTTGAACGCTCCGTGCGAGGTACCGATGGCGCACGCCAGGGAGTCGCAACCGGTCTTTTCCACGAAGAGCTTGGCTTCATCGGGA
>Ga0163152_10007534_pt1 | contig 11884 bp, 16 predicted proteins | sample OliLakLV19MP8IB2_FD_148635 | JGI IMG/M metagenome (GOLD analysis project Ga0163152, IMG submission 148635) | Freshwater microbial mat bacterial communities from Lake Vanda, McMurdo Dry Valleys, Antarctica - Oligotrophic Lake LV.19.MP8.IB-2 | ecosystem: Environmental > Aquatic > Freshwater >... | reverse complement strand
CCCGGAAACTGCTCCTGAAGATACCCACGCACGGCCGCCAGTTTTTCCATTTCACTTTCTGTATTCGTCTCCGGTCCTTACGCCATGGCTTGCCCTCCTCTGTATCCTGATAACTGCAGCCTTCACTCCGCGCATCGAGAACTACACGTGAGCGGGGCCTTGCTTCTTCTTGTTGGTCGAATAACTTCCCACGAGATCCTCCCAGAGCCCGCCCGATTTGAACGCGGCCCCTTTCAGTTTCTGTTCGCAACGGATTGGAACTTCAGGGCCTTGAGAATCTTCGTCCTCCGCTCCTCAAACGTGTCGCGAGCATGAGTTTTCCCGAGGGCTAATTGCGCTTGAAGATGTTCGAGCTTGGCCTGCACCCCACTCTTTGCCTGCGCTGCCATGTCTTTCGACTTCTGCATATCGACCTGGACCGCCTTACGTACATCCCACAACTGTCGCTTCCGCTCATCCAACCGCTGCAGCGTCTGATGCTCCAACGCACCCAACTTCTTGCCTAGCGACGCGCTGAGTTCTTTGATTCGCGACATAAAGACCCTTCACTGCATGAAGTGTGTGAAGTAGCACCTACACACCGACTACGCCCTGCCAAGCCTGAGGATTCTATTCATGACAGCCCGTGCTGTTCGCGTCCGATGCGGCCATCGTAATCTTTGGAGGATTTGAACCGTTCGAATCGCCCATCCTTGGCGTAGCGCGCAACGCGTGTGCGTAAGGTCTCCATCTCGGCCGCGGTCATCGGCGCGAAGCGCCGGACGATGTCGAGGTTCTGCTGCAGGACCTGTCGCGAATCGATACCGCTCACAAGCGTGGCGATCGGCAGGCTCAGCACATAGCGCAGCGCTTCTTCCACGGTGACGAGACCTTGCTTGATCGGTTCGGCGTTGCCACTGAGCGATTTCATGGCGAGGGGAGCGATGCCCCGTTGCGAGAGGACCGGCAGCACCTCCTGCTCGAAACTCCGATAGGTCCCGTCGAAGACATTCAACGGCATCTGACAGGTATCGAAGGGAAAGTCGTGCGCGAGCATCTTGAGATGGATCTTCGGGTCTTTGTGGCCGGTGAAGCCGAGAAACCGCACCTTGCCCTGCCGCTTGGCTTCGAGTAACGCGTCGGCCGCGCCGTTTGGCACGAAGTGCCGATCAGGATCGTCGGCATAGACCACTTCGTGAATCTGCCAGAGGTCGAGATAGTCGGTCTTTAGGCGGCGGAGGGATTCGTCGAGCTGTTGCAACGCGACTCGTTTGTCACGTCCATGCGAGCAGACTTTGGTCATGAGGAAGGCTTGGTGCCGACGACCTTTCAGCGCCTTCCCCATGAGTTCTTCAGATCGTCCGCCGTTGTATTCCCACGCGTTATCCAGGAAAGTGACGCCTGCCTCCAGTGCTTCGTGCAACACCCGAATAGCTTCGGCCTCGCTGTCCATGCCGCCCAAATGGGCACCGCCGAAACAGAGTGCCGACACTTGCACTCCCGTCTTTCCCAGCATGCGCTTCGGGATTTCCCCAGTCGCGACCTGCGCTGTCGCACTCAATGCCGCAGCCTCGGCAGGAGGCGCTTGCCCCATGGCCTCAACCAGCCCTCGCGGACCGTCGAGCGCCAAGACCGACCCGGCCAGGCCCAGCGTTTTCAGCAACTGCCTGCGGTCGAACCTCTTCGACCAGAAATCTCTGTCCTGCGTCTTAGGTTTCATAGAAGCCTCTCCTTTTTCGGTTGACGGCCTGAAAAAGACAAGAATGCCCTAGGACTACGCGAACAGTATTCTTTGCTCCCTCATTATGGAGGTACCCCGTCTCGTCTCCCACTGCGCGCAGCATTCTCACCCGTGTACCCTCCGATTGCTTCGCAATCGATTTTCCGAGACGTACCATTAGCCCCGGCGAGTCCCTTCTGACTTTCCCCACTTTGCCAGAAGGGGATCCGCCAGACTGTCTTTTCCTGCACACATTGAACGAACACAATTTTTCATACGCGTTCGGTGAGCAAGAAAAATGGTCTTGAGCACTCCTCCTCTCTCTTCATCAGCATGCTTCATGCCTTTCTAACATCGCGATCTGACGTGAGAGAGAGAATGATCCAAAGGCCTTTCGCTACGTTCTCGAGTCAAAACCGTGGCGAAATGCGACAGAGAGGATGGCAGAGGCCAAGAACAGGCAGGAGCGGATTACCAAACAGGGGAAAACAGCCTTTGCGCTAGCCTGAAGCACTCATGAATGATGCCGGCTAGCCAACCGGGGCATCGCGAAGTAGACAGACATCGTGAGCAGAGCACCGGCCAATGCCGCTGCCATGTCCTTCTGCGCATCCCACTCATCTCCTTGTGTTCCGAGGTACGTGCTCCCCAATTCGGGGCTCACGCTGCTCGCCACCACCGCTTCCACCACTTCAAAGAAACCGCTCTGGGCCAAGATGCCACTGACGGATAGATACGAGGCCCACAATCCCCGCACCCCGGCCAGGCGCATAAGAAGTTCGCGAAGGGGATACACCAATAGGAAACCGTACGAAAAATGTGCAATGCGATCGAACGGGTTGCGACTTAAGCTCAAAAAGTCTTTGAGCCAGAAGCCGAACGGCACCTCGGCATAGGTATAGTGCGCGCCGATGGCGTGGAGCGTCATGAACAGGCCGATGAGACAGTAGGAGATCGTGGAAAACTGAAACCGCCGGTAGGTCAGGACTAAGACGGCGACGAGCGCCAAGGAAAGCAAATTCTCCAGAAGCCAATCGCGACGATCGATCGGCGAGATGGCCAGCCAGGTCCAAAACAGCCCATAGGACAGCAGCAGCCCCAGCAACAGGCGCCCGCTTTCCCCTCGCGCCCCGCTCCTGTTCATGGCTCCTGCTTCCATGTCAGGCTGACTCGGACGCGACGCCCTGAGGCTGGAGCGCAACGTCAGGCCTGCGCAGGCTGCGCACGATCATGAGCAGTACCACGCAGAGCAGCGCGCCATAGAACGCGGCGGCGATATCTTTCTGAGCGTCCCACAGATCTCCCTGAGAACCCAGATAGGTGATGCCCAGCTCAGGATGGACTGAACTTGCCACCCAAGACTCTAGAACTTCCCAAAGACCGCTCAACCCCAAAACGGTCATGACCGGCAGATAGTAGAGCAGCCAACCTCGCACGTGGGCCAGCAGCCGAAAGGCCTCTTCCATCGGATAGGCTAGGAGGAAGCCAAAACTAAAATGCACGACGCGATCGAAGTGATTGCGGCCGAGATGCAGAGACTGATCCATCCAGGCGCCAATCGGTACCTGCGCATAGGTGTAATGCACACCGATCGTATGGAGACTCAGAAAAGCGGTGATCAACACGTAGGAGGCCGTCGACAAAGGCATCCACCGGTGCATGGCGATCAATCCCACCACCAGCAAGGCCGGGAGGATGCTGGCGATAGCCCAGAACTCTCGATCCACCGGGCCGTATGCGGTCCAGCCCGACAGCACCAGGTACCAGGCCAGCAGGCCCCATAACAGCGACTTGTTCTGAACCATCACAGAGCCTCCTGAAGTCGGGGTGGATACCGTCTGCGCAGACATCCCATTACTCTACAAGGGAAGTGGCGATCGTTCAAGCAGCAGGCCGCCTCAGGTCCTGCCAAAACAAAATCCAAATGCTCCCTCCAAGCCTGCTCCCTTCTCTCATCTCTCCAAGCAGGTGGCTGATGGAGCGGGTACGCGGCAAGCCTCTTGCCAAAAACGATTTTTGCAGACTTGCCTGGGAGCAGCTTCTTCGCCATCCCACCGGACTTCTGATATTCAAACGCAAAGCCCCGGGCACAACACCTGTTCGAAAAATGCTTTGAGCAACCCAGGCATCGACCCGAGCCAGAGGGGCTAGATGATGGCAAGATGGTCCGCGCACTGGACAGAAATGACGCGCTTGCGCATCGGAATGGCCCTGAATAATCGTTATGCGTTTTGCCATGCTGTAGGGTGATGCGACGTGGCTCGCGATTCAAGCCATGCGCGCTCAGAGCCGGGGCCGTCATAGCCATTGAGGTGTCAAACTTGGATGCGTTTCTCTGCAAGATGAAGGAGCGGGCCGTGTCGTTCGTCACGGAAGCGTTCGACACACCTGTCTGCCGCGTAGTGGTGATCGAGAATCAGGGCCACAACCACATCACGATCCACAAGCGGCGCACGTGAGTACTTGAGAAGTACCCACAATGAGACATACTCCTCGTATGTCTCGTGAGGCCGCCCTTGCTCCTGTCGCACTTTGCAGCAGTGGAATTCTGAGGCTTGAGGCACTTTGCCCGGAGATCGGGGTCGGCCCGTCGCTCTCATCTTCATTCCCCCACTGTAACCCCAAGCACTACCACCATTCTTTCAATAGAGCCTTGCCACAGCCTAAAGGCATGTCGCTTGCTTCTTAATGAGTTTAGGGCTGAGGCTTTGAGCTACATACTGAAGAGTGACAGCGTCGGTGTGAGCCGCGCTTACGGTGCGCAATAACTAAAGGAGGAATCCCATGTCCATCGCGAAGATCATCGAGTTGAGTGCCGAATCGCCGAAGAGTTTTGAAGACGCCATTCAGAATGGGATCACTCAGGCATCCAAGACCATACATGGCCTCAAGTCGGCTTGGGTGAAGGAGCAACATGTGGTGATCGACAACGGCAAGGTCGCCTTGTATCGCGTGGACCTAAAAGTCACATTCGTGCTGGATTGACAAGTCATGAAGCGCGCCAGGCAAGGCTGGGGGGACGGGCGAGGAAAAACGGAAATCGAATCTGTCCAGGTCTCGCCTTTCTCGCACGTTGTCCGCTTCAGGCACTGCAGTCTCTGGCATTGGGCTTGGTTCGTTCGGAGCATAGCCTTCGCCTTTCCCGTGCTTTTTGTCGCCCTTACCTGCACCATCGCATTAGGCTTATCCGATCAACCCACGGAAGCCCCTACTCAGACAGTCCGCTCGACGCTCACCGAAGTCTTTCGTATCCTCAAAGACGAGAAACTCAAAGATCCGGCCAAGCGCATCCCGCGCAGGCATATGCTGGAAGAGGTCATCTCATCCCACTTCGACTACATGGAAATGTCGAAGCGAGCGCTCGCGGCTCACTGGGTTCCACTCACGACCGGCGAGCGCGCCGAATTCGTCGAACTCTTCAAGAGCTTTCTCTCCGACCGCTATGCCGAAAAAATTGAAGGGTATTCAGGCGAGCAGGCCTCCTATCTCTCTGAACGGATCGAGGGAAACTATGCGGAGGTGCGGACCGAGCTGCGGTCGAGCAAAGTCGAAATCCCGATGGATTACCGGCTCCACATGAAAGACGGGACGTGGCATGCCTACGACCTCATCGTGGACGGGGTCAGCCTGGCAAAGAATTACCGGAGTCAGTTCGACAAGATCATCCGCTCCGACTCCTACCAGGAGCTCGTCCGTCGGCTGCGCGAGCGCACGGTCGGCGAGGACAAGAAAAAGAAGACCTCGTGTACAACCCTGCCAAGCTATTTCGCGGCATGAGATAGACCGCCCGATCCTATAGGCTTTTACCCTATCGTGATCCGATGATCTATCCTCCTGATCGACGCAATTCTCGCCCGCTAGAGGCAACAGATGGCCATGTACTGGACTATCGCTACAGGAGCGGGAGGACTGCCACAGGTGTCGAGATATATGGTCGGCACAAATCCATACGTCCTGCTCAAAGCCGTGAAGCAAGGCGACGCATAACTGCCGACATTTTCGTCTCAACTCGTTGAAATGTTGTCGGTCGTAATTGCGTCAACGCAGGCGATCTCTATGCGTTAGACTCAAGTACAGAAAAGTGGTGGTCTTTTGGGTGCTACAGGCACAGCCATCGAACGCCCATCACCAGCACTTTCAAAGGAGGTTCCATGAAAGTCCGTCTCACCGCCGTTGTCCTGATCATGAGCGCGCCATTTGCGCCGACCGTCTTCGCACAGAATGTAGGCTCGGAAGTGCAGCGCGACATCAACCAGGAAAACCGGATTGAACAGGGATTGCAATCAGGTCAACTGTCCACGCGGGAAGCCGCGCGATTGGAACGGGGTGAAGCCCGAATCGATCATATGGAATCTAAGGCGCTCAAAGACGGCAACCTCTCGAAGGAAGAAGCCGCCCGCATCCAGCGCGCACAGAACCAAGAGTCTTCCACGATCGGCACATTGAAGCACAACGAAGTGACCGGCAATCCGAACTCTGCATCATCGCAGCGCATGCAAGACGACGTGCAACGCAACATCAACCAGCAACAACGTATCGAGCAAGGGGTGCAATCGGGTCAGCTCACCAATAAAGAAGCCTCACGCCTGGAACGAGGCCAGGCCCATGTCGATCGGACCGAAGCACGGGCGGGAGCGGATGGCCACGTCGGCGCGCGCGAGCAAGCCCGCATCCAACATCAGGAGAACGCGCAGAGCGGCCACATCTACCGCGACAAGCACAACAACAAAGCACACTGACGTACAGACAAGGCCGACACACATCGAAGAGGTCCGGGACATCCACCGGGCCTCCCCACCACGCACCAATCCACAGTGCGCAGGAACAGTCTGCTCCATGTGCGATGCAAGACCCGCTCTCCATATCGCTCTGGCGCTTGCCCTCCAGCCTTCCTTCCACAATCGATCAACGGGTTGCCCCCCCGCGACCGGCTATGAAGGAATCGATGCACACCACAGGCTTCAGCTCAGCACGACCACCCTTCCTCGCTATGCTGCTGCTCAGCACAGCAGTCTCGGCGCAACGCACCGAGCCATCGGCACTCGCCCAGAAGACAGGCCCCGCAATTCAGGACGACTCGTCGCTCCCCTTGCATACCCGACGCGGGCGCTGCAATCCGGCCGACACCCGCTGCCAACTTCCACGCCATCGAGTTCAACCGAAAGACTCCGATTTGAATGGTCGGACAGAATCAGGCTGTCGGCTCAACATGAAAAGTTCACTGAACAACCAAAGCGCACAGGTCCCGTGCTCGAGGCCCTGACAGCATAGCCTGGATTCGCTCAGTTCAGCGCTGTGCATACCACCCCCCTTCGCACATGCTGTAGCCATTTGCGGCAACCTGCATTCCTGGGCCTGTGGCACATTGCCCCGTTCTGATTTTCTTCCCGCATACCAGCCAGAGGGATAGCTTGTATTCGCTTGATTCCATCATAGAAATCCACACGCTTCGCTCCTCACTAACGGCACCTCCCTGGCTCATCATATGCAGTGACGAATGCTAGGTTTGAATAATGTCGATCGATCCAGACTCACATGGGGAAAGCGTACCCCAAGCTAACAATGGGGTTAAGGCAGGAAAGGAACGTCTATGAATCTTCAGGCAGGATGCACGGTAGGACATTTCATGCACCGGTATTTGGAAATCATCCCACCCGAGACCACAATTGTGGAGGCAGCCGAGCGTATGCGGGAGAAAAGCCTTGGCTCCCTGTTGGTAGAGTCGACCGATGCAGAGGGTCGTATGTCCCGCAAATCGGGGATCGTGACTGAGACAGACCTGATTCGGAAGGTGCTCGCCAAAGAAATTGATCCTTCGCTTACCATGGTGGACCAGATCATGACCAGTCCGCTGCTGACGATCACGGCGGATCGCCCGATGCTGGATGCGAGTCATCTCATGGAAACGAACCATGTCCGCTATCTCTGCGTCTCGGACAAGGAAGAAATCGTCGGGATCGTTTCGATGCGAGATCTCGCGCGCTATTTTGTCGATTCAGAAGGGGGCCCCATTCGTGACCTCGACAACGTATACCGGCCCCTCAGTGTACTCATGCATACGACGATGGTGACCATTGCGAGTGAGCGGACGGTGCTGGAGGCGGCGCAGACGATGGCTGAAAAGCAGATCGGCTCGCTCCTTGTACTTGAGGCCGGCGAAATGGTTGGAATCGTGACCGAGACCGATGTGGCAAGGAAAGGGATTGCGTCCCATCTCCCTGCGAACAGCACTCTCGTCCGGGCTGTGATGAATTATCCCTTGATTCAGATTGACATCAACCGCACCGTTCGTGACGCCAGCAGGCTCATGGCCGAGGAACGGATTCGCCACCTCGCAGTCACGGAAGACAACAAGGTTGTGGGCCTCTTGTCTGTGCGGGACCTGGTGAAGATGGTGTCCGTGAGAGACAAGCCCCGGTTCCTTCGCAATATATAACGCCCGCCTCTCCCTCACCGCCGCATGGTGCTGGTCGAGAGCCTTCCTCCAAGGTGAACCGGCGAGAGACCTCGACTCGATGCGTTGCTTCTATTCCGTGATCGCCCTTCACCAATAGCCACTGCCATTGCTTCGGACGTCATAGCCTCATGTAATTACTTCCATTAGGCCCCACACTCAGTATCAGCATGGGGACCGTCCACAGTCCCATATTTTGTGTCTTGCATTACGGATACATTACGGATATAGGAGAACTACGATAACTCAAATCTGCTAGCAATACATACGTGCCGTCCCGGAGGTGCACCGTGAACCTCAAAGAATCAGGACGAGTCCCACAGTCCCTCTCAATGAGTCCTCCCTGCGCCTGTACACACCGCCGCCTGATCTCCGATTGCGTCACGGAGGAGGAACACAAATCCGGCAAGGTGCGCTGCGTTGAATGTGGAGGCGTCGTGCCCGATCCGTACCTCCAACGGGAAACCAAGGGAACGTAGTCCCTCCTCCCATCAGTTTTCGCTACCTCAGGCTCCTCTTGCGAGAGACGGTATCCCTATCTCCGCTGGGGTATTTGGCAACAGTCGCCGGACTTGTTACTGACCCGAAACTCCTCAACCTGCCGAATGATGCGGCCCTCTCCTTCATGCTTTAAGCCTGTAACTCCCTGCGCTACCGAACTTCTCCCTCCGCTTTCACGCGAGGTCATCTTGTGGCACCGACGATGCAATACTGTTTCTGCAGCAGTTCATTCTGTTCCCAAAAGGTGGCACATGGCACAACATACGACCGTGGAATCTCAAGTGATCGACATACTGGAGAGAACCCAAGCCTGCGACCTCGAAGAGGTCACGCGCCAATGTACCGATCTAACGTGGAACCAAGTGTTTCTCGCCGTCGACCGTTTGAGCCGAAGCGGCGAGATCATGCTCATGCCCAGGGGCCGGGGCATGTATACATTGACCTTCCCGCACCGGCAGGACGGTCGGCCCGATCGATGCTCACTCCCATCTTAATCGCAAGGAGGTTATCGTATGACTAATTTAACTCGTTGGGAACCGGTGATGACTCGCTGGAATCCGTTCAAAGATCTGGAAGACATGGAGAAGCGCCTTTCGACCTATTTGGGCCGCCCTGCTGTTCGAACCGAGGCCGGGAAGGAAGCCATGACCGTCGCCGAATGGTCGCCGCTCGTCGATATTACAGAGGACGACAAGGAATACCTTATCAAGGCGGATCTGCCTGAAGTGAAAAAAGAAGACGTCAAACTGACGGTCCAAGACGACGTGATGAGCATCTCCGGCGAGCGGAAGTATGAGAAGGAAGAAAAAGGAAAGAAGTACCACCGGGTCGAGCGGGCCTATGGGAGCTTTATGCGGAGTTTCACTCTGCCGGAAGATGCCGACGGCAACAAGGTCAGTGCCGAATACAAAGACGGGGTCTTGAACGTGCACCTACCCAAGTCGGAAAAGGCGAAGCCAAAATCGATCGAGGTGAAGGTCTCCTGAGGACGACGGAAAGGAGATGTGCGATGTTACGACATCCTCACGATCTTGAGCTTCCGTGGGACATGCATGGGCATCACGAGACCACGGGACCTCATCGTCATCTGTGGTGGCTGATCGCGGTGCTGGTACTGCTCGGCATGTTTCTGATCGGCGTGGGCGTCACGCACGGAATCCTATGAGGGAACAGGGTCGAGTCCCTGGATCGAAGGAAGCAGGTGCGTGATGTTCCGCAACCGCGAAGAAGCGGGTCGGATGCTGGCCGATAAGTTGAGTCAATACCGTAACGATCCCACGGCGTTAATTCTGGCCCTTCCGCGCGGAGGTGTGGCTGTGGGCTATCAACTCAGCCTCGTCCTCCATGTCCCTCTCGATGTGTTTATTGCGCGCAAAATCGGTGCGCCAGACAATCCTGAGTATGCGATTGGAGCGGTGACCGAGACGGGATCGCACTATCTGAATCAAGAGGCGGTCAGTTCCTTTGGCTTCTCCCGGCACGAGCTGGACCGGTTGATTCATGTCCAAGAGAACGAGATGGCTAGGCGCAAGGACCTGTACCGGCAAGGTCGGCCGCTCCCGCCACTCACAGACCGCACCGTGCTCTTGGTTGACGACGGCATCGCCACAGGCTCCACGTTCCTGGCCTCGGCACTCGCCATTCGAGGATTGCACCCTCGCCGTCTGGTGGGAGCGATTCCGGTCGGACCCCCGTCGACAATCCGTGAGGTTCGATCGCATGTGGACGAGCTGGTGATTCTCATGACACCGGACCCGTTCAGCGCCGTGGGGAATTTCTTCGTGGACTTCACGCAAGTCGAAGATCGCGACGTCGTGGAATATCTCAATCTGGCCGATGAGTCGATGCTCGCACGCATGCCCCCGGCACCAACCTCGTAACACGTCTTGTTCGCCAAGGAGGAGAGTCGTCACCATGTCCACACATTCCAAGATTCCGTCGGGGTTGGGAACTCGCAGAGACAAAACATATCAAGAGGACGAGCACGACTCCTATAAACTGCAAGGAAAGCTCAAGGAGCCCACGGTCTGTCCGACATGCGGAGCGGTCTTTCACAAGGGTCGCTGGACCTGGGACGCGAAACCGGCAGGTGCGCACGAGACGCTCTGTCCGGCCTGTCACCGCATTCACGACAAATATCCCAAGGGCCTCGTCACGATTAAAGGCTCGTTCAAAGATACTCAGCACGAACAGCTGATCGGTGTCGTCAAGAACATGGAGGAGAAGGAGAAAAAGGAACACCCGCTGTCCCGGATCATGGGGATTGCCTCACAACCTGAGGGCCTGGTCATTTCGACGACCGATACCCATCTGCCCCGGCGTATCGGCGACGCGCTGAAACAGGCCTATCACGGGGAGCTAGAATTACATTACGACCAGGATGAGCAATTCGTACGGGTCACATGGACTCGCTAAGCTTACCCGTTAAGGAGAACAGCATGCCCGCCAACCCTAGCAGGATGCTGAAACAGTCCGCCGGTCCCCGTCGATGGCTACTTGCCGTTGTAACCGCACTCAGCCTGGTGACCGGCACGACGGGTCAAGCGGCGACGTCCATTCCACAGGGCGCGCTCATCGAAGTGGATGAGGCCACCGTCAAACAGATCCTGGATGTGTTTCATAAGGCTGAAGCAGCCGTCGCGGTGGGCAATCTGGACGGCGTCATGGCGCTCTACGCCACCCAGTACAACTATCATGGGTTGAAACAGGCGGATGTTCGAAAAATCTGGTTCGATCTGTTCGAGGAATATCGCGATATCAGCGAAGTGCATTTCTTTTCGAAGATCGTCAAGGTGGGAGGGGGCTCCAGTACCATCACCGAAGTGACCTGCACTGGCAGCTTGTCGGGCCTCTCGAAGATCAGCGGCCTCCGAGTGCCGATCGACAGTTGGTACGAAGACGTGCATTACCTGACCTTTGAACATGGCGGCTGGCGGATTCGTGGCAATGTGGGCGACTCACCCAAAGTGATGCCGTTCGGAACCGCGGCCCATCCATTATTCTAAGCGTCGACAGGAAAGGACCGCTCTATGCGCATCGCCATCGGAATCGACTGGTCAGACCAGTCATTTTCTGCCGTTCAACAAACACTCCTCTTATTTCGACCAACAACCATCACCCTGGTGCATGGAGTGGACTTGGGCGTCTACGAGTATCCTGCTGTCGCCAGCGCCGCAGCACTACAGGGGTACGAGGAGTTTCGGCAGGCGATGATGGATGCCAGCCAGGAA
>Ga0163152_10007531_pt1 | contig 11888 bp, 9 predicted proteins | sample OliLakLV19MP8IB2_FD_148635 | JGI IMG/M metagenome (GOLD analysis project Ga0163152, IMG submission 148635) | Freshwater microbial mat bacterial communities from Lake Vanda, McMurdo Dry Valleys, Antarctica - Oligotrophic Lake LV.19.MP8.IB-2 | ecosystem: Environmental > Aquatic > Freshwater > Lake... | reverse complement strand
ACGCTTGCAGTTGCAAGGCCACCTCTTCCATCTGAAATCGTATAGGTGAAATTGTCCGAGGTTGACGCTCCGGCCGCAGGTGGCGTTGCGGTGAACGTGTAAGATAGCGATGTACCACCGGCCCCAATCGCGACGACACCACTGGCACCGTTGGTTTTCCCCGTAATCACCAGCAAGTCTCCATTGGGATCGCTGTCGTTGATGCGTGGATCAAACGTGCGAATGTAGGTCGATGTTTCATCGACGCTAATCGCGTCGTTGACCGCAACAGGCGGATTGTTTGCCGGGGGCGCCGATGTCGTTGTGATGGTTGCGGCCACCGTTGCCGTGGCCAATCCACCGTTCCCATCAGAAATTGTGTACGTGAAGCTGTCCGCAACTGAGGCCCCGGCTGCCGGAGCCGTGCCGGTGAAACTGTACGTTAGAGACGTGCCGCCAGACCCAATCACGACGGTGCCAAGAGTCCCGTTTGTCTTCGCCGTTATGGTCAGAAAGTCGCCATTGGCATCGCTATCATTTATCCGCGGGTCGAGACTACGTACGTAAAGCGTACTTTGATCCACTGTAAAAGCGTCATTGACCGCAACCGGAGGAATGTTTGCAGGAGGTGGCGTTACCACCTCGACAAAATGGCTCGTACGATTGCCGGATGGATCGTAATTGTAAGTGACCCTTCTGCCATCATCATATGTGATCGAAGTTACGCGCCCGAGACCATCATAGGTGTAAGTGACGTCGGCATGTGCCAACTCAATCATTGCTGGCAGAAATGAAGCAAGCACCACAGCGCCAATTCGTGCGCGAATTTTCATCTACCCGCCTCGCTCAGACAATTTTCTAATAATCATCTGGCTACACTATTCGACTTCGGTACGTTTGCAATACCGCTGTCTCAAAGAAAGCGTCATCATCGATAAAGCAATTAGCGCTATCAAATCCATGCTTCACACAACCAAGAGTGAGCAGTCATAGAGCAGCGCATGCTCACAACAATTCACACAAGACCAAACTCATGATTGTTGTTGACGGCTGCAGGTTGGCACTACAAGTATTGAAACCCGGAGTGGCGGCTCTACCGCTCAAACCATCTCGTATCATCAGCAGGTGTGTGCTTGATCGTATCCCCCGACAAACGCAAAATCTCGTCACTCTTGGTCGCCATTGTCGCCGCTCTCAGTTTCCAGCCCGCAGCGGCCGACCCGTTGCCTTCAATAAAAATCGCTACAGCCCCACTCGTCTCGCCATCGGCAGCCAGCACCTACTACGGCGCCTCTACCACCCACACATACGGGAGCTTTGGCTACGGCGTCGGCACATCCAACCCGCGCCCGCCCGAAATTGTAGAACTCGCACGGGCACTCAAAGGCGATCCGGACCTCATTTACGAGTATGTGCGCAATACCATCCGGACGCACTTTTCCTATGGATTGCAGAAAGGCGCATTGGGAGCGATCGTAGACCACTCTGGCACGCCTTTTGATCAAGCCCATTTGCTGGTGGAGTTGTTGCGGCAATCGGGTTATTCGTCAAAGTATATCGTCGGCACAATCACCCTGACTGGCTCACAGTTTTATGACTGGACGGGCCTGACCGACGCGAAAGCCATTTGCCAGTTCCTTTCGTCGGGTGGCTTTCCTGCTTCGTTTAGCGGTTCAAGTGATCCCGGGTGCTTTTACGCGGGTACAGCGACGTCAGTGACTCTCGACCATATTTGGGTAGAAGTTACCATCGGCACGCAGAATTTTGTGTTGGACCCAAGCTACAAAGCATATGACCGAAAGGCGGGGATTAGTCTGCTTAGCGCGATGGGATACATTGCCGGCAGCGCCTTCAGTAAAGTGCAAACGGGAACGTTCGCATCAGGTCAGAATGCCGATGGAAGTTGGGTCAAAGGGTTAAACACCGTCGGGATCAAGGCCCTTTCGCAAACCCTTCTGAACTTCGTGAAAGGTCAGGGGACGATCCAAACTTTGGACGACATTGTGGGGGGTGAGACAATTCAGCGTGTCTCAGTACCAGTAGGCGGTTTTCGCCAGGCGGCACTTCCCTACCCAGCTAACGGAACCAAGACTTGGACGGGTGACATTCCGGATCGGTATAGATCGACCATGTCCTTTAGTTCTGAAGCTTTAGGTGCGTGGTCCTTCTTCGTCGACGAAGTTTACGCAAGGCAGATTGTGCTAAACACGAACCTGGATTGGACAACTGCAACAGCTGGCACGCAACTGAGTGCAGACAATGGGTTTCGGGTTTGGCTGGAAGTTGACGGGGTACCTTTCGCTGCGACGCAGCACACCATAGCGGAGCGAACCACCACCATTTATATCCCTAACCCACCATTATCGCCGACACCTCAGATTGTACCCGCCATCTTCAATCGTGTCGTGGGAATCGGCATCTCGGCAAGCCACCCCTTCGTTTCTGGACACGCAAATCAGTCAATCTCGACGACCATCTATCTTGGGGCTCCTATCGTTATTATAAACGGTTGGGGTGATGTCAGCCAAAACTTGGCAGCAAAGTGGGCCAATGAAGTTGCCGATGATAAGCCCGCGCCGAAGACCGGTAATGCAAGGGTTTGCTCACCCTCCACTCAGCCGCTCGCCGTAACTTCCTGTACGGCGCATGTTCCGCAGCCAAGCGGTGCGATGCTGCGCGACAAGATGGCGGCAACATGGCTCGGCCAATTCAGCCGGGTCTTAGATTTGAACGCTCGAGTTGGCGGTGCAAAAGCGCTTCACCATCACTCGATCGGCGTCGCATATTCCGACCAATGGTCAGCATATGTGAACGGATTTTCCTCGGTTAACGCGACGCGTCCGACCACAAACTGCGGCTCCGATTGTGTGTGGATGTCGACTCATGAGACGCAGGTACTCGATATTTCCAGCACGATCAGTGTGACTCACAATACCGCCGACGAGATTTCCAGGCGCTCCGTCATTTACTCATCAGCATCGTTGGGTGCTGCACTGGAGGGCGATTTGGTTGTGCAGTTGTTGGACTTGCCACAAGCCCTTTCGACGGTTTCGCGCTTTGGTTGGGGAAATGGAAGCTCAGAGGGCAGTTATGATGGATGGTATGAACGCACAACCCAAACCTGCATTTCAGCAAACTGCTCGTCGTATAACGACGACAGCATTCCTCGCCAATTTTTCGAACTCACCGGTGCATTGTCCTCCAAGAGTTGGATTTCTTACAAGGGAAGAACAGCATCCTGGCCAGGTGGCTGGTCCGCGAGCTACATCGAAAGCTGGCGTGACGCCTACGTTGCGCAAGTCTCTGAGTACAGGTCTAACGGTTTTACTGTATTTGCTTCACAAGAGTCCTTTACGGGGCCCGGGCCGTCAGGCGGCGCGAAGCAGAAATGGGGATCTGGAGCTTCAGACTGGTACAGGGAAGAGCCGCAGGCACGTGGCGGGGGATTTGTCGCGGTCCGATTCGGTTCAAGCGGCGAACCGCTGGAAATTTCGCACATTGTTACCAACAAAAATGGCCGCCGCAAGGGCGGTGCTTCTTCTGGAAGCAATGGGGACGTTGGGGCACTGACCGCAGAAGGTGCCACCAATCTCCTCAAGAGCCGCTTCTCAGACCGATCGCAGCTACTTTCCGTCGATTTGAAGTCAGGCAGAGCGGGCTATTCAACTCCTCCGCTACTGTCGACGGGAAGTGCAAGCTCCGGGAAAGATCTGAGCGTGAACTTGATCTACTCCGGTCCTGGAACCCAAGAAGCGTCGCTCTGGAACCCGCAACCAATTTCTGTCGGAACGACCTCGTTCGCGACGCCCTACAGTGGGTTCACATCGAATTGGGACATAAAACTCGCGCTGCATTCAGACGCGTACGAAGCGATGGGGCAGACTTCTCCGCTTGCCGCAACATCGGCTATTGCAGTCATGGTTGTGATGCAGGACCTCTATCGCAGTGGTCAGACATCAAGCTCGCCGCATGCTCGTCTGATTTCACAAATCGCGGGGCCCCTTGCGTTTCTGAGCTGGCATGGCATCAATCATCACAACACCGTCACCATCTCTCAGGGAGGGCAGACACGTCGATTTGCAAAGTTGGTCGACGGAAGTTTTGCGGGACAGAAGGGAGACGTGTCTACTCTCACCCAGACTGGACTTGCACAAGTCCTAATCCCTGCCTGTTTTGAGAGTTACAACATTGAAGGGACGTTGGTCTACTATTTCCCGACCAACATATATGGTTACGACAATGCGCCAGCCGTTTCCTTTCAGTTGAAAAATCGAGGCGGAGACATCCAAACATTTGATCGTTGGACTTATCTTGATCAGTGCCGGCGCTATGGAGGGTGGAAGATCAAGGACTGGACTTTCCCGCACGGCGACACGTTGACCTTCACCTATGGCACAGGTGGCAAACTTGCGAGGATTTCGAACAATGAAGCGCGCGCGCTTAATTTCAGCCAATCGGCCGTGACTGCGAATGCAGCAGCGGCCACCGGGAGCATAGTGGTCAAAGGTGCAACGTCTCAGCAGATTCCTGGCCAAATAACCGACGAAAATGGAAGAGCTATTACCTTGGCCGTCGATACGGAGAACAAGATCACGCATCTTGACGGTGGCGTAACAAAACTCAAATACTGCCCTCCGATCGCACGTTCGCCAACACAACGGCCAATACCATTCCCCCGTCTTTGCGAAGTCTTCGAGCCTGCCAATACCGCGACCGCTTCACTGCAGTACACATACGATTCCATCGGCAACATCAAAGAAGTGCGCGACGCAGTTGCCGTCGCAACGCCCGCCATTCGTGGGCCTTACAAATTCTACATTGCCGACGGTACGCGCGGTGAACGAGAAGATCCGGTCACACCGATTTCAGGCCGCTACATCGTCGAATATGACGATCGGGGACGCGCGATCCGCAATGTCGATGAGCTATCACGTGCGGTAACCAGCGAGTACGATGACTACGATCGACTCCTACGTCGTATCTATCCGGAAGGAGATGAGGAGCACTTTCAATACGATTCCCGAAGCAACGTCACGCGAATAACAAAGCGTGCCAAAACCGGATCGGGCTTGGCTGACATTCTCGTCGACGCCACGTGGGATACGACCTGGAACAAGCCACTCACCGTTGCCGCGCCGTATTCGGCCGGTGACACGATCCGGACTACCACATTCAGTTATTATTCGGCCGGTGCTGCTACAGGCAAGATCAAAGATGTCCTTCGCCCTGCTGCAATTGCTGGCGGGGTCCAGCCAAAGCACACTTATACATACGATGCGCAATCCGGCTATCTTATCCAGGAAACGTCACCAATCGGCACGGCGCAAACGACCTTTATCACCACCAATCACACCTATGACGCCAAGGGCAACCGCATCAAAACCGTGGTCGACGACACCACGACAGGCCTCAAACTGAAGTCCGAATGGCAATACAACGCCTACGGCGATGTCATTCGCACGATGGATCCACGCGGTTATGTCAGCCTAGCGACTTACTGGGACCCAGCGTCCACCTACTCCCCCACCGGAAAAACGCGACGCTTGGCCGAACAACTGAGGTCATCCCACACCGTCACCGCAATCGGCAACGCCGTAACTGGCTATTTGACCGCCTCGCGCACCTGGTGCGACCTCAATGGACGGCCCACCAAAGTCGAAGGCTCATCGTCCATCGCCGGCACCGCCGTCACCTGGAACACCATCAATCCGCGTTCCCAAATCGCCTACACACCAACCGGCAAAGCGGCGTCTGTCACCGACCCGTCCGGGGACATCTCAAGCACAACCTACGACGCCCTCGACCGCCCCGATATCGTCACCGACCCCGTCGGCCGCAAGGTCAGAACCGTCTACAACGCCGCCGGCGAAGTTACCCAACTCATCAAGGCTTACAGCACACCGCTGCAGCAGATTTACGCCGCGACCGCCTACTCGCCCAACGGCCAGGTTCTCACCGTCACCGATGCCCGCGGCAATGTCACCAAAAACGTCTATGACGGCTTCGACCGCCCCATCAAACTCCTCTACCCCGACGCCACCCCCGCCGACGACGCCGACAATCCCTTCGAACAGACCACCTATGACACCGCCTCGCGCAAGCTGAGCGAGCGCAAGCGCGGCGGCCAGCTCTTCACCTTCGCCTACGACAATCTTGACCGCGTCACCGCTCGCGCCGGCTCCGGCATGCCCACGCGCTCGTTTACCTACGACCTGGGCTCGCGCATCCAAACTATCGCCGACACGTCTGGCGCCGCCACCATCGCCAGCCACCAATACACCTACGACAGCGCGGGCCGCGCCATTCGCGAGCGGCGCCAGGACTGGGACCTCAACGTCGACTTCACGCTTGACGCCACCGGCAACACGACCCGCCTGACCTGGCCCGATGGCTTCCAGGCGAACTACACTTTCGACGGCCTCAACCGCGTCGATCAGATCACCGCCAACATCGGCGGCGCCTCTCGCATCCTGCGCGATTACGACTACGACGTGCTGTCGCGCCGGGTGAAGAACACCGCGCTCTCCGATGGCCTTGCCACCCAGGGTGCCTCCGAAGTCATCTCCTCTTACGTCTACGAGATCGACGACGATCTGGCCACGCTCAGCCACAACTACCCCGGCGCCACCACGGACCTCGCCTTCACCCACACCACGTCCCCGGCGGGCCAGCTGCTCTCCACCAACACCTCGGAGGCGCTGAACCGCTACGCTGTGCTGGGAGCAACGGGGACACAGACATACCAGGGCGCCAATGCCCTCAACCAGTATCCGGGAATAACTCCCCCAGGCGGCGCCACCGCCATCCTCAGCTACGACCTCAACGGCAATCTGACCGGCGACGGCGCCAGTACTTATTCCTATGACGCCGCCAATCGCCTGACCAACATCACAGGTACAGTCAACGCCACCTACGCCTTCGATGCCCTCGACCGGCGCACCTCGAAACAAAACCTCGGCACCACGACGCGCTTCCTCCACGCAGGCAGTGACGAAATCGCCGAATACACTGATACCGGCACCCTCCTTCGCCGTTATGTCCCCGGAGAAGGCAGCGACGAGCGCGCCGCCATGATCGAAAGCGGCGCATTGGCGCCACCGCTGACAGCCCTCCAACTCCCCCACACCGACCGCCTGGGCTCGGTCATGGCCGTCACCGACTCAACCGGCGCGGTAACGCAACGCTTCGCCTACAACGCCTTCGGTGTCTCGAACTCAACCGCCGCCGGCTACCCCTTCCGCTATACGGGGCAACGCCTCGACCCCGAATCCGGCCTGATGTTCTACAAGGCCCGCACCTACTCAACGACCCTCGGCCGCTTCCTCCAAACCGACCCCATCGGCACGAAGGACGATCTCAACCTCTACGCCTATGTCGGAAATGATCCCGTGAACGCGACGGATCCGAGTGGCAAAGAGTCTGCGTGCATATCCATGGGACGCGACTGCGGCATGAGCAACTTCGGTAGCGACTGGGGACCAGTGGTCATTGGTACATTTGATTATGCCTACAATAATCCGGGGCAATTCGCATATGACATGTCGCCGTTGGGGTCTCTCTCCGATATGCGAGAAGCGCGAAACAATGACGATCTTGGGGGTTACGTGCTGGCGGCGGCCTCGCTGATACCTGCTCTTAAAGGCGGTAAAGTTGCCAAAATCGCCGAAAAGGGCGCAGCGGCAACCAAAAGCACTCTGCAGATCGGTCAGCAGATGCATCGGGCCTACAAAGCGGATTTGGTCAATGGCGCTACTCGACTTAAGGAGTTCCGCTTTGCAACAGGTAGGCAAGCCGACTTCATCGATTTCGAGCAGGGCATCATTTACGAACTCAAGCCGAACAATGTACGGAGCCTCCGTGAAGGTACTCAGCAGCTGCAACAGTACTTGCGGGACGCGCAGGCTCAGTTCCCTGGGATCAATTGGCGCACCGTACTGGACACGTACTGATGGACGCTGGCGAGTTCAAGGCTTTGCTTGGTGACGTGGCGAAAGCACACGGGTTTACAGCTGCGCATGGTGGTTGGTACCGAGAGACAGCGGCCGCGCTCTTTGTTCTCAGCCTTCAGAAGTCGAACTTCGGGAACTACTTTGAGTTGAACATCAAACTGTTCTTAGGACATAGGCTGCCGAGCAACGCTTCGGAGTTTAAGAAGTTGGTAAAGAGTCTCAGTGGAGACATTTTCCTTAGGCAGCCAGAAGATTATCGCGAAGTATTTGACATGGATGGGGTGATCACCGTCGCTGATCGCCAGGACCGCCTTGAGAAGATGTTCACGGAGCTTGTTGATCGTATGGTTTCGGCATCGGCCACCCCCGGCGGGATACTTCGTTTGCGCGATGAAGGCGTGCTGTATCTGCTACCGATGGCCGAGGCTCATCTCAAAAAAACCACGTGATCGAACCGACCTCCCTACATCGACGGTGCCATTGTCGGCACCCGTTAGATCGTGCGTACCCATCCGCCGAGTGCCGCCTTGTCGCGATGTGAGGGCTGTGACGACATAGTCGTATGACTGACCATACGACTATTCCGACCCGGGCACAGTCAACGCCGCTTACGCTTACGACGCTCTCGACCGCCGCGTCTCGAAACAAAACCTCGGCACCGGCACCCTCATCCGCCGCTATGTCCCCGGCGCCGGCAGTGACGAACGCGCTGCCTTGATCGACAGCCCCCTCGCAGCCCCGCCGCTGACGGCGCTGCACCTCCCCCACACCGGCCGCCTGGGCTCCGTCATGGCCATAACCGATGCAACCGGCGCAGTAACGCAACGCTTCTCCTACAACGCCTTCGGCGTCTCAAACTCAACCCAAGCAGGCTACCCCTTCCGCTACACCGGCCAACGCCTCGACCCCGAAACCGGCCTGATGTTCTACAAGGCCCGCATCTACTCGTGCTTCTTGCGATTCCAGTCAGCCCAGGTGTCGTTCTCGGAATTCTGACATGGGTCTACCGTGACGGCGAGTTGGCAGGCACCATTGTCTTCATCGGCGCGCTAATGATTTGGCTCTCGGTTGCGACTATCAAAGTGACGTTGAGTCAAGGGATATTGTCGAAATCCGTATTTGGCGTGGTTTGGTGGTCTGTTGAGATTGACAAGGTTCACATTCATGAGAGTCTGAGTGGCGACTTGCCACTTATTCCAGCGATCATCGTGTCGGATCAAGAAACGGGCAGGCAAATTGGCTACATCTTAAAGCCTCAGTTCCCCGCCAAGGACATTCAAGCATTACGGAGTGCACTGAATTTGAGTAATGCAAGATAAAAGCACTGCCACGGACATGTGCGTAAGCCGTTGTCTGCACATCTAGAATCGTAGTGCCAAGGGTGTTTTTGTGGCGCTGATTTGGCGCCGGGGCGCCAGGCGCGGCGCCGCGCCGTCAAGCCCGCGTGTGTACCGCGCGCCCTTCGGCTCCCCCGGCTCAAGGCCGGGGTCGGGGCATTGACGGCGCGTCCCCGGCCCGGCTGTTGGTTTGTAAGCGCTGCCCGCGCACGGCTCTGCAACCAGAAATGTTCTCGCACGCGACTTGCGTGACGTTCGAGGCATTGCTGGGTCTCGCTACAATCAGGGGTCTCTTGACTTACTCGACTATTATCGGGGGAACTTTTGGAACTTGATGGCAAAGCCGTGAGATCAGAAAATGCAGCGACCCATTACTGACCTCGTGAGGCTCGGACCTCTTCCTAACTCCCAAGAGCGGAACATTGAAAGACTGAAAACACTCCAGGCATTGATCGCCGCCGTTCAAAAACCAATAACCGACGAGGAAGCCTGCGTCCTCGTTAGATTATTGGGGACTGACGATGCGTTTGGGTTGGCATGGAGCATTCTTCACCTGATCGAGACTGCGCCAGGCTGGCCTATTTGGCATGTGCTCTCTGGAACAGACAATGAATGGGTGGCGCTACTTGCTCATCGGTCAAGGCATCTAAGTGTCTGTCCGAAGAATTGTTGAATCGTATGAATCACTTGTGATTCAACTGGAGTGGCCTGATTCGACGGAGGTCACTGATGTGGACGAGCAAGAACCGCGCGCGTTACGACCGCAGCAAGCTGCGCTATCCCAGTGATGTGAGCGACGAGGAGTGGCTGCTGATCGAACCGTTGATCCGACCTGGCAAGTCAGGTGGCGGCAAGCGCACCGTCGACATGCGCGAGATCGTGAACGGCCTTATGTATGTTCTGTCGACCGGGTGCCAATGGCGAGCGATCCCAAAGGATTTGCTACCAAGAAGCAAGGTGCATGACTATTTCGATCTCTGGACCTGGGACGGCACGCTGGATCGCATTCATCACGCACTTTACGAGCGATGCCGCGAGCAGCAGCAACGCGACCCCAGCCCGACCGCCGCTATCATCGACAGCCAAAGCGTCAAAGCCGCTGAAAAAGGGGGGCCTCGATTGATCCGCATGGCTACGATGCGGGTAAAAAGATCAAAGGCAAGAAGCGGCATATTCTTGTCGATACGGTAGGGCTCGTGCTTCACGCCATCGTACATTCTGCAGACATTCATGATCGCGATGGCGGCGTTCTGGTCATGACGAGCCTGTTTGGTGCGTATCCGTTTCTGCTGAAACTCTATGCCGACGGCGGCTATCAGGGCGCGGCGTTTCAAGCTGGCATGAAGAAAGCGCTGAAGAACATCGACGTGGAAATCGTCAAGCGTTCGGATCAGCAGAAGGGTTTTGTCGTCCTTCCCAAACGCTGGGTCGTCGAGCGCACATTCGCATGGCTCAATCGATGCCGCAGGCTCGCCAAAGACTGGGAATGCCTCAACCGCAATGGTCTGGCATTCTTGCGGCTCGCATCAATTCGCTTCATGTTGCGGAAACTGTGCAATCCCGCCTGATGTTTCCGGACAGACTCTAAGAAACGAGTAGGCATTTCAATCGTTTTTGGGGAATCGTTTTTAGGGTCAGACATCAAAATCATGGATTTGCCGTGGCGCGAAATGCGTGACGCACCTTCCTCGTCTGCCTCTCTGATTTTGGTGTCTGACCCCAATTCTTCATTTCTTCGTGTCTTCGAACCACTCGCGAAGTCAACCTTGGCGACGCCAAATCGCCAAGATGGCCGGACGGCGCGCCGACAAGCCCCCGAATTCAATGCGTCACAACACGGCTGGGATGTCGGTCTTGGCGAAGTCGCCGCCGGCGTACAAAATGGGTTCATCGAGGACTTTTGCGAGCGCGTAGGCGAAGCAGTCGCCCAGATTCAGTTGCGCCGGGTGGCGGCCCTTGCCGAAGTGCCGGTAGGCGGTACGCGCTTCCCGCGCGATCCGCTCGTCGATTGCGGCAATCTCAATGCCGCTCAATTCGATCAGGCGATCAAGTTCGATCAACCCGGCAGCACCCTTCCGCGTTTCGATCACAACCGATGCCTCGAGGAAGTTCACCGCCGGGATGCGCTTTTCGTCCGCGTGCTCCAGCGCCTTGGTCATGGCGCGATGGCGCGGTTCGCCGAGCAGGATCGCAAGCAGCGCCGACGAATCGACAACCATCAGCGCCACAATCCTTTTTTGTCGTAACCGAGGATTTCGTCCGGCGAACGTTTGTCGAGGTCGGGCAGCGCCGCGCAGCGTGCGCCGATCTCGTCCAATTCCTCGGCCAGGCTCCGGCGCTTGCGGCGCCGCTTCAATTTCTCGCGACGCTCTTCGAGTGAGCGGCGGATCGCTTCCGTAATCGACTCGCCAGCCAACTCCGCCACTTCGCGCGCCAGTCTGTCGGTCTTGGTGTCCTTGATATTGAGACTCATGGCATTTTCTTCCTATACTTATCTAATGGTGGAAGTCTTTAATTTTGCTGTCAAGCCCGGATCGTGCGCGGGAATTTATGGGAAGACGAGAACAGAAGACCTGAAGACCTGGGGACGCAATAATTATTTGATTGATCCGCTCCGAAGCAC
>Ga0163152_10007529_pt1 | contig 11889 bp, 16 predicted proteins | sample OliLakLV19MP8IB2_FD_148635 | JGI IMG/M metagenome (GOLD analysis project Ga0163152, IMG submission 148635) | Freshwater microbial mat bacterial communities from Lake Vanda, McMurdo Dry Valleys, Antarctica - Oligotrophic Lake LV.19.MP8.IB-2 | ecosystem: Environmental > Aquatic > Freshwater >... | reverse complement strand
GTCTATACCCAATACGATAATTATTACTTTCTTCTTACTTTTTTTTGACTCAATCTAATCTAACTAAACGTATCCTGTATCTTAGTTATTAGTTTTTAAGTTAATAATCGAAAGGGGGTGAAAAAAACATGAATAACGCCTACGATAAAAATCGCACACAAAAAGGACAACAAGACTATGCAGCCCTTGAGGCCGAGGAGGAAGTTGTAAAAGGAGGTGAAGCAGCATACGATGCAACATACGAGCTTAATGATAAAGATGAAGCTCTCAAAAATACAAGTGAAAGAGCTGCCGATTATGCAAATGCTGACCTTGGAGAAGCCAATGAATAACTACATAATCAGTGGAAACTAAAGCAGGCGATATCTACGACGTCTGCTTTAGTTTTCTAATAAAAAGGGTCTTCATAAAAGGCAAATGAAAACAATTTATAAATACAAGTGATATAATACCCACATGGCAGAACAAATTCTTGTTGTTGAGGATGAGGCAGATTTGAGAGAATATCTTGAAAAGATATTAACTGATGAGGGGTATACTGTACGGACTGCTTCGACGGGTTCAACAGCTCTCAAGCGCCTTGAAAAAACTCCCCCCGATCTTGTTCTTCTTGATCTTATGTTACCCGACATGAAGGGCGAGACAATTTGCAGCGAGATAAAACGAGACTATCCTGAAATTGCCGTTATTATCCTCACTGCTAAGGCTCGCACACAAGACGTCGTACAAGGATTAAATCTTGGAGCAGATGACTATATTGGAAAACCATTTGAATCTGAAGAGCTTCTTGCGCGCATCCATGCTTGCTTAAGGAAAAATCACTTAGATGGCCATCTCATCACAATTGGCGATCTAGAGCTTGACAACTCAATCATGCAGGTGACACGAAATAAAAAACCCATCACACTTACTCCAAAGGAGTTTAAACTACTAGAATACCTGATGAGTCATTCAGGCAAGGTACTTAGTCGAGATGCAATTTTAAACCGAATATGGCTCTATTCCCCTGACGTTGAATCACGAGCAGTGGACGTATATGTAGGTTATTTACGAAAAAAAATTGATACCGGTCATAAGAAAAAACTCATTCATTCTATCCGCGGATTTGGATACACACTTAAAGCGTAATTCTTAAAGCAAACCACTTCATTTATTTTAAAGGTCCCGTTATTAACCTAACAAAATCTGCAACTATCGATCCATTTAGCAGCATGTGTAATTGTTTTTGTAGTTTCATAGCAACTCTCACTCCCCTTTCATTTAATTTGTAACTATTGACATAGTAGAACACAGATATTACGGACAATACCCAAAGCAGTTAGAAACGTGTAAGAAAATAACCCTCACTTATTTTTGTTGAGAGGAAGTGTAAAATAAAATGTAGATCCTCGAGGCGTCGATCTTTTGATTCCTATTTGACCACCGTGTTTGTCTATTATTTCTTTTGAGATATACAGTCCAATCCCAAGTCCACGATAAAACATTTTCTTTTGTGGCTCAATCTGTTCAAAAAGTTCAAAAATTGATCGTTTGCTCTTTTGTAGTATTCCCACTCCTAAATCGGTGACCTCTACGACAAGCTTGTTGTCATTACTATATGAGGCTATTACAACTTTTTTAGCAAGTGGTGAAAATTTTATCGCATTATCGAGTAGGTTGTACAACACTTGACTTATTTTGTACCTATCAGCGTATATTTGAATTTTTGCATTTTTCTTAATAATAATTGCGTGTGTAACAACCGTCAAACGAATGTCGTTTGCTACTTCTGTGATAACTTCATCCATTGCAAATAACTCCTTTTGAATAATAAATCGTCCTCTTTCAATACGAGATAAATCAAGCAGCCCATCTACAAACACAGCTAACTTATTAACCTGCTTTATAACTTTGGATAAGTAGTACTGCCTTTCTTGCGGTGACAATTTTTCATATTGTTTTTCAAGTAATTGAGAAAATGCCTTGATAGTAGTAAGTGGGGTTTTTAACTCATGACTGGTAACAGAGATAAATCTGCTTTTTTTCTCGTCAAGCTCTTTTTCCTTATCAATACTTACTGCGGCATTCAAATACCCCTGCATATTTTCGTACAAACCAGGAAGTGGCACTCCGTTGTGTAATACCCACCGATACTTATTTTTTATCTTAAGACGATATTGGATTCTATATGATTTATTTTTTTTATATGCCTCACTAACACATTCGATATACCGTGATTTGTCATTCGTGTGAATAAAATCGACAACTTTATAATGACTTATATCAGCTAGAGACATTCCTACCGAATCTGTCCATTTTTTATTCATATATAAAAATGTATCCTCACAATTTGTGATCCAAATAAGAACTGGAGCAGTATTTGTGAGCAAATTAAATCCTTCTTCGCTATCCTTGAGCTTTTGTAAGCGAATTGTTGAAGTGTAGCGAAACATCTGAGTCAAATCAGTAAGCCAAATACTCACGCCTCCTTCTATAAGATACAAACTAAGTCTCACGAGTCCATAGTCATCAGCTAATGACAATGAATACATCGGATTCATAAAGTAATATCGTGTAGTTATAGCGGTAAATAAAAGCCCAACAATAGCTGCCCCGATTCCTCCGTACCATGTAATTCCAATTACAGGCAATATAGTAAATAGGAAAGGAGTTGTTTGTATAGGTATAAAAATATCAATAAATAGTTTGATATATAAAGCAAACAGTGCGACCACACAAGCAAGTCCGTAGCGTACTAATCGTGGTTTATTACTTCGCCAAATAACTGAGCCATAATAAAACTTCAAGACTTGTGGCAAAAAAAACAGTCGAGAGAATAGTGATTCATTTTGCCTTGGCATATTTCATTATACCAATAAATTACAATTATGGCTCTGCAGCAATATATATTGCATCACTTATCAGTTGAGAGATTTTGGAGAAGGGCGAGCGAGTATTTCATTCATAAGATATATTGTTTTTGACATTGCTTCATCCCATACATCATAATCTTTGTCTCCCGCGCTTATAGTGATAAAAAATTTGGAAATATTCTTCTTTTTCCAAGTAGTTTCCCCACTATAACTTATTTTTTTTACTCCACTTTTTACCTTTTCGACACATAAGTATTCAAGCAAAATATGTTCAAATAAGTGCCCAACCTCCGTTTTTTTTACTTCTTCACAAAATGGCAAGTCATCTTGATTAAAACATTTAGCCTCTAAAACACTGGGCAAATAATGTTTTAATAGTGCGACAGTTTGTGGGAGATCACCCGTTGAACGAGCTTGGTGAAATACATGCATAACCATATCGGTTTTATTTTTATGACGAAAAGGAAAGAGAGCAAAATGTTTAGTTTGATAGCTCGGGGTCATGTTTCTTACGAATTTATTACATAAATCCTAGCAGTTTATTACATTATAATTCAACTAGGATTATCTAGCCCTTTTAAATGAGAACCTACAACGCAGACACAAGAAAAATAAGCTATAAAGGAGTAATAAGTACTTTGTCAACCCGATTTCCATCCATATCAATTACTTCAAAACGAAAAGATACTAGTTCAAATGAATCACTCGTAGTTGGAATCTTGTCGAGGTTATTCATCACAAATCCACCCACCGTGTGATATGTTCCATTTTTTTCCCCCGGAAGTTTTTTGATCTGAAAATGATCTTTAAACTCATCAATCGATACAAGCCCATCAACTAAAAATGACCCATCACTTCGTTTGACTATCTGCCTTTCTTCTATTTGATCAACAGTCACAATGTCCCCCACGATTGCCTCGAGAATATCCGTTAGGGAAAGAAGCCCTTGCACAATGCCGTATTCATCAACCACAAGCGCCATGTGTATTCCCGATTTTTTAAAAAGTTCTAACACTTTTAGCCCTTCCATACTTTCAGGAATAAAAAGAGGTCTATGCATGTTTTTTTTTAGATCTATTTTTTCAAGTGCTAAAAAGTCTTGCAATAAGCCTTCTGTATGGACTATTCCTAGTGTATTATCAAGACTTCCTCGACATATTGGAAAATGTGAATGAGGTGTTTTTACCATTGTGTTGCGAATAGACGTAAACGAGCTATCTATATCAAGCCACACTATTTCTTTTCGTGGACTCATAAGTGTATTAACTTTCCTATCACTTAGTCGAAGCGTGCGCTCAACTATATCTTTTTCTGTAACTTCAAAAACTCCTGTTTGTATCCCTTCGCGTAGTAAAAGCTTTACTTCTTCATCAGTTACAACTGATGGCAAAGGTGCTTTTATGTTGAACAATCGAAGCAGTCTATCAGTTGAAACACTTAGTAGCGATACGAGCGGGCCACTAATAATTGATAATTTATGCATTGGTTGAGCTACAAGTATTGCTATTTTTTCAGGACTATGAAGCGCTATTCTCTTTGGCACAAGTTCTCCAATTACGAGCGTCAGATACGTAATAAGTGAAACAATAATTAAAATAGCAATTGCCTCACTGTAGGCAGAAATAAAGGGTATTGCAGATAAATCTCGCGCCAAGTCTGCCGACAAGGCAGTTCCTCCAAAAACGCCAGCAACTATTCCAATAAGAGTTATTCCTATTTGTACTGTTGATAAAAAACGATTGGGAGATTTTGCAAGCTCAAGTGCAATTTGAGCATTCTTGTTTCCATCATTTGCCTCTTGCTCTAGCTTTGATTTGCGTGCCGACACGATGGCTATCTCTGCCATTGCAAACACACCGTTTACAACAAGTAGCAATAAAACTACGATAATTTCCATATATGTTTTACTATTATATCAATTTGAAGCTACAAAGACATTGAACTGACAGTTAGCAAAAAAATAGAAATGTAAACACACTTCATGACTTTGTTACTTCCTTGATTACAAATCAAGCATTGTTATTTACAATATGGTGAATGAAGAAAATAATACTATTTTTTATCGTTGTTGGATCAGCTCTTGTGTGGATTATTTTTCAAAATACCAATACGCAACTGCAAACACAAAAAAATGTTTTTCCGGTTGTCGATGAAGTAACTGATCTAGAAGAAGACTTGCAACAAAAACTTTTATACCCATTGACAATTGAATCTCTGCGCAAAGGCGCCTACCAAGGAAGCGATATTGTACTAGAGCAAACGTTGGCTCCGGGTACAAATTATAAACGATATTTAACATCATATAGCTCTGAGGGTTTAAAACCCTATGCACTTTTGACTGTTCCTACAGGCACTATTCCTTCTTCTGGCTGGCCAGTTATTATATTTAATCATGGATATATTCCTCCTGCTCAATATAAAACAACTGAGCGTTATATCGCTTATGTAGATTCATTTGCCCGGGCAGGATATATCGTATTTCGTCCAGACTATCGAGGGCATGGCATGTCACAAGGAGAGCCAACTGGCGCTTATGGATCAAATGGTTACACAATTGATGTATTAAATGCAGTCTCATCTATTAAGCGGTATGACAAGGCCGACTCGAATCGAATAGGCATGTGGGGTCACTCTATGGGTGGACACATCACGCTTCGCAATATGGTTGTTTCAAACGATGTTAAAGCAGGTGTTATCTGGGCAGGCATTGTTGCCTCTTACCCCGACCTTCTAAATAATTGGCGACGAAGAATTACTCCTCGACCAACATTGCCTGGTGGTGCTCGTAGATGGCGAGAGGAATTAGTTAGTCAATATGGAGCTCCTGAAAAAAATCCTGATTTTTGGAATTCTATTTCCTCAAACACATACTTGACTCGTATTTCAGGACCACTACAACTTCACCATGGAGCCTCTGACGCATCCGTTCCTGTTGAATTTTCACAAGATCTTGAAAAACAAATGATTAGCGCAAAAAGGCCTGTTGAGCTATATATTTATCCAAATGACGATCACAATCTTTCCCGCTCATTTAGTGTTGCAATGCAAAGATCTGTCGTCTTTTTCGATACACACGTTAAAAACAGTAATTAATATGGATAAATTACTAATACCAATACTTGTTATAGGAGCATTTATAGCAGGTCTACAAATACCAAAAATAAATCAGAAAACAACTACAAACACCTCTGTTGATGAAAACAAAAAAACCAACTGCGTTCCTGCATTTGTCGATGGAGGAGGGCCATATTACAAGCCTAATACGCCCTTTAGAAAAGCGCTCTCTCAGCAAAGCGCCTTCGGTGAAAAACTTATTGTTGAAGGTCGCGTACTACAAAATGATTGCAAAACTCCTCTGTCAAACGCAGTTATTGATATTTGGCATTCTGACGAAAATGGAAAATATCAAGATGATTGGTATCGTGGAAAAATCAGAGCAAACAAAAATGGAAATTACTCATTCCAAACCGTTATTCCAAAAGGATATGGGGAAGGAACAGGATATCGGCCACCGCATATACACTTTAAAATATTTGTAGATGATAAAGAAATTATTACATCACAGATGTTTTTTCCCGATGTTGCAGGAAAAGCTGGTTTTGATGATGCATACATCATGCGTGTCACCAAAAACCCCCACGATGACTCTGTTCAAACAAACGCTTACCATGATATTATCGTTCCATGAAAAAAGAATATAAATCTTCACATCAATCCTCGATCGATATCGTAAAAAGTTTTAAAGCACATTTTGATAAAGAACGAAATAAAACAGAAGTGTTTGCTGATTGGATGACAAAAAATTTGGCTCAATGGTTTTTTTAATTGTGAATGTAGTATTGTTTGTCATCTGAATTATTTTTAATAGTGGATTTTTTGGAGTTACCCCGTTTGATCCGTTCCCGTTTAGCTTACTTACGATGTTTGTTTCTCTTGAGGCGATTATAGTTCTTATTTCACAAAACAGAGAAGCACTGATTGCAGATCTTAGAGAAGAAATAGATTTAGAAATTAATACAATATCTGAGAGAGAAATAACAAAGCTTATAAAAAATGCTTTATTTGTTGTTAAAGAAAAACAATATTGATATCACTTCAGACCCAGAACTTAAAGGAATGCTTCATTCAGTTAACCCTCGAATAATTGAAAAAAGATGCGTATGGAAATTGAATAATGTTGCCAACTATTACATCTTTTTTTTTGCTTTTTGAATATCTAAATGCATCTGGCGTTTTAGTTTGTCAACCACAGATTGAATTTTTTTCTCGGCGCGAATAATTTTTTTTGAAAGAAATTCCCACAGTTGCTCATGTTTTTTTTGAGTGACATGTGACAAAAATGTCTTTTTATCATCTTCTTTTAAATAAGACAAAACGGTATCCATCACTGCATGATGTATGTTTGACTCAATAAGCATCATAAGCTCTTGCCTTTCTGCTCTTGTAAGATCCATAAGGTCGAGCTGTATGTAAATTGAATCAACTTGAATTAGGTGGCTATAAAAATGTTTTTTCATAATGCTATTTCTCGTGGTCCTAATTTAACGTTATTTTCGGGATCGGAAATAAAAAAATATAATACCGGTCCTTTAGCTGAACCATCTTTTCTTTCCAAGTACTCCATCACTTCGGGCGACCCTCCCAGATGCTTTCCAGTCCAAGCAGCGGGACCCGCATCACCTATTACTGCAACTATTGCTTTTCCATTTTCAGGATTTACCACAAGCATTTTACGATACTTAAAAAAAGTATAGTACTCATGTACGTTTTCATTCCAACCCGGAGATAGAAATGTTGGTACTGCGATATAATACTTCTCACGTGCAACGTCTTCATTTGTCATTTCTTGTTGTGAAGAAACAAAATAACCCCATGCACCCCGACCAGGCGCCATACCAGACGAGGCAAAAGATGCCTCTTGGGCAGATGCAAAGTGGGTGCTCATCGTGTCACCGGGATACCTCATAAGATGCTGCTCAGCGCCTATTAGACCATAACTTCTATTTAAACGCTTACCTTCAAGCTCTGCTGTAACGGAAATGTTAAAATAATCACTCAATGTTTGCGCAATGCCCGATTCCGCATCACTTGAGAGTGGCTGCACGATAGCAGGAAGTTGGCCAAACAATTGCGAAATAAGCTGTGTTTGTGTTTTGGCCGGTTTTTCGATGTTTTGATCTAAAGGCGGCTGCAACACCTGAGCTATGACTGATGATGATACAGGAGCTGTCAACATCAAAGCTCCCGCAACTGAGCCTACCATAAATTGTTTCGAAGTGTTTTCAAGCCATTCAAGTGAGCCTCCATGTTTTTTTAATAGCTTTTTCTGAAGACGAATGTGTTTTTTATGCCACTTATTCTTAAGATAAGAAAAATGCCTTTTCTTCGTTTTCGCCATAGTATTATGGTACTGCTTTTTGTTTTTACATGCTAATACTATTGCTCATATAAATAAGTACTCTCCTAGAGACTAAATCTATAGTACTCAAGAGAACATTTCTCATATATACTTTCATATGGACATTCAGACCAATCTGCTAATTCTATTTAGCATAGTAGTTGGTGGATTTCTTATTGCTGACCTTGGCTACTTCAATCGCAAAGCACATCGAATCGAACCTAAATCTGCACTTATTCAGTCTCTTTTTTGGATCGCCATTGCATTTGGATTTGCATTTCTAATATTTTTATTTCAAGGAAAAGAGATGGCAGCTGAGTTTATGAGTGCGTATGTCACAGAAAAAATGCTCTCTGTGGACAACTTATTTGTCATCATGCTCATATTTAGTTTCTTTAAAGTTGAAGAAAAATATCACCATAAAGTTTTATTTTGGGGCATATTAGGCGCAATTGTGTTTCGAGGCATTTTTATACTTGTAGGAGCATTTATTATTAGTCGCTTTCATTGGGTTTTGTATATTTTTGGAGCGCTACTTATTTATACAGGTATAAAACTATTTAGCGACAAAAAAGAAGAACATGTTGACTTTGAGAAAAATAGCGTTGTTCGATTTGCAAGAAAGTACTTACCCTTCACAACCGCTCCTCATAAAGGAAAATTTATAGTAAGAGAAAATGGTAAATTACACTTTACAATTCTCTTTCTTATTATTTTACTTGTTGAAACAACCGATATTATTTTTGCCGTAGACTCTATCCCTGCCGCTTTTGCAATAACTCAAAATTCATTTATTGTTTTTACATCAAACATATTTGCTGTCATGGGTCTTCGAGCATTGTTTTTCTTGCTCGAAAGCGTATTACACAAGTTTCACCACCTACAAAAAGGGCTTTCATTTATTTTGGTTTTTATAGGAGCTAAAATGCTGGCCCATATTTTCCATATTCAAATCTCCTCTCTTGCCTCATTTGCAATTATTATGTCGGTATTGGGACTTTCACTTCTCCTGTCTGTGTTATTTCCTAAAAAAATGTAGAACCTTTTCTCGTAGGATTTTTATTATTAAATACTTTCAGTGTATTTTTTGAAGTTATCTAGAATTGCTTGCCAACCATTTTTTTGCATTTCAAGCGAATTTTCACTTTCCGGATCAAACGTCTGAACAATTTTTATGCCTTCTGGCGTTTGAGTAAATTCTATTCTCACTTGTCTTGTATCATCCATATCATATTCAATACGAACATGCTCTTCTACTGCTGTATATGTACCACCAAAATCAAAACTAGCACTTTTGTCTTTTGCAGACATCGTTGTTTTAAACATTCCCCCAACACGCAAATCATTTTCAGCAGCTGGAGCTTCCCAGTCATCAGATGCAAAAGCCCAGCGTGTAATGTACTCTGGCTTATTCCAACATTCCCATACTTTTGACATTGGAGCATCCACTATTGTTTCTATTGTTATTGCATTATTTTTCATAGTTTTTGTTTTAGCATGAACTACCTTCTTTACTGTGAGAAATGAATTGCCAATATAATAAATGGACTAAAGCAAAACTCATAAAATTAATATTTCGTCATTTTAAAAGTATCACTAAATACCCAATGTACAACATAAAAAATAACCCACCTACATATCGAGGTATTACTTTGCCACGAAATATATAGAGAATTGCAGAAAATGCCAGACTAAAAATAAGGAAAAATAGAAGGGTAAAATTATTGTCGAAACTACCAACGCTATATAAGCCTAAAATACCACCACCAAATAATATATTGAATATATTACTTCCTAAAATATTGCCGACAACAAGCTTCTCCTCGTGTTTTATAAGTCCAATAATTGATACTGCAAGCTCGGGCAATGAAGTACCAATTGCAACAATTGTTATACCTATTACTGTTTGTGGAATATTAAATATTGCAGCCATGATAACACCATTGTCGACTAATAACTTCCCCCCGATCGTCAATCCTGCGAGTGAAACAATAAATAATAAAAATAATATAAATTGATTATTATGTGTTTTTCTCATATGCCGTACCAAATCCTTATCTTCTGCAATTACACCACGCATTCCTCCTCTTACTTGCCACAATAATAGTACGAATCCCATACCTATTGCAGTCAAACCAACAGTGGCTGTAAGATTGCCAGTAAAAAGGATAAATGAAGTGACAATGCTAAGTAGTAGATAAACAATCATATTCGATTGAGTTTTATGAGTGCCAACTCGAATCCTATCTAACAGTACCGATGCCCCCAATATCAAACCAATGTTCGCAATATTTGATCCAATTATATTGCCTAATGCGAGATGAGGCGCTTTGTCGATACCACCAAAAAAAGAGACAGTAATTTCTGGCAATGAAGTTCCTAAGGCTACAGCAGTAATACCAATTACAAGAGGAGAGATGCGGATTTTATGTGCAATTGCAACTGCACTATTTACAACTCCAACTGCTCCCAGCAGAAGAAAGGATAAACCAACGAAAAAAAATATTACTGGCATATATCTACATTATATAGATCGGTGTAAATATTTCTTAATGCTACTATTTTAATTGGTGAGAAAGGTCAAGGATTGTTGCAATGCTCTTTTGCTGCGGGAACTGGAACAGGTTAGAAATTATTTAAGCCTTACTTTCTTCCACAATATAGTCCCTCACAGTTAACACCAAGGGGAAAGCAAGCACAATTTAAGTGTTATACTTGGCTCATATGCTAAAAGGATATCTTAGATTTTATTTGTGTGGAGCCATATTGCTTATCTTCGTGATTTTTCTGTATTTTAAATACTCAAAAGACCAACTCCCACAAGTTACAAAATATATTTTTACTCCAACACCTACCTTAACTTCGTCTCCAACCCCAACCCCATATGTTTTTACGACGTACACAGCTCCAAAAATTGAACAAAAGCAAGTATATTCAATTGCCATGATAGGAGACTCGATGACTGTGGCATTGGGTCCACACGGTGGTGGCTTGAGCGAATACATGAATTCTTTGTACAAAGAACAGGCGTCAAATCCGCAGCGGATTATCATCGATAATTATGCTATATCAAGCAATATTCTCGCAGTGGACAATCAACTCTCCCACGAGGTCAAAGTGAGTGAATACACGTTCGGTCCGCTCCTTACTACGGATTATGATCTTATATTGGTTGAGTCATATGCGTACAATCCATTATCACAATTTGGACTTGAAGAGGGAATTAAACAACAGAACTTGGCACTAAACAAACTAATGACAACCCTCATAACTACTCGACCAAACATGGCAATTGTATTCGTCGCAACAATTGCTCCTAACAAACTTAATTATGCTCGAACAACACAACCCAGTTACACTGCAGAAGAACGTAAATTACAAGCAGAAGAGCGGATCGCATACTTAGAAAATCACATATCATATGCAAAAGAGCATAATATTCCCCTTATAAACATTTATCAAAAAACTCTAACAGCCAATGGGGACGGAGACACGAAATATATAAATCCTAATGACAGGTATCCGATATACTGACAAATAATTCTAAGATTATTAGTTGACTATCGGATATATGCCAGCAATTGCAACAGAAGTAAAACAAGAGATAATGGGACGTGTGAAGCAAGGTGAGAAAGTAGT
>Ga0163152_10007524_pt1 | contig 11893 bp, 8 predicted proteins | sample OliLakLV19MP8IB2_FD_148635 | JGI IMG/M metagenome (GOLD analysis project Ga0163152, IMG submission 148635) | Freshwater microbial mat bacterial communities from Lake Vanda, McMurdo Dry Valleys, Antarctica - Oligotrophic Lake LV.19.MP8.IB-2 | ecosystem: Environmental > Aquatic > Freshwater > Lake... | reverse complement strand
CTCCTCCCACCAACGCACCATGCAAAGGCGTCTGAACCGCTAAGGAAACACGCGCGCCATTTGCAAGCTTTGACACCAAACGGGTCACTGCCTCGCTTTCTAGGGTCCGAGGAAAAGATTTCTTGCGGAATGGTGTCCCGAGCAACACCGTCTTTTGCCCGTCGATCCGAAGCTTTTGCGCGCGCAGCACTGAGCAGTCCCGCGTGAGGAGCAAGAGCGACTGCTCATCTTCGTCAATGATTTTGCCTGCATAGACATTGCCTGCTTGGGTTTCCAGGCGCGAGTCCAGCTCTTTCACGAGCAAAACGGTTCCCTGCGGTGTTTTTCGATCGAAAAGCCCGTAGAGGGCCTCGCCCACCTGTGGGATCACGAGGACGGGCGTCCCACGGATGGTGTTTTCCCAAACCGGCGCAGTTATTTTTTCCTGTCCGTTTGTTACCTTAATCGACCCACCAGTCAACTCGGCATCACTGGATTTCTCCAGTGATTGTGGCAACTCCGGCTTGGCGTCCACCGCGCCAGGCCCAAACGAGCGCACGCGACACCCGCCCAATACGCCTGCTACGAGAGAATAAATAAACAACAAGGTAACAAAAACCTGTTGACCGCGTCTGCAATCGTCCTTACCCATCACCACAGAACCAATCTTAGCCTTCGCTGAAAAGCAACAGGCCCTTTGAGGAGCTCCCATGAAATACGTACTCCCCCTTCTCGCCTCGCTGAGCATCGTTGCAGTCGTATCGTGCGGAAGTGACGGCGGCGGCGTGCGTGAAGCCTGGAATGCAACCAACAACCCCCTGCGCCTCGATGTGTCCTATGTGCGCACGCTTGGCGAGCTCCCCACAAGCGGCAAGCTTCCCACCAAGCCATGGAGCGACTCGTACTGGCCCACAAAGCGCGGCGGCATCGCTGACCGTACCACCGATTTTGCTGTTACGGCGTTCACGCACCCACTTTACACCGAAGCGCAGATCCGCTCGATGGACCTGACAGAGCTCCGTAAGCTTTCTCCGGCCGAGAAGTTCGACGTCGCCCGCGGCCGCTTTGACTTTCCTACGGTCAAGGCTGAACGCGCACGCACCCGCCCCACAGCGCCAAGCTGGGAAGGCATCTGCCACGGCTGGGCCGCAGCATCGATCAACTTCACCGAACCCAAGCCTTTCGTGTACCAGTCCTCCGCGGGCGTCCGTGTTCCCTTTGGCTCGTCCGACGTGAAAGCGCTGCTCTCCCTCTATCAAGGCAACATCGCATCCGCGCCGACTCGCCTTCTGGGAGCTCGCTGCAACGCAGACCTCGCAAGCAACCCCGATGCGCGCAACCGCCCCGAGTGCCGCGACACCAACGCCGGCGCGTTCCACGTCGTCATCGCAAACCAGATTGGCTTGCAGAAAAAGGCCTTCATTGCCGACGTGACACAAGACGCGGAAGTGTGGAACCAGCCAGTGCACGCGTTCACCTCGCGCATCGTGGGTTACCAGTCGCCATCGGCCGGCGCTGCGCAGGGCACCGTGCGTGAGGCCGTGGTGCAGACAACCATGGCTTACACTCTGGAGATCTCTGCCAGCGACAATGCAACGAACGGAACAAGCGCGCATACGGATGGACAGAAAGTTTACCAGTACCGCCTCGAACTGAATGGCAATGACGAAATCATCGGTGGCGAGTGGATCTCGCAGGAGCGTCCTGACTTTCTGTGGACGCAAGATCGCCCCCAGTTCACGGGCGACTGGAAAGTGCTTGGCAGCATCTTCGCACAGGCCACTGGTGGGCAGAACCCACAGCCCACGGCGACGCCCGTGGTGACACCAACGGCAATCCCCACAACGGTGCCATCGCCAAGCCCGACAGCGATTCCCACGACAAGCCCAACGGCCAGCCCGACCGCTACGCCTGTACCGACGGCGACCTGGACCCCTCCTCCTGGCTCTTCGGTTCCCCCGATCGTTCCCGTGCCTGGCAACGGCAACCCTGCGCAAATTCAATGCCCTGGCGGATGGACGCTCTACAGTCAGCAGTCGACTCCGACCCATGCGTCTTATGTGTGTGTGAAGGAAGGCAAAGTCCACAGCCAGCAGATTTCCCAGAAGATGGTTTCGTTTTGCCAGAGCAAGGGTTTTACGGACTGTCTGGGTGACTGGGATCTGCAGCGTTTCGCTCAGATGCGCGGAAACAGCGAGTGCGCATTTGGATTTACTTTGCCCAACGACATCAAGCAGTGCAACGATGGTTCAGCCCTCATTGGCCCGTTCCGCAAGCAGATTGTGGATGCCTGCAAGAAGGATTTCGCACGCCGCGGAAATGATCAGTCGCTCTGCCACTCGCTCCGCCTGGACAAGGATTTCGTTCACAGCATCTCGAAAAAGTGAGACACGCTGCCCGCGACCTCGGCAGCTTTCAGGACGAATAAAAAATCCCCGGCGCGCAAGCTCCGGGGATTTTCTCGTTGCCATCTCACCGCCGTCTCACAGCGCCTTTTCGCGCGTGGCTTGTGCGATGCCCTCTGCGCGCGACACCGTGCGCAGATCAAAAAACCGCAGCAGGTGCGCAAAGGTGGCTTCGCGCGCAGCATCTTTCTCAAACAGAAGTCTGTGACGGGCGCCTGGCACCGTTATCTTGGTGCACATGAGCAGCCGCACACAAAATTCATCCTGCGACACCGCGCCCGTAAGCGTGTCCTGGGCACCGCGCAATGACAGCACAGGAAGGCGCAGCTTGGAGGCATCCGTCGACATACGATACGCCGCATCGGCCAGCGCGCGCGCCCAGAGCATTGTGACCCCAGCGGACGAGGCGCCCGGCGTCTTTTTCAACAGCCGAACCATGCCCGCTCGACGCGTCTCACTCGAAGTGAGCAGGTTCTTTTCGATGGGGGTTTCCCAGGCTCCAAGCCCGAGGCTCGAGCCCGGTGCAGGCTGCAGCGACTTGCCAAGCAAGACCTGACCGGAGAGGAACGCGAAATTTCCCGCACTCCCGCGCACGCCAAAATTCAATTCGAAGAGTGGTGCCACGAGCGCAAGGTGCGCAACCTTCTCCGGATTCCGTTCCGCGTAGAGGCCCGCAATGATGCCTCCCGAACCTTCTCCTATCAATGAGACCGGTCTGCCCGGCGCGGCTTTGACTTCCTCCTCAATTAGGAGTGCCAGGTCGCCAACGATGCTTTCGAAAGACGTGGCGTTCACGAGCGACGGGCTCGTTTTTTCGGAGAGAGCTTGCCCCTCGGGCATCCGTCCACGGGCATCCATTGTCCACACCGCAAGGCCTGCTCGCGCGAATTTCGACGCGAGTTCATCGTAGGCACTCTCGGTTTCTCCAGCCGTCGGAATGATGACAACCCGGCCAATGGCACCTTCAGGCACAAGTCGACGGAAACCGAGCGATCCCTTTCCTGTGTCGAGAGTGCCTGCCTGCGGATGTCCTAGAGGAACGACAATGGAACTCGCAAACGCCGCGCTGCAGACCCCCAGATTGAAGACGACAACGAAGAGGGCCTTTAAAGCCACGAACCGAACTGGTGTCCTCATGGAGGCTCCTTCGGGTGCACGCGTACGAAATTCTGAATGTTGCGGTCGTTTTAACATGCTCGGTCCGTGCCGTGCAAAATCCCGATGTGTGGAATTCGCGTCGCGCTTCGCAGTTCAAAGAGAGGAGGCAAAAAGGCAGGGCGTACCGCCCACCACTGACGTTCAAAACGGCATTGGTGTCGGGTGAAGGAACCCTGACCTTACTTGAACTGATGCATTCAGAGGCGATCAAACCTTCGGACCAACAAACACGCAAAACTGGATGACGGGTGGTTTTCGTTTGTTGTACAAGGTAAGATTGTACAACCAGTCGGCAGGGTTTAGTATGTTTGTGAGCAATAGGAGCGAAGACATGGCCTTGGCATCCTTGGAACGCATGCGTGAAGACGAGCCGTCGCACCTTGAGGTGTTGGTGGCGGCCGTTGCATTCTGTTTTGACGGAACCCATCTGTGCTTGCTGTTGGTCGAACGCGGCGCTGGATTCGAATTGCCGGCCGTTCCCCTCAAACGCGGCAAGACACCCACCGAGTGCGCCCGCGCCGCACTGCACGAGCACGGCCTGAGGGACTCGATTGAAATGCAGCAGGTCGGGGCATTTTCGTCCGATGGTAGGGGAGACCTCGACATCGTTTTGTTCGGAGTGTGTCCGCCCTCTGCACCCTCGTCGGGCGAATGCGAGGATCATCTCGAGCGATCTGTAGAGGAGCGCGACTCAATGAGTGCGAGCACGCCAAGGTGGGTTCCACTCTCCTCAGTGGAAGACCTCGCGCCCGACGTGCGCACACGTGTTCAGTCGGCCCTGCTCACACTGCGCCGGGAGGCGCGATTCGATCGCGTCGCGTTTCGTTTTCTTTCCCACGAATTTTCGTTGAGCGAATTGCAGCGCGTCTTCGAAGCCATCCTTGGCAAGTCCATTGACGTGCGAAATTTTCGCAAGAAAATAGACGCGCTCGACATTCTTGTGGAGTCGGAGAACAAGCCGCGCGGCATGGCGTACCGCCCACCCCGCCTGTTTCGTTTCGATGCCGACAAGTTCGCTGCTCGTCTGGAATCGGAAGGCGAAATCCGCTTCTTCTGACAGCAGTTACTCGTGACCCGTGCATTTTCTGACCGGTGTGTGCACGGAGACTGTCCAACCGATGCCTCAGTTGGCGGCGGCAGAAATTCCGGATACGTCTCTTGGGTCCACTTTGCGAAAGGAACGCGCCGCTCCATGGCACGGTCCTGTCGAACCAGGAGCGTATCAATGCCTATCGCCTCGTTTGCCATTCCCAGCGATACCCGTGCGGCTGATCGTTACGCACGGTTTCACTCGGCGCACCCCATGCTCGGTTACGGCGATGTGCACGATTCGACACTCGCGCAACAGTCACGAGCCGATCCGCTGTGGGGCATCGCGTGCAAGGGCGATGAGAGCGTGTTCCCGCACGATGTCCTGGAAATGTTTCTAGCGGTCCGAGACGGCAATCGTCACATGTTTTCCAGCATCGAATCGCAGGACCATCTGCAGATCAAGAGCTGGAACAAGTCCTCGCCCGAAGGGCACGCCCAGGGCGGCGGCGTCATGAGCGTTCACCGTGCGGAGACACTGGAAAAGGCCGCGGTGAATTCTAGCGTGGTGTGGGGCGACGCCTACCCTTCCATCGAAAAAAACTATGCTGGAAAACCCTACGCTGCGGGAGGTGTGAGCCTTATCTGCCATCCACGCAATCCGAACGCACCCATTGCTCACATGAACATACGCATCCTTCGCGTGGGCGAGGGCGACGATGCCGTGACGTGGATAGGCGGTGGCGCAGATCTCACGCCCATGGTGCGCTTTGAAGAAGACACGCGCGACTTTCACGAAGCCCTGCGCGGCGTCTGTGAGCGCAATCAGCATGGTGACTACGACAAATTCAAGAAGTGGTGCGACGAGTACTTCTATATTCCTCACCGCGGCGACACACGGGGCGTAGGCGGCATCTTTTTTGACTACGTTCACATCGCGCGCACGAGCGAATGCGCATTGCTGTTGGATCTGGCGCAAACCTTCACACGCATCTACGGCGAGATTCTCGCAAGGCGAGTGGAAATGCCCTACGATGACGAACTCAAGGATCGGCAGTTGCACTGGCGCGGGCGGTATGCGGAGTTCAACCTCGTCTACGACCGCGGCACACGCTTTGGCCTCCTGTCGGGCGGCAACACGGAGGCCATCCTTGCCTCCCTTCCTCCCGTCGTAAAGTGGTGAGGATCCGCCTCCAAGCCAAGCAGTCTCAGGAGAACCGTATATGGTCGAGTTCGGTTATTTTTCGCTCGTGTTGGGTTTCTGCCTCGCGGCGTACGGGCTCGTCATGGGCGTGTTCAGCGTGTTCCGCCCTGTGCGCGGAATCATTCTGAGTGCGCGCAACGCGCTCATCGCGGTGAGCGTCACCGTGTCCATCGCTTCGGCGACTTTGTGGTACGCGCTCGTCTCGCACGACTTTTCTGTGCGGTACGCTTTCCGCAACTCAAGCGTCGATATGCCACCCATGTACCTGCTGACGGCGTTCTGGAGCTCGCTCGAAGGCAGCCACATGCTCTGGACGTTGCTGTTGAGCATCATGTCTGCCATGGCGCTTGCGACTGTCCGCAGACGCAACGAACCGCTGCTGCCGGGCCTGAGCGTCGCGTTCGGTCTTGCTCTGACCTTTATGCTTCTGCTCACCGTTTCGGCATCTGCCCCGCTCACGCGCAATTTCCCGGTTGGACAGTTTGGCGGCGGCATGAACGCACTGCTGCAGAATCCCTACATGGCGGCTCACCCGCCAAGCCTGTTTTTGGGCTACTGCACGCTCATCGTTCCGTTCGCCTACGCAATGGCAGCGTTGCTGCGTGGAAGTTTTACGCCGGACTGGCTCGTCACAGTGAGACGCTGGAGTCTGTTTTCGTGGGCCGTGCTCTCGGTCGGCATCTTTCTTGGTGGCAAGTGGGCTTATGTGGAGTTGGGATGGGCTGGCTACTGGGCGTGGGACCCGGTGGAAAACAGCTCGTTCATGCCATGGCTCGCCACGACTGCCTCTTTGCACACGCTGCTTGTGCTCGACAAAACGGGCCGTCTGCCGCGCCTTGCGACCTTCCTCGCCATGCTCGCGTTCGTGCTCACGTTCCTTGGCACGTTCATCACACGCTCGGGTGTCATCAGCAGCGTGCACTCGTTTGCGGAAAGCAACATCGGGCCGGCATACCTCATCTATATCGTGCTTCTGATGACACTTACGCTCGGCCTGGTGTTTTCGCGCGGTTCACTTTTGCAGGGCGCAGGTCGAAGCAACACCTGGGCAGTGTCCAAAGAGAGCGCACTCCTGTTCACTGACTTCTTCCTCCTCTTCATGCTTGCGCTCGTGGCCATCGGGACACTCTTGCCACTCATTGTGGAGGCCATTCGCGGTGTGAAGATTTCTATCCAGCAGCCGTTCTTCAATGCATTCGCGCCTTGGATCGGTCTGGGCCTCGTGGCTGTCCTCGGAGTCGGAAACCTCATGCGCTGGCGCAATGGCAAAATTGAGGATCCCGTTGCCTCCCTGTGCTTTCCCGCTCTGTGGTCAGCCGTTCTCACTGCCGTGCTCTTCGTGCGCAAGGACCTGGATGTTCGCAGCACCATCGGCTATTTCGTGCTGTTGTGGTCAGCTGGTTCGCTGGTGATGGATTTTGTTTACAAGCTCAAGGCGATCCGCTGGAACGGACGGGCATTGTGGAAATTCAACCGGCCTTACATCGGCGCCTGGCTTGCACACATGGGCTTCCTGGTAGCACTTTCGGGCTTTCTCGGAGCCTACCGCGGCATCGAGCAGCAAACGACGCTCAACCTGGGCCAGTCCACCGAATTCTACGGCTACACACTCACCAACAAGGGCATGAAATACTCGCAGGCCTACAACTATCAGCTTGCACGCGCGCAGCTTGAAGCAGTGGACTCCGGCGGCGATTCGACGATCATTGAGCCCACGCGCAGTAAGTACACGAACAAGGAAGAGTGGCTCAATGAGGTGGGCATCCACTCCACATTTTGGCACGACGTGTACATAGTTCTCGCGAGCTTCGACACTAAGACGCAGCAGATGTCGCTCAAGATGCACATCAATCCGACCGTCAAGTTCGTCTGGACGAGCCTCGTGATATTCGTCATCGGTGCGCTCGTCAGTCTTTCGCATCGCATCCGCAAGCGCAGTGTCGACGTGTCGGAAGATGGACTCGTTCTTGAGACAGCAACAGGTGGCATGGAGGGACTGCTGGAAGAATTTCTGGCGTCGGACAAAGGACGCGCGCGGCGTCCTGGCCGCGTCGAAGGTCTTGCCACGAGCGTTGCGCTGATCGGGTTCGCTGTCGCGGTGGCCGCGTTCGGATTCTCGAGCATTGCGTTTGCGCAGCCTCCTCCTTCGGCAGATGCCGCTGCTGCGGCGGGTTCCATATCAACAGGAGCGGAGGATCCGCGCAAACCCGGTCAGCTTATCCAGGTGAACCCTGCGGTCCGCGAGATCGGAGAGGAACTGCGCTGCCCGACATGCACGGGTATCAGCGTCCTCGAGAGCGAAACGCCACAGAGCCAGGCCATGCGTGCCGAAATTGAACGACAGCTCACGGAAGGTAAATCCAAGGGCGAGATCCTCGACTTCTTCAAGGTTCGATATGGCGAGTGGATCCTGCGCAAGCCCGACGTAAAATCCGGGGTCGGTTTCTGGATATGGGCAATTCCCGTGGCAGGCCTGGCCATCGGACCTGCCGTGTTGCTTCTTGCGCTTCGTCGCTCTCGCGCCGCCGCCGAACGTGAGCGGGAAGCGCTCACTGCAGAAATTCGTGCCTACCTGGAACAGGTTCGATCCAAAGGAGTGGCGCAGTCGTGATATTCGTTCTTGTCCTCTGCCTCCTTCTTGCCCTCGGCCTCGGGTTGTTCGTTGTGGCTCCCATTGCGTCGTCCTCGAAAGGACTGGCCTCGGCGGCCATTCTGAAAGGTTTTTCCGACGAGGAGGAACTCCGCCAGGCCCTGCGCTTGCGCGATGCTCTCCTTGCACGCCTCGCAAACGGGCAAGCCGGTGAGGCGGCCGTGGACGCGCTCAACGAAAGTGATGCTTTCGGGGCGCTCGTCTCCGTGTGCGAACGCCTCAGAACGGCGGAGCTGCCCTATCTTCCAGGAGTCGCGAGCGCGCGCACGACAGTTTCTGGGGGAGGCGCCGGCACTGCCGGATCCGCCACGCTCACTTCACTTTTCATTGCGGGTTTTTTGTCCGCTGGCGTTTCCATTGGATCCTCGCGGGCCCTGGCACAGGCTCTCCCAAACGAAAGCGCACCCGCTGCCAGCAGTGATGGCGCCTCGGGCTCGGCAAGTCCTTCCAGCGAAACTTCCGCGTCCAGTATGCGCATTCCCGGCCCCACACTGGTCGATGGTGTCGCCTTTCCCGTTTTGCACCAGTTCGTGCTCTCGCCACGTGAAGGCAAGTTGCACGTGTATTACCTCGGCGTGTTCAACAACACCGACGGGCTTTCAGAGTTGAAAGTCGGACTGCCATTTCCCAAGGGCTTCCGTGAATTGCGCATCGCGAATCGTAGCGATGCACTGTTCGAGGCGTCAGGTTCGGCGTTCCCGATCATGCGCATTTCTCTCAAACCCGGTGTCAACGAGATTCGCGGCGAATTCGAACTCGATGCGCCCTGGGGCAGCGTCGAATGGAAAAGCGAGGGGGTTCCCGCCCTGCCCGGCACCATGCTTATCCTGATGCCCGAATACGAGAGCGCACTGCGATCTTTGACAGAAAATTCCTTGCCTGCGCTCAATCTCTGGCCGCCTCGCGTCGTCGACACACCCGACGATTTCCGCAGTTCGCGCAACCAGGAAGAGTACAACCCCGCCGACCCGAATTTCGAGATGCTCTCGCGCATGCCGCCGGAGTTCACGCGCACACTCGTACGCTCTGCACCCGACGCGAAACCCTACCCGTCGTTTCGTGTCGTGGGCCTCGTGCCGTCGCGCACGCCACTGTTCGTCCTTGGCGCACTGTTTGCGGCATGCCTGTTTGGCATCGCCATGTTCACGATGTTGCGCGCCGCTCGCTCCCCGGGCGCTTTGTCAAAGGCGTGACTCCGGCCGCAGGCCTCTCCTTGTTACCATAAGACGTGGGCAAGAATTGCAGTTCGGCGTTTTGCCCGGCGCCACCGCCCGGCCACACCTGGGCATGGCACAACAGCACGTCTTGCAAGGAGATCACTCGATGATTCTGAACAGTCAGTCCGCAAAACTCATCCGCGAGAACGCCACACGCCTTGCCACCAGCATCCGCACGAAGGACGAGCTGGCCGACCTCACCACCGCTGGCAGTTTCGAGCAGGTGTTCACCGCCATCGAGACGCTCCTCACAAACACCGACATGTTTTTCGACGACGAGCTTCTTGCCATGCTCGATGACGACTCGTGGCGGAGCTTCAAGGCAACGCTCCTCGTGTACACGCTCAACATCGTGAATCGGCACATCGTGGCGGCGCGCGAGCTTCCGTCCATGCAGTTCACCGGAAACTACGACGTGCGTGCATTTGACGGCGCGTCTGCCCAAGGCTGAGCCTTCGGCTGAGTCTTTTCCAGGCGAGGTTCAGCGAGGCCGAGCCGAACTCCGGCCCGTGGCCATACTCCCGCCAGGGGGCGTGGTCCAACGCGCAAAGCGCAGATCGAGTTCCATGTAGGATTGGTTGCGAGTGAATCCTGTGAGTCCGGCGGAATGCACGTACGCCCTTGCATCCTGAGTCAACGGGATCACACCCACCGACTCCTCGATGAGGAGTTTCTCTGCCTGTCCAAGCAGGCCCTCGCGTTTCAAAGGCACGGCTTCCGACTGCGCTGCGGCGATAAGGCTGTCGAAGCGAGCGTTGCGAAATCCTCCTGTGTTGTTCTCGCCATTGGAAGTAAACACGTCGAGGAAGGTCATCGGATCTTCGTAGTCGGGAAGCCATCCCCCCAGGGCGACGTCGAAGTCGCCATCCTTCACGCGTTGCAGACGTGTCTTGAACGGAAGATTTTCGAGCGTGACCTTGGTCCCGAAGATGGCCTGGAGCCTTGCTTGAAGGTACTCGCCCAGGGTCCGGGCTCCGTCGGAGTCACCGCCCACAAGCACGAGCGGAGGAAGCCTTTTTCCGCCTGTCGCCTTGGCAACAAGGGCGCGCGCAGCCACCAGATCACCGTCCTTTCCTGCAATGAGATTTGTCGCGCGAAACGTCGAACCAGGCTTGATCGAAGACGGCATGTAGTCTGGCACGACACCCCAGAGGGGGCGCGTTCCTGGAATGCCCACTATCTTGTGCGCAATCTCGCGCCGGTTGAGCCCGACGGAGAGCGCTTTGCGCAGAAGCAGACTCTCGAATGGCCGAGAACCCGTTTGGCGCACTGTGATCCAGCTCGCTCCTCCTGACGAAAATGTCCTGACCTTGAGACGCTCGGCAGCAGCGCGTTTGAGCGTTGCCGCGTCCAGGTTCGAGAAATCGATTCCACCCGATAAAAACATGTTCAAGCGGGCGTTGGCGCTCTCGATGAGAACAGGGGATTCGATGGCACTGAGCGACACCGCCTTGGCGTTCCAGTATGTGTTCGCTTTTTTCAGACGCATGGAGGCGTCCTTCTTCCACGATACGAGACGAAAAGGGCCGTTGCCAATCACCGTCGCGGGTGACAGGGCAAATTTGGTTCCGTGCGTTGCCACGACGTCCGCCCGCACGGGAAAAAATGGCTGGTAGGCGAGCAGCGAAGGAAGAAAAGGGGTCGGACGAGAGAGCGTCACCTCGAAAGTCGCGTCATCCTTGGCACGCACGCCAAGGGCGGACGGAGGCTTCTTGCCCGCAATCACTTCAGCAGCACCCGCAATTCCGGCCGTCTCGGCAATGAAGGAGTAATCCGAGGCGAAGCTCGGATCGACCAGGCGGCGGAAGGCGAACTCGAAGTCAGCGGCCTTCACTGGCTTGCCGTCGTGCCATTTCGCACCGGGACGCAGGCGGAAAACGTGCGTGAGTTTGTCTGCCGAAACCGTGTGGGTCACGGCCGCACCAGGCAAGAGCTGTCCCTTGCCGTCACGGGTGTAAAGCCCTTCATAAATATGGCCGAGCCAAAAGTAGCTCACGTCGTCAACGTAACGGGTCGGATCGAGGCTCGGAGGCTCCGAACCGAGGCTGACATAGACAACGCCGGCAGCCTTGCGGGCCTCGAGACCCAGCGAGTCAGAGTCAGCCCACGCGCCCGCCGGCGCAAGGCCCGGCAAGAAGGGCATGAGACAAGCGCGCGCTCCCAGCGAGGTCAAAGCGGTGATGATGGCGGGAAACCGTGGGACTCTCATGGCCGTTCTCCAGAAATAGGCGCGGGAAAAGACTCACCCGCG
>Ga0163152_10007523_pt1 | contig 11894 bp, 11 predicted proteins | sample OliLakLV19MP8IB2_FD_148635 | JGI IMG/M metagenome (GOLD analysis project Ga0163152, IMG submission 148635) | Freshwater microbial mat bacterial communities from Lake Vanda, McMurdo Dry Valleys, Antarctica - Oligotrophic Lake LV.19.MP8.IB-2 | ecosystem: Environmental > Aquatic > Freshwater >... | reverse complement strand
CCTACAAGTACTATATTTATATGGCTACTTCGCTTTTTGAAAAAATGTGCTCGACCTTTACTTACCGGCCTCATTCGTCGAAGTGATGGTCCCTCATCGACACTAACTTCTTTAAAAGTAAGTCTACTTACATCTACTCCATGTATCTTTTGCGCACTGTCGGCTGCTGACTTTATGGCTTTATATAATACAAGAGCGCTTCGTCTTGAATCAGCGTGCAAGCTAGTTAGCGCCTGTGCTACAGTTTTTCTTTTTACATCATCCACAATAAACCGTATTTTTTTTGGCGAAAGACGGACATTTTTTATATTTGCTTGAACTTCCATATTACTTTCTTTTCTTTACAATCAACTTACTACTCCATTTTTTTCTGTGTCTTGTTTTGCCTCCCATAGCTATTTTTCCTGTTGGCGTTTTAGGATGCATTCCAGTTCCTGAGCGGCCCTCTCCACCTCCGTGGGGATGACTTCGAGGATTTTGTGCCACACCTCGAACAGTTGGACGAATACCCATAAGTCGATTTCTTCCAGCTTTTCCAATAACTCGCAATTTATGCTCTGCGTTGCTTATTTGACCGATCGTTGCAAGAGATTCAAGCGGTATTTTTCTCACTTCCTTTGATGGAAGTTTAACATTGGCATATTTACCCTCTTTTGCGATAACAACTGCATAGCTTCCTGCGCTTTTTACTATTTGTCCACCGCGGCCAGGATACAACTCAATATTGTGAATTTGTGTTCCAAGTGGGATTGATGCAAGCTTTATTGCATTGCCTGGTTTAATATCAGCTTTTTCGGATGCAATAATCATGTCGCCAGCAACAAGACCTTGAACATGAACTATGTATCTTCTTTCACCATCTTCATATTCAACGAGCGCAATATTTGCAGTTCGATTTGGATCGTATTCTATTTGCAATACTTTTGCCTTTATATCTTTTTTATCACGCTTAAAATCAATGTGTCGATAATAACGCTTTTGTCGACCACCTTGGTGCCGTACTGACATTTGACCCGACGAGTCTCTACCCGAGTGTTTTTTTAAGATCGTGGTTAGACTTTTTTGCGGATCCATTGTTTTTAATACGCTGTGAGTTATCATGATTTTTTATTGTTGAGGAAATAAATTAATTGTTCCCTCTCTTAGTTTAATAAATGCAAGTTTTTTTACTGGCAAAGCTCTTTTAATCATTCGCTTTCCTGTTTTTTTTGTCTTGCCTTTTTTTATGATGGTTTTTACATTTTCAACTTTTACTTTGTACAAATTTTCAATCACTTCCCTTATTTGGGTCTTTGTTGCGAGCCGTGCAACTTCAAACGTATAAATCGACTGCTTAGTACTATCGATAGTTTTTTCAGTAATTTTTGGACTTATTATTATTTTAGTACTACTCATATATTTAGTATTAGCTTTGCAAAAATTGAATAGATTCTGTATCAACGAGCACGGTTTGTGCACGAACTATATCGTACGCATTTACAAATTTTACATTCTTAAGAATTACATTATGTATATTTCGTGATGCAAGTACTACATTGTTGGCGCCTTCGCCACAGATAATAAGTGTAGATTTTGCATTGTTTAGGCCGAAGCTCTTTAACACATCCATCATGTCTTTTGTTTTCGGCTTAATTTTTGAAGCCTCTTTTAATACATATAATTTTTTTACAGTAACTTTGTCTGAAAGAGCCATATACAAAGCTTTTTTTACAACTTTGCTATTAATCTTTAAGTCAAAAGTGCGAGGACGTGGACCATGTGAAACTCCTCCACCAACAAAAATAGGAGCTTTGCGTGCACCATGTCGTGCTCCGCCAGTTCCTTTTTGACGATATATTTTTCGTGTTGAACCCACCACTTCACTTCTCGTTTTAGCACGTACCGTGCCTTGACGTTGATTAGTAAGATACACATGCATATATTGTGCAAGCAATTGTTTATTTATTGGTTGACCAAATACTTTGCTTGAAAGTTCAAATGTATCTTTTTTTTGCGTAGCAACGTCTAAAAGTTCTGCTTGAAATGTGGCAGTATTGCCTTCTTTCGCGCTTGGCTTGGGAGATTTACGTATTGGAGTAGTTGTTTTTTTAGTAGGCATTTTTTTATGATGAAATTACTGTTATAAGCGTTCCTTTAGGACCTGGGACTAACCCTTTAATCATGATTTGTGTCTCGTTTGCCTCTACAACTCGTAGATTTTTTATTGTAATTGTATCGTTTCCCATTCTTCCTGCCATACGTTTTCCCTTATATACACGACCAGGAGTTGTACTTTGACCAATCGATCCTGGAGCTCGTTCACGATCTGATTGACCATGTGTACGAGGACCTCCTGCAAAACCATGGCGTTTTACAACACCCTGAAAACCTTTTCCTTTAGATACACCTTGAACATTGACCATTTGATCTTTTTGAAAAAGAGTTGTAGGCTTAAGTTCTGTTCCCGGATATAATTCAACCTCTCCAATTTTTATTCCATATGCGCCATCTTTTTCAATAAGTACGGGTTCACTTTTTTTAAAGCGTATCTCTCGTAAAAAACGAAGTGGAGTTTCAATCCCTGCTTTCTTAAGTGCGCCTTCACGCGTTTTGGAGGCCGTTTTCATTTTTCCATACCCTAGAAGCACTGCCCAATAACCATCAACTTCGAATCTTCTTATTCCAGCAACATAACAAGGGGATGTGTCTATACTCGTCACGGGGATTCTGATTCCTTTTTCATCAAAAACTTGACGAGTTGTGCCTTTTTTTCCAAGTATAAATGCGTTCATAAAAAAATAGCCCCAGATTGGGGCTTTTTAAAAGTTGCCAATCCGCGCGGCGAAATTACAAAAAACTGTTGTTGACAGTTTGTTTGAACATGTAAGTGAAATTATATACTACCCGACCTCTGCCGTCAAGGGAGACCGCGGCAGTCGCACATAGTCAACATACTACTATATGTATTGCTATCTCTTTTTTTATATTTTACACTTTATTTATGTATGTATGATAAACAATTTGACGGCCTTACAACAGCACAAGCTGAAAAACTATCACAACAATTCGGCCTAAACACAATAGAGGTAGCGTCTACGTTTACACTTTTTGCTTCATTTATACGTCAAATTAGTGGTGTGCTACCCATATTACTACTTGTAGCAGGGAGCATTTCCCTATTTCTAGGTGAATATTTAGATAGTTTTTTTATCTATGCTGTTGTTCTACTCAATGTCACGCTTGGAGTATATCAAGAACAAAGGGCCGAAAAATCTCTACTTGCTCTCAAAAAAATCACTGTCAGTAAAACCCGTGTAATGCGTGACGGTCATGAAATAGAAATAGAAAATAGCTTAATAGTTCCGGGCGATATTATCTATTTAGTAGATGGTGCTAAAATTCCAGCTGACGGTCAAATACTTAAGTCATGGCACTTAGAAGTAAATGAGGCATCCCTAACGGGTGAATCTGTAAGCGTATATAAAACTCATGATGATCCTGAAAGCAATCAGGTATTTTTAGGTACCATCGTAACAAAGGGCAGAGCGTATGCCAGAGTTACTCATATTGGTAAACTGACTCGGTTTGGGTCAATAGCACAACAGCTTGCTAACATCAAACCAGAAGAAAGTCCCCTACAAAAAAAAATAAATACGTTTACAAAACATATGGGTGCACTAGGAATAAGCGCCTCCACACTAATATTTATTATGTCATTTTTAAGAGATCGCAATTTATTCGAAAGTTTTTTCTTTGCAATAAGTCTTGCTGTAGCAGCAGTACCAGAAGGACTACCAACTGTCATGACTATAACAACTGCGATCGGTATTGAAAAAATGGCGCAAAAAAAAACAATAATCAGAAAGCTATCGGCTGTCGAATCACTTGGATCAATCACCGTGCTAGCAACTGATAAAACCGGCACTCTTACAACTAACAAAATGTCTGTACAAAAACTGTTTGTAGATAATCAACTATATAGTACGCATACAGCTATTCCCGTTAAGTCCCGTGCACTTGACATTTTGCTTACCAATGGAATTGTCTGCTCTACTACGTCTCTTATATATCAATCACCACATTCTTTTGATTTTGTTGGTGACTCAACCGAAGCTGCTATTTTATTTCTTGCTCATAAAAATGATTACAATCCTGAAGAAATAAAGAAGAAGTGGGAAATACTTGATGAAAAAGCGTTTGACCAAAAACTAAAAAGAATGATTGTTATTGCTCAAAACCAAAAAAATACAAACGTATTTGCAAAAGGAACACCAGAATCAATTATTAGCATGTGTAACAGAATACAAAGTAATAATAGCGAAGGTGACTTAACTGAAGAAAAAAGAAAAATAATACTTGAGAAAGCGCGAAATATGGCCAAAGACGGACTAAGACTCGTAGCATTTTCGTATAAAAATCATAATGGGGAAGGTGTAGAGTCGGATCATATATTTTTGGGATTTGTGGGGATTGCCGATCCACTAAGACCTCAAGTGCATGAAGCTGTGACAAAGGCTCAATTGGCGGGCATACGAGTTGTTATGATAACAGGGGATAACGAACTTACAGCTAGTAAAATTGCCATTGAGGCAGGTATTATGCAGCAGGGGAACGATGTTTTAACAGGTTCTCAACTTGATGATTTTAGTGACGAAGAACTAATAGCGGTCTTGCCGAAAGTTGCTGTATTTGCGCGAACTACACCTGAACACAAGCTGCGACTCGTGAGTCTCTTGCAAAAAATGGGAGAGATAGTAGCAGTAACAGGAGATGGAGTAAATGACGCACTAGCCCTCAAACAAGCACATATAGGCATTGCCATGGGTATAACAGGCACCGATGTCGCCAAAGAAACAGCAGATGTCGTTATTACCGATGATAATTTTGCCACTTTTATTGACGCAATAGAAGAAGGTCGAAATATTTTTATACAAATAAAGAACTCAATTTTGTACCTTCTCACAACCAATACAGCAGAAATTTTTGCAGTTCTCTTATCTTTTGCCATGGGACTCCCCGTTATTTTGACAGCATTTCAAATATTGTATATCAACCTTATTAGCGATGGACTTCCGGCACTTTCCTTTGCATTCATGCCCAAAAATACAAATGTAATGAGTCATAAACCCAAAAAACATAATGCTTTTTTAACTCGATCTGATTATTTATATATTGGTATATTTGGCCTTTTTGGAAGCATTCTCACTATTGCTTCCTACGTAATTGGCTTGCATGTTCTAGATTTTGCATCTGCTCAAACAATGGCGTTTACAACTCTTATTATGATGCAGCCATTTATCCTTATTGATTTGTGGATCTCAAAAAAATTGTTTTTGCCAAATATGAAAAAAATAGTTAATGGAGCTTTTTTAGGTGCAGTTCTTTTTCCTCTTATTATTCATCCCTTTTTACTGTATGTGCCATTTCTACAGTCATTATTTGATACAAAACCATTGGGACTATTCTACTTGTCTATCGCACTCATGTATGCGCTAGCTATAACGATACCGCTTGAGGGGAGAAAGCTTACATTTTTATTTCGACACTAATACCCGCAGGAAGATCTAAATGCATGAGAGAATCAATCGTTTGGTTGGTAGGATTTACGATATCAAGAATTCGCTTGTGAGTTTTCATGCCAAAATGCTCTCTACTGTCTTTATCAACAAATGCAGATTTAATAACTGTAAAGCGCTCTACCTTAGTAGGAAGTGGAATTGGACCAACAAAGGACGCCCCTGTTTTAGTCGCTGTATCAACTAGCTTCTGACAGGTTTCGTCGATCAATCTATGATCAAATGACTTTAATCGTATACGTATTCTTCCCTTTGGCATGATTTATTAAAGTGCCTTATAAATACTGCAATTTACCCGGGGCGATTGCACACATGTCAAGTTATTTTGTAACTTTAGTTACAACTCCTGCTCCAACTGTGTGTCCGCCTTCTCGTATGGCAAATTTCAAACCTTCCTCCATAGCAACTGGATAGATAAGTTTTGCATTAATTTTGATGTTGTCTCCAGGCATAACCATTTCTACCCCTGCTGGAAGCTCCACTTCGCCTGTTACATCGGTTGTTCTGATGTAAAACTGAGGTCTGTAGCCTTTAAAAAATGGACTATGTCGTCCACCCTCTTCTTTATTTAAGACATAAATTTCTGCCTCAAACTCGGTATGAGGAGTAACGGTACCTGGTTTTGCAACAACTTGCCCTCTTTCAATTTTATCTTTTTCAATACCTCTCAGAAGAAGGCCAACATTGTCTCCAGCTCGAGCTTCATCAAGAAGTTTTTTAAACATCTCAACTCCAGTTACAACTGTTTTTTGAGTTTCCTTAAGACCAACAATTTCAATTTCCTCGTTGACTTTAAGAACTCCTCTTTCAACTCGCCCTGTGACAACTGTTCCTCGTCCTTGAATTGTAAAGATATCCTCAATAGGCATAAGGAATGGCTTGTCAATATCTCGTACAGGATCTGGAATATAATCATCAGCCTTTTGCATCAAATCTTCGATTGCTTTTACTGCTTCAGCATCCCCTTCGATTGCTTTTAAAGCAGACCCACGAATAACAGGTACTTCGTCTCCTGGGAATTGGTATTTTTTGAGAAGATCTCTTACTTCCATTTCAACAAGATCCAAAATTTCCTTATCATCGACCATGTCGCATTTGTTTAAAAATACGATCATGGCTGGCACATTTACTTGTCGTGCAAGAAGGATATGTTCTCTTGTCTGAGGCATTGGTCCATCAGGTGCTGAAACAACTAAGATAGCTCCATCCATTTGAGCAGCTCCCGTGATCATGTTTTTGATGTAATCAGCGTGTCCTGGAGCATCGATATGAGCATAATGTCTTTTTTCTGTTTCATACTCTGAGTGATGAATATTGATGGTGACTCCTCGAGCTCTTTCTTCAGGAGCTTTGTCAATATCTTCATAATTGAGAGCTTTTGCAAGTCCTTTTTTTGCAAGTACATGGTGAATAGCTGAAGTAAGAGTAGTTTTTCCATGATCAACGTGACCAATGGTCCCGATGTTTAAATGGGGTTTGTTTCTTTGAAATGTATCTTGTGCCATAATTTTGCAAAAAAAATACTGCAGGAGGATCTCCTCATGCGTGAATTTGTAATTTAGATAGACGAATTATAATTGACTGATTCTTGTTTTGCAAGTGCCATTTCAAACAAGTCAATAGATTTTAGCTTGCTCACTTGAGAGCTGTAGACCTATTAGTCTTTACTAAAAAGCAAAGACTATTGCTGGCGCTGACCTGTAGAACTAGCTCCAGTTCCCCCGACTTGATCACTTACAGTCGCATTACCTGTCACTGGGTTTCCCGAGCTTACACTACTTGGTTGCCCATCACAGCAAAACCTACCATCTGGAGTAGTCTGACACGTGCTGGTTGGATTTGAGAGCTGACAGTCTCCGTCATTTTCACATGCAAAACTAGTACATGAACTTCTACGAATAATTGTAGGTGTCGGTTCACATCGCAATCCCCCACATCTACCTGCTCCGGTTGGTTCGTAGAATTGTGTTCTACATCTCAAATCTGACATGCACTGACTATCAGTCGAACATAAAGATCCGCAATTACCACCAACTACCAGGGTAGGAGTTGGTTCACATACTGCCCCCCCACACTTTCCACACTTTCTGATCACATCGGGACATTGTTGTCCACGAGGACAAGGTGGACATGCAACTTCGAAACACGAAGCTCCTCCTACACAGCCACTATCTGTTGAAGGACTACACGTTGATCCGCAATTGGGAGCAAGTGTAGGCGCTGGCGCAGATGTTGGAGTAGGAATTGCTGTAGGATTGACACATCCACAAAATGTGTTTATATTATTTTGAAATTCAGCAGAATTAATATCACAACATTGTAAAATATTACCCGAACGTGGGCACTCAATAAGTTTTAATCTAGACCCTTGATTACACCGCACATATGCTCCCTTTGCCTGACCACCTGTGCAATTTCTATCTGAAAATTTCAAAACTTGTGCAGGACATGACGCGGCAGCTTGAGATGAGGTTGAAGTATTTTGAGTTAATGATTGAAAGCTCGTAATAGAAACAAACGTAAATACAGCGAGGAAAGCGATCGTAGCATATGTTGCGATTCTATGATGCTTTAAATATTGTTTAATTTGCGATAGTTCATTATCTATTTCTGCCATAATTTCCTAGATATATAATGAATAAAATAATTACGAGACCTACAATTTAGTATGAATGCACCCCATATATTTGTCAAGGAGTATTTTTTAAAGTAAATACTGAAGTTAAATCTTGAATTGTTGGAATATTTTGACTTGAATATACTTTTTTAAATGCATAGCGCCCTGCCTCTTTTTTAATTTTTTCAAAGTAATACGATTTTCTCACCTCTCCAAGAAGACCTACCTCTCCCAAAAAAACAGACTGCTTGGGTAGAGGAATATTTTTGAATGAAGAGATAATAGATGCGGCACACCCAAGGTCAGCATCTGTTGACTTAACTGTTATCCCACCTACAACATTTATATATATATCAAACTTATCAAGCGGTAATTTTATATATTTTCGAATAACAGCCAAAATAAGTTGGAGTTTATTAAATTCATATCCTGCCACAACTCGCCGCGGCACTGCCAGGGCAGTTGGTACAACTAAGCTTTGTATTTCAAAAAAAAGAACTCGGTTTCCCTCAGTAACTCCAATTGTCGCATTGCCTACTTTTGACTCACTTTGGCTGTTTAAAAAAGCTGTAGCTTCACTTACCTGTGAGAGACCTTCACTTGTCATTTCAAATACACCCACTTCATCTGTCCCTCCAAATCTATTTTTAAAACACCGCAAAACTCTAAAATGGGATGTTTTTTGTCCTTCAAAATACAGGACACAATCAACCATATGTTCAAGCGTTTTAGGACCTGCAATATCGCCATCTTTAGTTATGTGGCCAACTAAAATAACTGCAGTATTTGTTTTTTTAGCAAATTCAATGAGCATTGTTGTCACTGCTTTTATTTGAGAAACCGTTCCCGCGGAGGCATCTATATCACGACTGTAAACCATTTGTACCGAGTCAACAACAACCACTTCAAATGTAGTATCACTATTTTCTAAACCCTCAAGTAGAGCTTCTATCTGTGTTTCCTCGCTAAAGAAAAAGGAAGAAAGATTTACATTAGTTCTTTCGGCGCGAGCTTTTATTTGCAAGGGTGATTCCTCACCAGCAATATAGAGCACTTTACTTTTTTGCAATACTGATAGCAAAAGTGTTGACTTACCAACTCCAGGTTCGCCGCCCAATAAAATTACACCACTGCTCACATATCCGCCTCCAAGCACTCTATCAAATTCAAATACAGCTGTTGAATGAACTTGAGTATCACTGTTAGGTTTTTTTAGATCATTGAACGAGATAAGTTCAGCTTTTCTATTATTTTTTTTGGGGTTTTGAGTGGTATCTATTTTTTTAAATGAACTCCATGCTCCACACTCAGGACACTTTCCATACCACGATTGTGATCCAAACCCACATTCACTACAAACAAATTGAGATGACATGGCCTAATTGTACAACGTTTAAAATACTCGTAGAGACTTTGCTTCGTGAAGAAAAAAAATAGACACTAGTTAGCCGATGTCACTTTAATGAAATTTAGTTGAAATATATACGACTCTACACTATAGTAGGGGGTGTCTATTAACTCACTATGAAAAGAAAACTATTATTACTTTTTGTACTACTATTCATATTTGTTATCTTTGTTGCAATAAAATTCTTTTTCGCTTCTCAAAAAGAAAAAGGGGGGGTTATTAAAATTCTCTCTTCACCCACGTCAACAGTGTTTATAGACAGTGCTGCGCTTGGCAAAACTCCGTATGAAAATAAAATAAAGATTGGTGAACATATAATCAAGCTCATACCCGAAAAAACAGCGACCAACACCGCAAGCTGGCAAGGCAAAATACTCATTTCACAAGGTACGCTTGCCTATATTGATCGAGAACTGGGAGAAAACGAACTGTCATCTTCGGGAGTAATTTTCACCATATCCAAATCGCCAAACAAAGAAAACAAAGATGGAGGAGAATTATTTGTTGAATCAGAACCTGATGGATCTATAATCTATCTTGATAATGATGAAAAGGGGATTACTCCTTTAGTTTTAAGTGGCATATCAAAGGGAAATCACGAGCTGTCTGTATATAACCCGGGATTTTTACGTCGTACACAAAAGATAAACATTGAAGAAGGATACCGATTAAACGCCCACTTTAAACTTGCTATCGACCCATCATTTAAAAAAATAAGTGAGGAGGATTTAGTAAACGCGACAATCGCAGCGGCACTTTCAACCACACCATCGCCAACAAGCACTGCCGGCACAACTACGAGTGGCAAGCCGACAATAACAGTACGCTCCACACCAACGGGATGGCTTCGAGTACGAAATGACCCAAATGTTAATGCAACAGAGGCGGCAAAAATAAATCCAGGAGATGTTTTTGAAATAATAAGTGAACAAAGTGGATGGTATAAAATAGAATATTCAAAGGGTAAGTTGGGATGGGTATCGGGGCAATATGTCGACAAAAAGTAATTTACTTTATACTATTCTTTCCTACGCTTAGCGCTTGTAAGATTCTTATTATCTAAGTGCTGAATTACATTGAGCTTGTCGATAATTAATATAAACCCCGTTAGTATGCAAACGACCAAAATAAAGGCGAGGATTTTTTCTGTCTTTTGTAAGAAAAGTGATGAAAATCCAAATAAAAGCGAAACGAACCAATAAAAAAAAGCTATACGACGCTTTCCCCATCCTATGGTAAGTAGCCTATGATGAAAATGTCCAGCATCTCCATAAAAAGGGGACTTTTTTTTTACAAGTCTTCTGATTAATGCATATATTGCGTCTATAAACGGAACCGATAGTACAAGAATTAGTGTTCCTAGCTTTCCCCACGAGAGAATTGATAGCAAGGCAAGCATAAAACCCGCCAATGCTCCCCCGCTATACCCAGGCATCATTTTTTGAGGGTAATAATTAAACGGCAAAAAACCTGCAAATGCTCCTGCTACGATAAAGGCAAAAAGTGCAACGGTCGTCGTTGATATATCATGAGCTGTAAATCGATACGCAAGCACTCCTAGAAAAAAACTTGAAATTGCGACAAAACCTGGAAGTTGTCCGTCGACACCTTTGCTCCAATTTACAAAATTAGTTATAGAAACAATCCATAAAATTGCAAAAATATTTGCAAATACTAAAAAAGTATGAGTACCAAAAAAGTCAACAGTTATTCTCCACGAATCAAGAAATATTACCTGAGAACTAAAAGGATTACTTATATAAGGGATACCAATTCCAAACAAAACAACGACAAGTGCGATTACTATATTTAAAAAGAAACGCACGTATGGCGATGTATCAAAGTGATCATCAAGTATTCCAATAATTAGCAACAATGTACTTGCAACAAGAATGCCGATCATTATTTTATTCAAAGGAATAAACAGACTCGTAGCAATAAATATTCCACAGTAGATTGGCAGTCCGCCAGCTCTGGGAATAATTCCCGTGTGCGTGTTTGCCGGATGTTTTCTTTTTTGAGGATCGTCAACAAGTCCTGCCTTTATTGCAATTTTTATAAAAAGAGGAGTTGAAAAAAATGTAATTAAAAATGAAATGGCAGTTGCAAGAAGAATATACGTATTATCCATGTAATTTAAGTAATAAGAAAAATAATTCTAATAAAAACAATAAGTAGCAATGTGTTTACGGATATAGTAGTTATAAATAATATGCTCTTTATTGGCTCATCAGTATGAAAATGTTTTTTTGAAAGAAAAAAATTGAGAATAGTAGTAGCAAGCAAGAGTATAGGAATAAGTACTATATAGATA
>Ga0163152_10007522_pt1 | contig 11894 bp, 7 predicted proteins | sample OliLakLV19MP8IB2_FD_148635 | JGI IMG/M metagenome (GOLD analysis project Ga0163152, IMG submission 148635) | Freshwater microbial mat bacterial communities from Lake Vanda, McMurdo Dry Valleys, Antarctica - Oligotrophic Lake LV.19.MP8.IB-2 | ecosystem: Environmental > Aquatic > Freshwater > Lake... | reverse complement strand
CTTGCTCCGCCAATGGCTGCCCCGACATCGCGCGCCGGACTTCCGCGCTGGCCTGCTGGACACTCAGATCAACGCGCGTCCCCTTGTACTGCGTGGCAATTCTTCGTTCCTCGGCCGTCGCCGCACTGGTCTCGCCGCGAGCCCGGAGACTGGCCGCAGTCCGGTTGATGTAATGCGTCTGCAGATCCGGGTAACGCTGAAACGCCAGCGCGGCCTCGCGGAGGATGTTTTCAATGGTTCGGGCATCGCGGCCTTCGTGCTGGGCGGCCTTGATCAAAACTTCCCAACCCGCTTGGTTGCGGCGTTCGAAGTTCACTGCCCGCCGGGCGGCCGCCGCTGCCGCCGGCGCGCGTCCTTCGGCAAGAAATTGCCCGGCGAAATCCGCGTGCGTCCGCGACTGGCGATACGAGGGTAAATCGCGGAAGCGCTCGGAAAGGAAAACCAGCTCGTGGTCGCTGAATTCCCGCCAGGTCTGCGGATCGCGCGCATAGCCGGTGACGAAACGCTGTTCGGCATAGCGCCCGGCATCGAGTTGCCACTGCTTGTTGCTGTTCAGGAAACCGAACCACGCATGCCGGCCGTCGTTGCCGGAACCGTAGATCAACAGCGTCGGCACGCCGCGAGCCTTTCCCACTTGCGCCGCGAAGTACGCCTGGTCCGAGCAGATTCCGCCGGTCTTCAGAATGTCCGGTAACGCGTAACTCCGCCCCGGCCAAACCAAGGCGTTGGCCGCGACGCGTTCCTTTCGGTATCCAACCATCGCATACGTGGCCGCCAGCTGGGCCAGCGAGTGCTGGCAGGCCTGCTGTGACCATTCGAGTTCGTTCCAAGGCGCGGGCGTATCGACGACAAATTTCAAATCCTCCGCACTCAAGCGCGCCAGGCTGTGATAGGTCCGGCCGAGTTGCTCCTGCTTGACCCACCACGCAAACGCCTCCGTCGGGTCCGGCAGTTTCCGCGGGAGCGCGGCGGGCGTGACCTGCGCATGCGGCCAAACGGGCGGCGGCGCCACGTCGTAGACCAGGGCAATCGCCAGCGCGAGCGAGGCGTGCGACTTGAATTTTATTGGATCCCGCTGGTGCAACTGCGCGAGGATCTCGAATACTCGCGGTAAGTAATCCACGGGCGAAAGCAGGCCGAAGAACTCCTTCGAAAACGTCGCGTTGTTTAAAAGCCAGGCTTGCAACTCCAGCGCAAGCCCTGCTCCCACTGCGCGGGACCGGCGCGGAGTCGGGACCGCCAGATGGGCGTGGCCGACTTGGAGTTCATTCACCGCCCGGACCCATTGAACCACGAATTTCGTTTCGTCCTGACCCCACAACTGCGCCCAACGATAGACGTGAAACCACGCCTCGGCCGCCTGCAGCTTGTCGCGCTCGTACGCGAGGGTGGCCGCGTGGCGCAGAGTCGCCCCGTGCGGCAGCCAGCCGTCGCGCTGGGCTGCCGCGACTATGGTCTTCAGCCGCAACGGCGTGGGCGCGTACAGCGCTTCGCTTTCGGGAATCGGCGCGGGTTGAGCCGACAGCCGCGCTAGCAAGACAATCAGGCCTGCGAAAACGAGAATTCGCGCGCTCACGGAAGAGGGTTATCGGCTCAACCCACTGCTGGTCAGCCGAAAAAGCCGTCAAGGACTGCCTAAAAAAGAAAGCCCCGCCTCCCTTGTTCTCGGGAGGCGGGGCTTCGTTCGACGACGGGTGGTCGTCTTTTGTTTTACTGCGACACGCCGCTAGGCGCGGCAGGAGGAGTCTTTTGTTTGAAGATCAGCTTGTCGCCATCGCGCGACACGACGACGGGTTCGCCATCCTTGACGTCGCCGCGGAGCAACGCTTCGGCCAGCGGATCTTCGAGGTAGTGCTCGACGGCCCGGCGCAGCGGACGCGCGCCGTATTTTTCGTCGTAGCCCTTTTCAATGAGCAGATCCTTGGCTTCCTGCATGAACTCGAGCGTGATTTTCCGCTCGGTCAGGCGCTTCGCGAACTGCGCCGTCTCGAGTTCCACGATCTTCACGAGGTCGTTCTTATCAAGCGGCCGGAAGAAAATGATATCGGAAATACGATTCAGGAACTCGGGCTTGAACACCCGCTTCGCTTCCTCGAGCACCTTCTCGCGCATCTTCTCTGCGTCACTGAACGAAGACTTCGCAGCCGCAAAGCCCATCGACGTTTGGCGCTGCAAGAGCTGCGCGCCCACATTCGAAGTCATGATGATGATGGTATTCCGGAAGTCGACGGTCCGACCGAGCGAGTCCGTGAGCCGTCCGTCCTCGAGAATCTGCAGGAGCAATTGGATGACGTCCGGATGCGCCTTCTCGACTTCGTCGAACAACACGACCGCGTAAGGCTTGCGCCGGACGGCCTCGGTGAGTTGTCCGCCTTCCTCGTAGCCGACGTAGCCCGGAGGCGAGCCGATCAAGCGTGAGACCGCGAACTTTTCCATGTATTCGGACATGTCGATTTGAATGATCGCGTCCTGATTGCCGAACATCTGCGCCGCGAGTTGCTTTGCGAGCATGGTCTTGCCTACGCCCGTGGGGCCGACGAACAGGAACGAACCGATCGGACGACGCGGATCCTTCAGATCGGCGCGGGAACGACGCAGCGCGCGGGCGACCGCATTGGCCGCTGGATCCTGGCCGATGACGGATTTCTGCAGCTCGTTCTCCAACATGAGCAGTTTCTCGCTCTCCTTCTTTTCCATCCGGTTGAGCGGAATGCCGGTCCAGTCGGCGACGACCTGCATCATCAGGTCTTCGTCGATGTTCACGCGCTTCTCGTCGCGCTGCTTCTTCCACTGTTCGGTGACTTGATCCTGCTTGGCGCGCAGCTGCTTTTCCTGGTCGCGGAACTTCGCGGCCTCCTCGAAATGCTGCTCGCTGATCGCCTTTTCCTTTTGGGCGCAGACCGCCTCGATTTCCTTGGTCAGGTTTTCAACGTCAGGCGGACGACTGAGCGCACCGATGCGGGCGCGCGAACCGGCTTCGTCCATGACATCGATTGCCTTGTCCGGCAGGAAACGCCCCGTGATGTAGCGATCAGAAAGCTTCACCGCTGATTCCAGCGACTTGTCGGTAAAGGTGGCTTTGTGGTGATCCTCGTACTTGCTGCGGATACCCTTGAGGATGAGAATCGTATCGTCGACCGAGGGAGCCTCGACCTTGACCGACTGGAAGCGGCGATCGAGCGCGGAGTCCTTCTCGATGTACTTGCGGTATTCGTTGAGGGTGGTAGCGCCAACGCACTGCAGTTCGCCGCGGGAAAGCGCGGGCTTGAAGATGTTGGACGCGTCCATGGCACCTTCCGCAGCGCCGGCACCCACGATGGTGTGGAGTTCGTCGATGAAGATAATGATATTCTTGGCGCGCTTGATCTCGTCCATCACGGCCTTGATGCGCTCTTCGAACTGGCCGCGGTACTTGGTGCCGGCCACCATGAGGGCCAAGTCGAGGGTGATGACCTTCTTATCGAAGAGAATTTCGGGAACGTTGCCGCTTGCGATTTCCTGCGCCAAGCCTTCGACGATGGCGGTCTTCCCCACGCCGGCTTCGCCGATCAGGACGGGATTGTTCTTGGTGCGGCGGCAGAGAATTTGCACGACGCGCCGGATCTCGTTTTTGCGACCAATGACCGGATCCATCTCTCCCTTGCGGGCGAGTTCGGTGAGGTCCCGACCGAACGCTTTGAGCGCGGGCGTTTTCACTTCCTTCTTGTCCTCGGGCGCAACGCCACCCCGTTGGGGCGAACCGGCTGCGGCCTCTTCACCGCCCTCGGCGCCTTGGCTCCCGGAAAACTGCGGATCGAGTTCGCGGAGGATTTCGTTCCGGGTGCGCTCGATATCAATGTCGAGCGACTTCAGGACGCGGGCGGCGACGCCTTCACCTTCGCGCAGCAGTCCGAGCAGGATGTGCTCGGTGCCGACGTACGAATGGTTGAGGGTCTTCGCTTCCTTGCCGGCCAGCGCCAGCACCTTTTTCACTCGGGGAGTGTAAGGAATGCTATTCTGCGCCTTCGTCTCCTGACCGGTGCCCACCTGCTTTTCCACGGCGGCGCGGACGGTCTCGAGATCAAGGCCCATCTTCTGCAATACGCTGACCGCGACACCCTGCCCCAATTTGATCAGGCCGAGCAAAATGTGCTCAGTACCGACGTAATTGTGATGGAAGCGGTCGGCCTCCTTGCGAGCCAGCGCGAGCACCTGTTGCGCGCGCGGCGTGAAGTTGTTCATCGGTTCTTGGGACATTTCGATAAAGGTTTGAAGCGGATTTAGTTCTTCGCGTTGGTGTTAAAATTAAAATCCGGACGGGAGAAATTCGCAAACTCGGAGCGCAAACGGGCAGCGCGGAGAATGTCGCGCTGACTGGGTTCAAACTCGCCTTTTTGCGCGTGCTGTAAATGACCGGGCTGGGCCTCAATAAAGAGTCGGTCAATCACACATCGGTTCCCATCGGGGAAGGCCGAGAGGTCAACGCCCAACCGGATCAGGGAAAGGAGATTCATGGCCTCGCTCGAGCTCAGCAGATGGCTGTTCTGCAGAATCCCGTAGGCGCGCCCAATCTTGTCGAGCAGCTTGCCAGAATCCGCTTCCAAGAGCTTTTCACGGGCGTTGAGCTCGTGTTCGACAATGGATTGGAGCACCGAACTGAGCCGCTTGATGATCTCCTCTTCCGACTCGCCCAGCGTGGTTTGATTAGAGATCTGAAAGATGGACCCGCTCGCGTCGGAGCCTTCGCCGAACAGACCACGCACGACCATGCCGAGTTGGTTGACCGCGCGAACCACTTTTTCCATCTGGCTGGAAATCACCAGCGCCGGCAGATGCATCATCGCCGACGCGCGCATGCCCGTTCCCAAATTGGTGGGACACGCGGTGAGATACCCGAGCGTAGGAGAGAATGCGAAGTCGAGATGCTCCTCCAAGGCGGAGTCCAAGTCGTTGATCGTGTTCCAAGCCTTCTTCAGGTTGAAACCCGCGCGCAAAACCTGGATGCGGAGGTGGTCCTCTTCGTTCATCATCACTGAGAACGCCTGGTCCTTGCTGATGATGACACCCGCGCCCGACTTGGTGCCGCTCAGTTCGCGGCTGATCAAATGGCGCTCCACGAGAATCTGTCGCTCGAGGTCGCTGAGATCGCCGATGGAGACGTTCAGCGACCGCTTCATTTGCGGGGTGGCGGACACCGCTTCGCGACACTCCGTCAGAATCTCTTCGCGTTGCGCCGGCTTGGCCCAACCCGGAAAAGAATAGCCGGCCAAGTTACGCGCCAGACGTACTCGCGTCATCAGGACGATCGCCGTTTTGCTGCTGGCCGAATCGGTCAGCTCGGACGGCGTGTCAATGAGCGAAGAAATCGTCATGGCTTTAGCGCGCGGTGTTCTGGGAGACGGCTTGTTTGACTTGGTTGATTTCATCTCGGGTGCGGGCGGCGTCTTCGTAGCGCTCTGACTTGATGGCATCCGTGAGGTCCAGCTCAAGTTTAGTCAGACGATCATAAAGGCTCTTACGTTCCAACGCGCGGTGCGGGATTTTACCGGCATGCGCGGTTCCGTTGTGCATGTTCTCCAACATGGGTTCAACCATGCCCCGAAACGTGTCGTAACACGCTGGGCAGCCGAAACGTCCATGCTTCTTGAAGTCGGTTTGGGTAAATCCGCAGCGTTCACAGCGCATCGACCCGGTGACGGGCTCGGGATTCAAAGACGCCTTCAAAAGGAGGTCGGCGAGGGAAAACCCACTCGGGTCCGTCACCCCTTTGGCCTGCGCGCACGCCTCGCACAGATCCACCTTGTGAACCTTATTGTTCACGATCTGCGTCAGATGAACCGTCGCCGGTTTTGAGCAGAGGTCACATTTTAAAGGGTTGGCCATGGAGTCGGGTTTTGGTTCTGCACGGAACATGCCACAGTCACCCACGCTGGCAAGTGCAGGCGTGCAGCATTGAACGGCGTGACGCTTTGGCTCTTTGACATGCGCCACGAATGCAATCGTGACGCTCGGCGAAAACTTGAATGTCAGGCCAGGGGGGAAACCCTTTCAGTCCAAAACCGCTCCCCTCTACCCTGCTTTCACGAACGATTCGCGCCGACGGCTGACACCCGTCACCGTCGACCGGAGCCGTTCCGCATTGCCCGTCGGTCACTTGCTGCGCTGCGTGCGCTCAGATGCGCGTTCCGTCAACGAGGACGCGTTCGCGGAATGCAGCCATCACGCGTTTGGTGATCGGACCCGGTTTGCCAGTGCCGATCACGCGGCCATCGAGCTTGACCGTCGGAATGACCTCGGCGCCGGAACCCGTCAGAAAACACTCATCGGCGCACCAAATGTCATAACGTGTGAGGTTAGCCTCCCGGACCGTCACGCCGATGTCCTTGCCGATATCAAAAATGGTCGATCGGGTGATGCCTTTAAGCGCGCCCTGCGAAGCCGATGGGGTGATGATTTCACCTTTGTGCACGATGAAGACGTTGTCCGCGGTGCATTCGGCAACATAGCCTTGGTCGTTCAACATAATAGCTTCGAGCGCGCCAAACTGCTTGGCTTCGATCTTGCCCAAAATGTTGTTCAAATAGTTCAACGACTTGATAGTCGGTGGGAGCGCGGCCGGGTTGATGCGGCGCGTGGGGACCGTCACGATCGCCAGCCCGTTCTCGTAGTGCTCCTTCGGATAGAGGGTGATCTTACTCGCGATGATGAACATCGTCGGCTTCGGGCAGAGCCACGGCGCCAAGCCGAGGTCGCCGACGCCCCGCGTCACGACCAGGCGGATGTAGGCATCGGTTAACTCATTCTGCCGGCACGTCTCGCACGTGGCCGCAGCGATTTCCGCGCGAGTTCCGGGCAACTCCAGCATGATCGCTTTAGCCGAATACTCGAGGCGCTCGAGATGTTCATCGAGCCGGAAGATGTTGCCGCCATAAAGGCGGATCCCCTCAAAAACACCGTCGCCGTAAAGCAGGCCGTGATCGAACACGGACACTTTAGCTTCGTTGCTGTCGACGAACTTGCCATCGAGGTAAATCTTCATGGAGACGCGAACGTAAGTAGGACGGAAAAGTATTGTCGAGCCGAGCCCGCACGAAAAGCGCACAGCCGACCACTTTGCCGAGGAGCGCAGATTGAACCATCCCGCTGGCCCGCCTCCGCTCGGGTCTGAAGCACCGTTGGAAAACGGCACCCATTCCCGGGGAGTTTCTGCTTGTGCTCCGGAAATTTCAGCGAAACTGTCGCCAAGTCCGTCCCTTCTGCCCCGTCCAGCTCTTCTTACCATGTGTATCTTTCGCAGTCGCTCCCGGCGTTCCGGAGTGAATTTCCGCGCTGCCTCCAGCATCCGCGGCTTCACCCTCATTGAACTGCTTACCGTCATCGCGATTATCGGCATTCTGGCCGCGATCGTGATCCCGACGGTTGGCACCGTGCGCGAAAAAGCCGAACGCGCCGTCGATTCCAACAAGCTTCGCGAAATCCTGAAAGCCGCTCAGATTTACGCCGGCGATAACCAGGACAGGCTCCCGGATCCGGTTAACATCGGCAACAATGTCCTGCAGGCGCCCCAGCCCGCTTGGCGCTGGCCCGGCATTCTCGCGAAAAACAACATCCTCACGGATCCGTCGTTCTATTTCGCGAAGAACGATCCCGCCTTCAACGCCGCGCAGCCCGTTCAATTCATCATCACCCCGAGCACGCAGCGTAATCAGCTGCACCAAAGTTTCGTCAACAACCGCTCTCCCTCCTGGGAGTTTGTCGGTGGCGTAAAAATGAGCGACGCTGCGACCACCCCCGTGGTCTACACGCGTGGCTTGCAGGCGAACGGTACGTGGAGCCCAACGAGTGGCGTCTATAAGGATACCGGCGGTTTCATCGCCTTTCTGGGTGGTAACATTGCTTTCTACCCGAATGTGCAGGGAGCCAACACGCCCTTCTATTCAAACAATCCGACCAGCACGAGCCAGACGCGTCCCCAGGACATCCGTCAGGCTATTCCGTTCAACGCCACCACGGCTGCGAACAGCGCCCGGATTTACGGCATCTCGCCCGCGTCCGGTGCCGCCGGCATGCTCGGGACCGGCGCAGGCGCCCTCGCCGTCCGCGGGCCCTGATCCCCAGTCATTGCGCTCGATATCCTCCCGCCCGGCCTGATCCACGGCCGGGCTTTTTATTTACCGCTTTCCCCGACTCACGCCGCGGTTCATCGTCCACGGTTCGATATGATGCCGCCCGCCACCGTCGTTTCCGCCGTCAGCAGTCAGCCGATTTACGTTGTCGGCCATAAAAATCCGGACGCCGACGCCATCTGCTCTGCGATCGCCTACGCCGCGTTCAAGGACGCTCGAGGAGATCGCGGCTACGTCGCCGCCCGCTGCGGAAATTCCAACGCCCGCATCGACACCATTCTCGCCCGCTTTCGGCAGCCCCTGCCGCACTACCTTTCCGACGTCTCGCCGCGCGTGCATGCGCTGATGACACCTGATGTCATCGCCCTCGCCGAAACCGCCACCTGTGCCGAGGCCCTCGAGCTGATCGACCGCCACCACATCCGCGTCGTGCCGGTGGTCAACTCCCGCCGCAAACCCGTCGGCACGGTTTCGCTCGCGCATCTGGGTGGCGTTTTCATTCCACGGGTCAGCGAGCCCAGGCTCATGCGTCAGGTTCATACCTCGCTTGCCAGTATTGTCCGCGCCCTCAAAGGCCGCGCGTTGAACCTGGTGGAAGAGAAAAACACCGAGGACCTCTTCGTTCGGCTGGGCACCATGGATATCCGTTCGTTCTGGAGCATCTCCGAACGCGAGAAAATTCCGGCCGGCCAATCGATCATCATCGTCGGCGATCGCAGCGATGTGCAGCGCCGCTCCATCGAGCTCGGCATTCGCGCCCTAGTCATCACGAGCAATCTGGATCCCGAGGCCGACATCATCGCTCTCGCCAAAGAAAAGAAGGTCAGCGTGATCGTGAGTCCATACGACTCGGCCACGACCGCTTGGGTGGTTCGCACCGCGTCCAACATCGAACGCGTCGTGCAGCGTGATTTCTTCGTGGTCGGCCCCGACGAGCGCATCGCGGATGTGCGGAAAAAGTTCTCCGTCACCATTCACGCCATGATGGTGACCAGCGATGATGGCACGCTCATCGGCATCCTGACCAAAAGCGACATCTTCAAACCCGTCCAAACCCGCCTCGTGCTGGTGGACCACAACGAACTCACCCAAGCCGTTCCCGGCGCCGAGGAGGTAACCATCACCGAGGTGATCGATCACCATCGGCTGGGTTCATTGCACACCCCGCAGCCGATTCTCTTTTTAAATGAACCCGTCGGGTCCACCTGCACGATCGTCGCCGACCTTTTTCGCCGTGAGGGCCTGCAGCCTTCGCCCGAGATTGCGGGTATCATGATGTCCGGGCTGATCGCGGATACGCTGCATCTCAACGGTCCCACCGCGACGGGCAAGGACGCGATCATCCTCGCGTGGCTGGCCGGGATCGCCGGGGTGAACTCGAAGCAACTTGCCGACGAGATCTTCAACTCGGGCTCCGTGATCCTCGCCAGCCCGCCGGAGAAAGTCGTCCGCTCCGACTTCAAGATCTACGAAGAGGAAGGTATCCGCTATGCCGTTTCCCAAGTGGAAGAACTCGGTTTCGGCAATTTCTGGCAACACGCGAAACCGATTGCTGCCGCCGTGCAGGACCTGCGCGACGAAGAGCGCCTCGCGTTCGCCGCGTTGTTGGTGACGGACATCAACACGCAAAACTCGTTGCTGCTCGTGAAGGGCGACTCCGCCTTCATCGAGAAAATCAGTTACCCGCATGTCGAGCAGGACGAAATCTTCGACTTGCCTGGAGTTGTTAGCCGCAAGAAGCAGCTGATTCCGTATCTCACGACCTTGATCAAGCAGCTGGCGTCGGAAGGCTCACTGCCAACCGGCAAAAGCGCCGCGCCTTTCGCCAAGAAACGTCGTCAGCCCGCCCTCGAGAAGAACCCGTGACCTGAAAGGTGGAGCGAGTTGTCCCCAACCCGCTTCCGAATGTGTTAGCGGCTTGGGGACAAGCCGCTCCACCTCAATCGCGTGAGTCTCGTTCAGATGTGAATCGCCTCACCCAGCGTGGCAGCGGCCGCTTCCATCAAGGCTTCACTCAACGTCGGATGCGCGTGAATGGAGCGGTGCACTTCGTCGACGCTGGCTTCCATGTTCATCGCCAGAACGTATTCGGCGATCAATTCCGGTGCTTCGTTGCCGAGAATGTGCACGCCGTAAATCTCGCCAGTCTTCGCATCGCTGATGACCTTGACGAAGCCTTCGCTGTCACCCGCGGCCACCGCTTTGCCCGAGGCAGTGAACGGAAACTTGCCGATCTTATAGCTTAAGCCCTTCTGCTTCGCGTCCTGTTCCGTGATGCCGGTGCTGGCGATCTGCGGCTGACAATACGTCGCGCCCGGGAAAATCTTCACCCGACCCAGATGGTGGTGACCAAACATGGCGTTCACCGCGTTGACCGCCTCGAACGTGGCGACGTGCGCGAGCCACGGTGGCCCAATAATGTCACCGGCGGCATAAATGCCCTTCACATTGCTCTCATAATTGTCGTTCACCTTCACGTACCCGCGCTCCAGCTCGAGCTTAACTTTCGCGGACAACGTGCCCTCCAGATTGGGCACAACGCCGACCGCGATCAGCAGGGTTTCGGCTTCGATTTCCGTCGAGTTGGCTTCGCCCGCCTTCACGAGCGTGAGTTCAACCTTGTCCTTCTGCACCCGCACATTCTCCACCTTGGTGTTTACGTGCACGGAAATGCCCTGCTTCTCGAACGAGCGTTGCAGTGCCTTCGAAATCTCCTCGTCTTCAACCGGCACCACCTGCGGCAACATTTCGACGAGCGTTACCTTGGAACCGAAGGCATTAAAAAAATAAGCGAACTCCACACCGATCGCCCCCGCGCCGATGATGACGATGGATTTTGGCGGTGACTGGCGCGGCTCAAGCGCTTCACGCGACGTCATCACGCGCTGTCCGTCCACCGGCAGATCCGGCAGGCGCCGCGGTTTGCAGCCGGTCGCCAGCAAGACGTTCTTCGTTTTGAAAAACTTCCCCTTGTGCTCGCCGTCCGTGATCTCGACCATCCCGGGCACGGTGACTTGGGCGCGGCCGACGAAGTAATCGACCTTGTTCTTGCGGAAAAGAAATTCGACGCCCTTGGCCATCTGCCCCGCGACATTCCGGGAACGATCCATCACTTTGCCGAAGTCGAAACTCACGTCCTTGGCCGAGACGCCAAACATGTCCGCCTTTTGCAGCGAGCGATAGAACTCGGCGCTCTTCAGCAGCGCCTTGGTTGGAATACAACCCCAGTTCAGACAGGTGCCGCCCGCTCGTTCGAGCTCGATACAGGCAACCTTCTTGCCGAGTTGTCCGGCCCGAATCGCGCCCGCGTAACCTGCCGGGCCACCCCCAATGACGATGAGATCGTATTCCGTGTTTTCTGCCATTCCGCCAACGTCGCTACGGTGGAAAGCACCGTCAAACGGAAACCGCATAATGCCGAACGCCCGCCCTCAGGTTTCTCCATTTTCCCATTTCCCGATTTCCGCTTTTCCGATTTCCCATTCCCGCCGCATTCATTTTTCCCAATTTCCCGATTTTCCGCTTTTCCAATTTTCCACTTTCCCGATTTTCCACTTTCCCGATTTTCTCAGATATCGATCGCGTCATCCCGCTTCGCCCGCGACCCCTTACCACGCCGGCGTGGAGTCCGCGGCGGCGGTTTCGTGCCACCCGCGAGAGCGCTGACCAACAGGTTCGTGACACTCACCACGATCGAGCCGCCCACCGCCGACCAGAAACCACCGACGTAAAATCCGGCGACCAGGTGACCAACCAGCATAAACAACAAGGCATTGATCACAATCACGC
>Ga0163152_10007521_pt1 | contig 11894 bp, 16 predicted proteins | sample OliLakLV19MP8IB2_FD_148635 | JGI IMG/M metagenome (GOLD analysis project Ga0163152, IMG submission 148635) | Freshwater microbial mat bacterial communities from Lake Vanda, McMurdo Dry Valleys, Antarctica - Oligotrophic Lake LV.19.MP8.IB-2 | ecosystem: Environmental > Aquatic > Freshwater >... | reverse complement strand
GTCACTGCAAGCGCAGGAAGGAATGGAACAACGAGCGCTTCCCGCCGACGGTGGAGCCGCATCCGGACCATCGGGCGCTGGTGGAGAGGCGGTGGAAGGAGTACGGGCTCAAATAGGGCGGGGGACCCCGGGGCTGACCAGTAGCGTCAGCCCCCGAGCGTCTGGTCCTGCTGGCCGAACCACGCGAGCGCATGGTCGAAGTGCTGCGGCTTGAAGTCAGGCCAATACTCGTCGAGCACGAAGAAGTCCGCATAGACCGACTGGACTGGCAGGAAGCCGCTCAGCCGGCGTCCGCCGCCCCAGCGAACGATCAGGTCCAGGCGCGAAACGTCGTCGGAACGCAATGCGCCGTGCGCGAGTCCCTCGAGGTCCCATTCCCAGCCATAGTTCACGAGCAGGTTTACCTTGATGCCGCTGCCTTGCCGTGTGAGAAACGGACGGAGCGCTTCGGGAAACTGGCGCGACGCTCCATCGCCCACCACGAGCAGCGCCGTGCCGCGGTTTGCGATATCCAATGCGAATGCGACAGTCGACTCGGTAAACGCTTTCTTCTGCGCGGAGGGGCGCTTGGTGTTGTCATGCGTGTAGCAATAGACCGATACCTCTTCGATACCGCGTTCCTTGCATTTCTCGAACAGCACGAGGCCCGGATCGATGCCATGCGCGTAGCCCGCCTCTTTGGGCAGCGCGCGATCGGTCGCCCAGCGCCGGTTGCCGTCCGGGATGAACCCGACGTGGCGGGGCAGCTTACGTTTCGCCATCGCAGGCCGTGCAATGCTCGGCGGTCGGGTCGGCTTTGAGGCGCGCTCGCTCGATCTCGCCGGCACAGCGTGTGCAGATGCCGAAGTTGCCTTCGCGAATCCGCCCGAGCGCGAGCTCGATCGCGTCCATCGGGCGCTCCTCCCGGAAAGCATGCGCCTCATGGTGCGCGGCCAGCAGGTGCTTGCGCTGCGCTTCGAGCAGCATGCGAAATTCGTAACTCGGGATCATCGAGCTCTCCTTGGCCGGATTTGCAACCGGCAGGCTAAGGAGCGTTTGCCTTGCGCTCAGTGCGGCAGGACACAAGACGCCGCTGCGTTGACGGGGTGGGCGAGGTAGTTGACAATGGAAACTATCTGCCATGACGGCCGCTCCAGGAGCGGATCTATGGGTATGCGGCCACTCGAAGGCGTGCTTGTCCTCGACCTATCGCGAGTGCTGGCGTGCCCTTTTGCCAGCATGATCCTGGCCGAGCTCGGCGCCACCGTGATCAAGGTCGAGCAACCCGGCGCCGGCGACGAAACGCGCAGCTTCGAGCCGCAGCTCGCGGTTGACAGCGCGTATTACTTCGCCTGCAATCGCTCCAAAGCTTCGATCACGGTCAACCTGCGCTCGAAGGATGGACAGCAGGTCATCCGCGATCTCGCGACCAAATCGGACGTGTTCGTCGAGAATTTTCCGGCGGGCACGTTCAAGCGCTACGGGCTCGACTACGCGGCGATGTCCGCGCTGAATCCGCGCCTCGTATACCTCTCCTGCACCGGCTTCGGGCAGACCGGGCCGTACAAGCAGAAGAAAGGTTACGACACGGTGTTCCAGGCCATGGGTGGGTTGATGAGTCTGACGGGTGAGAAGGGCGGCGGACCGGTGAAGCCGGGCCTGCCGGTGGCAGACCTCACCTCCGGCCTGTGGGTGGCGATCGCGATCCTTGCCTCGATCGCCGGGCGCGAGAAGACCGGCAAGGGTTGCTACGTGGATTTCTCGATGCTCGATGCGCAGGTGAGCTTGTTGACTTTGGCGGCCGCGCGCTACTTCGCCTTGGGTGAAGTGCCGCCGCGCCTGGGTACAGAGCATCCGGGGCGTGTGCCCACCGCGACATTCTGCTGCAGCGACGGCAAGTATCTCCACGTCACCGCGAGCGACCAGCACTGGGCGCCGTTGTGCAAGGCCCTCGGACTGGAAGCCTGGGGCGGGCAATCGCAATTCGCTGACAACGCGCTGCGCGTAAAGAATCGCGAACAGATCATGCCCAGGCTCACGCAGGCGATCGTGGGATGGAAACGCGACGAACTCATTGCGGCGCTCGATGCGGCCGAGGTGCCGGTGGGGCCGGTCAACGACGTGGCCGAGATCCTCAACGATCCGCATGTCGCAGCGCGCGGGCTCGTGCGTGGTTTCGACTACCCCGGTGTCGGTGCATTCAAGGGCCTCGGGCTGCCTTACAAGTTCGAGGGCTTCGACGATCCGCGCTTCGGCCGCCCGCCGACGCTGGGCGAGCACACCGATGAAATCCTTAAAACCCGGCTGGGCTACTCGGCAGAGAAGATCGCGCAGCTACGCGAGGCGAAGGCGGTATGAGCGAAGCCGTCCTCTATTCGGTCGAGAACGGCGTCGCAACGATCCGCCTCAACCGGCCGGACTCGCGCAATGCGCTCAACCTTGCGATGTGCGACGGCCTTGCGGCCGCAGCGAAATCGGCAAGCAATGACCCTGCGGTCAAGCTCGTGCTCGTGCGCGCAAACGGGCCTGCGTTCTGCGCCGGCGCGGACGTGAAGGAGCGCCAGGGCATGACCGAATCGCAGGTGCGCGCGCGCCGGCAGAAGGGGTTCGACGCCTATGCGGCGCTCGAAGCGCTGCCGATGCCGGTCGTCGCAGTGGTCGAAGGCCCCGCCGTCGGGTCCGGATGCGAGATCGCATCGGCCTGCGATTTCATCGTCGCCACGCCCGCGGCCTCGTTCCGTACCCCAGAGGCAATCCGCGGCACCGTCGGTGCGACGCAGCGCCTCGCGCGCGTGCTCGGAAAGAGACTCGCAAAAGACATGATGTACACAGGACGCACACTGACCGCCGAAGAAGCGCTGGCCCACGGGCTCGTGTCGCGCCTGGTTGCTCCGGAGAAGCTCGAAGAGGCAATCGCGTCCATCGCCAAGGCGATTGCCGAAGCGCCGCAGTATTCGTTGCGCCTCGCCAAGCGCACCATCGACCGCGGCGTCGAGCTCGACCCGAGGGGCGCGCTGGCCGCGGAGATCGAGGCGATCGAGGAACAGCTCGCCTCCGGCCAATGGATGGGTAAATCGTGAGCTGGGTCGCGCAGACACTCGCGCAGATCCTCGCGGGTCACGCCGCGTGCCGCCCGGAGGCCGAAGCGCTGGTCACGCCGGATGCGAGGCTCACCTACGCGCAGCTCGACACGGAAGTCCGCCATGCCGCGGCCGGGTTGCGCGACCTGGGGATCGCGAAGGGCGACCACGTCGGGCTTCTCATGGGAAACGACGAGAAGTGGCTGATCCTCTTCTACGCCGCGGCCTCGATCGGGGCGGTGACCGTGCCGGTGAATACGCGCTTCAAGGCTTCCGAGCTTGCGTATTGCCTCAAGCAAGCCGACTGCAAAGCACTGTTCTACGCGAAGCGATTCCTGAACATCGACTACGCGGCCATGGTGGCGGAAGCGAAGACCGGGCTGCCGAAGCTCGTGCATGCGATCGCAGTGGACCACGGACTGCCCCGGGGCGAGCCGGACGGGCGCAGCGACCCTTCGCTCAACCCCGACGACCCGCTCCTGATCCAGTTCACCTCGGGCACCACGGCCTATCCGAAAGGCGTGGTCCTGACCCATGACAACATGCTGAGGAATGCCTGGGCCGCGGGCTCGCGCATCGGCGTACGGCCAGATGACCGCTACTTCAACTGCCGGCCGTTCTTCCACGTGGGCGGTTCTACCCTCTCCGCATTGGCTTCATTGGTGTTCGGCGCGTGCCTCGTCACGCTGCCGACTTTCGAGGCCGGCGCTGCGCTGAGGATGCTCGAAACCGAGCGCTGCACGCTGACCTCGGGCAACGACACGCTCTTCCAGATGCTCATGGGCCACGCCGATTTCGATCCCGCGAAGCTGCACCTGCGCGGCGGCTGGGCGGCCGCGGGGCCGCAGACCATGCAGCGCATCATCGACGTGATGGGCGCCAGGGAGATCTGCGCGGCTTACGGGCTCTCGGAAGCGTCGCCGAATGTGGTCATGAGTGACTGGCGGGATCCCGAGCACCTGCGCGTCGAGGGCCTCGCCACGACGCACGACGGCATGGAAGTGCGCATCCGCGACGGCGAGATCCAGGTGCGCGGCTGGAGCGTCATGAAGGGCTACTACAACAACCCCGAGCAGACGGCGAAAGCTTTTACCGAAGACGGGTGGCTGCGCACGGGCGACCTCGGCTCGCTGACCGACGACGGGCGGCTGAAGATGGTGGGGCGGTTGAAGGATGTTTTCCGCGTCGGAGGCGAAAACGTCGCGCCGGCCGAAGTGGAAGAGGTGCTGCTGGCTCACCCCGCCGTGCAGACCGCCCAGGTGGTTGGCGTACCCGATGCGAGGCTCGGCGAAGTCGCCTGCGCCTATGTGTCGATCAAGGACGGCTTTTCGGCAACCGAAGAAGAACTGATTGCCTGGGCGAAGCAGCGTTGCGCGAATTTCCGCGTTCCTCGCTACCTGCGGATCGTCGGCGACTTCGATGCCATCGGCATGACCGCCAGCGGCAAGGTGCAGAAGGGGAAGCTGCGCGAGCACGCCATAGCGCAGTTCAAGCTCGACTAAGCGCCCTTGGCGCGGGTTTGTATCAATCGCCCTTGGCGCGGGTTTGTATCAATCGCCCTTGGCGCGGGTTTGTAGCAGCCGTAACCTCCTGATACACATGATTTCTGAATTATTCCTGAAGGCGTGGTCTGATCGTTACTACCCTTAAAGGAACTCAAATGAATACGCGCAGCTTGGTTGTGGTGTTGTCGGCGGCCCTCATCGGTGCCGGGACCCCGGGCTTCGCTCAGGCACAACACCGTGACGGCCACAACCGTGCCGATCGGTATTACGGCGGCAACGACCATCATGGCCGTGCCGATCGGCAATACGGCGGCAACGACCATCATGGCAATCGGCATCACCGGGGTCATCGCGGCGGGTCTAACGGTCTGGGTATCGCGCTCGGGATCGGGCTGCTGGGTGCGGTAATCGCGTCGCAGGTTTACGCCCAGCCAGAGCCTCAGGCCTATGCGCAACCGTATCCCCAGCCCTATGCGCAACCGTATGCCCAGCCCTACGCGCAACCGTATCCCCAGCCCTACGCCCAGCCGTACGGGCAGTCATACGGCTACGCGCCGGCCTATCCCCAGCCGGCCTATGGCTACAGTTACGGTCCGAGCCAGGGCTATGGCGGCTACGACTCCCGGTACGGCTATCCCGGCAATTCGCAGTACGGATATCCCGCGCGCGGATATTAAGCAGGGCCTCGGAAGGGCGATGCCGGGCAGGCCGCAAACCTGCCCGGCATTTTTATTTGTAAACCGGGGAGAAGAGGATGCCGCGGCCGGCGAAGAATTCCTCGAACCGGTCAATCGGCGCGACCGCGTCCCTCTGGGTTGCCTCGTCGTGCCCTGAAGGATTGTGGAAGACGACGCGCTCCGGCGTCGCCTGCGTAATGAGCACCAAGTGACCGCCCTTCTTCGGCGGCGGCCCCTTAAGCCAGCGGACCGAAGGATGCACGGAGGCGATGAAGAGCGCGCCTGGCTGGACCATCCATGAGAGGTCCGCCGCAACGATGCCCGTGACGACCTTCGAATCGATCCCGAAGCGATCCTTGAGCATCTCCACTGCGGGCGCGTAGATCATGCCCTTGAGCGTGCCGTCCTCGAGGACGTAGGCCCCGAACTCCGTGGCCAGTCGCGCAAGCTCGAGGATCGGGTAGAGCTTGCCGGTGCGCGCCGCGAGGACCATCTTGAGGCACGCCATGCCGCAGACGTGATTCGCCCACTCGGCGTATTCGTCAACCGAAGCCGCGCCGGATGAGCGCCAAAGCGGATCGTCCCTGACCTTGACCTCACCCGAAATGATCTGCGCCGCAAGCGCGGGGGATTCCCACTGGCTGAAGTAGGGGATCATCGGGCGCAATGAGATGGCAATATATTGACTGGAACGCCGCTACTGGCGCGGACATCAGCGATAAATTGGCAGCATTGGCTCGCAACTCGGATCGAGACTATACCCGCGCGGCTCAGGCCTTCAAGTAATCGAATGCCGACAGGACGTGGGATTTAACGACGTGGAAATACTCGTCCAGCGACACGTTTTCGTCCACGCTGCCCATGCCGTGCGGCGAGGGCCCGTAAACGACCGCCGGAACCCCGTTCAGCCGCCACAACCTCGCGTCGGTGGCCCCCGGCGAAACCACACGGGCCGGCACGAGGCCGGGTTTGAGCATTTGTGCATTCGCCCGGACGATGTCCATGAGCGGGTGAAACGGTTCTCTCCAGTTCGGCGGGGAGGCAATGAAGATATCGACCTCGAGCGAATGGCGTTTTGCGATCGCATCGATCTCGGCCCTGACCGCTTCGAACGATGCGCCGTTGGGCACGCGGATGTCGGCCTCGAAAGTGCATTCGGCCGCGATCATGTTGACCTTCACGCCACCTTCGATGCGGCCGATGTTGACGGTGAGCTGGCGGATCACCTTGCCTGCGCCCGGACCGTAGGCGCGATCGAGGTCGGGGCCAGCTTCGTCCAGCGCCTTCGCAAGCTCGGGATCTTCCTTTACCGGGATTCGGTTCGGAATATCTCGTAGCTCAGCGATTGCCTCCATCGCAACGAGGATCGCGTTGCGGCTCATGTGCACGAAGGCGCCGTGGCCGCCCTTGGCGCGCGCGGTGAAGCGGCCCCAGATCGGGCCTTTCTCGCCGAAGCGCACGGTGTATGGGCTGCTGGGTTCGCCGTTGAGGCAGACGTCCCCCAGCACCTTGTCGCGATGGTGATCCATCAGATGCCGCATGCCGGGCGGGCTGAACGACTCCTCGTCGGACACGACCGTGAGCGTGAGTCGCCCGCGCAACTGGTCGCGGATCTCGTTGAGGTACAGGAAGGTCATGATCGATGCGGTGGTGCCGCATTTCATGTCGCATGCGCCGCGGCCGTAGATGCGGCCGTCAACGAGTTCCGCGCCCCAGGGGTCCTTGGTCCAGCCGGCTTCGGACTCGACCGGGAAGACATCGATGTGCCCGTTGAGCACGAGGTGCGGACCCGGGCGTCCGGTATCGAAGGTCGCGATGAAATTCGGCCGGTCCGCGACCGGCGCGATTTCCTCGAGCTCGACATTGCGTTTGCTGAACTGGCGGCGCACGAACGCCGCCGCGGCCAGCGTGTCGCCGGGCGGGTTCGGCGACTTGCAGCGCACGAACTCGCGCAGGAACTCGACCAACTGCTCGCGGTCGCGCTCGATCCAGCCCAGCAGCTTGTCTTTCACGCGCTTGCCTATTCGATCCTGGTGCCCGAGAACTTGATCGCATCCGCAAACCGCTCGGATTCGCCGCGCATGAACGTGGCGAACTCGTCTGGCGAGTTGCCGTAGGTGTCCATGCCCAGCGACGCGAGCTTGGCCTTCACGTCCGGGTTCTTCAGCGCCTTGACGATCTCGGTGTTCAGCATCCGGAGCACTTCAGGCGGCGTCCCGGAGCGCGCGAGGATGCCGAACCACGAGCGCGACACGAACTTGGTGCCGCTCGCTTCCTCGAAGGTCGGCAGGTCGGGCAGGGTCGGCGTGCGCCGATCCGCGGCTACCGCGAGGCCCGTGAGCTTGCCGGACTTCACTTGCGGGACGGCGGCAAGCAAGTCAGTGAGCATCGCGTGCACCTGGCCGCCCATGACGTCCGTCATCGCCTGCGGCACGCCTTTGTACGGCACGTGCACCATGTCGAACCCGTACTGCTTCTTGAAGAGCTCGAACGCGAGGTGGCCGGAGCTGCCGTTGCCGAACGAGGCGTACGACATCGACTTGCCCTTGGCCTTCGCCATCGCGAGGAAGTCCCTGAGGTTCGACACGCCCAGTCCCGGAAAGACGACGAGCACATGCGGGTTCGAGGCTGCGAGCGTGACCGGCACGAAGTCCTTCTGGAAGTCGTAGGGCAGCTTGGACATGAGCTGCGCATTGATCAGGAACGAAGACGCGTTGACGAAAAGCGTGTGGCCATCCGCCGGCGCCTGTGCAACCACCGTCGCGCCGATCGTGGTGCCGCCGCCGGGGCGGTTCTCGATCACCACGGGTTGCTTCCACGCCGCGGTGAGCTGGTCGCCCACGGCGCGCGCCATCACTTCGGAGGTGCCGCCGGCCTGGTAGGGCACGATGATGCGGATCGGCTTGTTCGGGTACTGCGCGGCTGCATTGAACGAAACCGCGGCGAGGAGGGCTGCAGCGAGGGCAAGTTTGATCATCACATTTTCCCCAGGTAGGCGATGGTCTCGATTTCGACGAGCACTTCGGGCTTGGCCAGCGAGCGCACTTCGACGAGGGTCGAGGTGGGGAAGTCGCCGGTGAAGAACTCGCGGCGTGCCTTCCACACTTCGGTGTTCTTGGTGATGTCGACCATGTAGATCGTCATCTTCACGAGGTTGTCCATCGTGCCGCCGGCGGCTTTGACGATGCGCTCGATGCGCCCGAAGATCTGCTTGGCCTGGGTGTACTCGTCGCTGCCGACGACACCGGCGCCGCCTTCGAAGGGGCGGGCGACCTGGCCCGAGATGTAGAGCGTATCCCCGGTGCGGATGGCGTTGGACCACAGGCCGGCCGCGGCTTCGGCGACATCGGGGACGTTGATTTTTGTTCTGGGCATGGCGGCTCCTTGGGGCAGGGTGTTGTCGATGCGCGATTGGCCGCGCTGTGCCGGCCAGTTTATCCGCGCCGGAGCCCATCGCGCCACCCGAATAGCGAACCGGGGCAGCGTTAGCGCCCCTGATGCGCGAGGTGGAGCTTGTCGGCATCGCAAAGTTTCCTGACCGGCGCGCATCCAGCTGGCGCAGCCGAACTTGGGCGTCGCGATGCAGAAGTCCATCAAGGGCTACACTGACTGGTTCTACCTGCAACTGAACTACCGCGACCTGGAGAAGGACTGAACTTGGGAATACCGACTGCACCCGAGGATATCGACGAAGCCTATGTGCGCCGGGCCACGGCGCTCATGGGGATCGAACTCACCGCGGCCCAGGTGCCCGGCGTGATCGAGAATTTCAGGCGCACCGCGCAGGTCGCGGCTTTCGTGAACGCGTTCGATCTCGATCCGGTGACCGACGAGACCGGCCCGGTCTGGAGACCCTGACTTGGCGTTCGAAACGGCCCTCGAGATTGCCTCGCAGGTCAAGGCGGGCACCCTAAAGGCGACGAGCGTCGTCACCGATGTGTTCGCCGGGATCAAGGCGCGCAACCCGAAGCTGAACGCGTTCGTCGAACTGACCGAGGCGCGCGCGAAAGCCGAAGCCGCCCAGGTCGACGCGGAGGTGGCCGCCGGGCGCGATCCGGGCCCGCTCGCTGGGGTGCCATTCGCGGTCAAGAACCTCTTCGATGTAAAAGGGCTGACCACGCTGGCCGGCTCGAAGATCAACCGCGAACTCCCGCCGGCTGCCAAGGACTCGCCGCTGATCACGAGGCTCAATGCCGCCGGTGCGGTGCTCGTGGGCACGCTCAACATGGACGAGTACGCCTACGGCTTCACTACCGAAAACACGCACTACGGCCCGACGCGCAACCCTTATAACCCTGAACATATCGCGGGCGGGTCCTCGGGCGGATCGGCTGCCGCGGTCGCCGCCGGCCTCGTGCCGCTGACGCTCGGATCGGATACCAATGGGTCGATTCGCGTACCGGCCTCGCTGTGCGGCATCTTCGGCCTCAAGCCGACGTACGGACGCCTTCCGCGCAACGGCACCTTCCCTTTTGTTGCGTCTTTCGATCATGTGGGGCCGTTCTGCCGCTCGACCGCGGATCTCGCCGCGAGCTACGACGCGATGCAGGGCCACGATCCGGCGGACCCGGTTTGCCGTGACCAATTGTCCGTGCCGGTGAGTCCGGCGCTCGAGCTGGGAACCAACAGGGTGCGCATCGCGCGTGCCGGCGGGTATTTCGAGTCCAATGCCGAGCGTGCTGTGGCCGACATCGTGCTGAGCGTGTGCGACCTGATGGGGGTGACCCGCACGGTGGAGATCCCTGAGGCGGGCAGGGCGCGTGCGGCGGCTTTCGTGATCACCGCATCGGAAGGTTCGCAGCTTCATATCGAGAACCTGAAGAAACGTGCCGACGATTTCGAGCCGCTCATCCGGGACCGGTTGCTGGCCAACACGATGCTGCCGGCGGCCTGGTACCTTCAGGCGCAGCGTTTCCGGCGCTGGTACCACGCCGAAGTCATGAAGCTGTTCGAGTCGGTGGACGCGATCCTTGCGCCGGCCACGCCGCGCCCGGCGACCAGGATCGGGCAGGACATGATGCGCGTCAACGGCGTCGAGATGCTTTCGCGCCCGAACATGGGCCTGCTCACGCAACCGATTTCATTCATCGGCCTGCCAGTCGTCGTGGTGCCGGTGGGGACGTTCGAAGGCCTGCCGGTGGGCATGCAGATCATCTGCGCGCCCTGGCGGGAAGACATTTGCCTGCGCGTTGCCTCGGTTCTGGAGAAAATGGGGGTTGCCAAGTTCAACCCGCCAAAGGAAATGCAATGAGCCCCGAAATCAACCGCGCAGAAGTCGTCGCCGAAGTCACGCAGGCTTTCCGCCGCTACGAGAAAGCCCTGATGGCGAACGATGTCCCGACGCTAAACGAGTTGTTCTGGAATTCTCCGCACACCATCCGCTTCGGCCTCGCCGAGCAGGCCTATGGGCATGCGGCGATCTCAGGCGTGCGGGCTGCGCGCGATCCCAAGGACCTCGCCCGGACGCTCACCCGGATCGTCATCACGACCTACGGCAAGGACGCCGCGACCGCGAGCTGCGAGTACCGCCGCGACAGCTCGGGTCGCTTCGGTCGCCAGATGCAGACCTGGGTGCGCATGGCCGACGGGTGGCGGGTCGTGGCAGCTCACGTGACGCTCTTCGACAGCGTTTTACCCAGCACCGGCTGACGCAGGACGAGGATGATCGGAGTGATCATCGTCACCTTCCTGCTGACCCGGGCGTTGCCGGGGGATACCGCGGCGTATTTCGCGGGGCCCTCCGCCACGACTTCGCAAGCCCGGAGGATCTGTTTCACGCCGCCTTGAGCATGAACTCCACTTTCACGGCCTCGTAGGGGAATACGATCCCGCCAGCGTCACCACGATCGAGTACACCGGCTTTCAGCAAGGCGGTTACATCCGCATGAACGGCTTTCACGTCCCGGTCCACGCGCCGCGCTGCTTCGCGGATTGACACAGGGCCGGCTCCGCACAACGCCTTGAGCAGTTTCCAACGCTTTGCGGTGAGTACCTGCCAAAGCAGTTCGGGAGTGGCGAAACTGATGCGGGCGGCTGCTTGGGGCTTGCCGGTTCTCCACGTCTTCACGAAGTCAGCCATCGTGTCCGAGGGCGCACGCACATCAAGAATGACTGTTTTCACGATTCCACCTCGCAATGTCACGCTGAAAGTCGGCCATCAGTTTGTCCACCGTCGCAAACGCATAGGCGCTCTCCTTGCCGCCAAAGTGGCGGTGGTCGCCTTTGCCCGTTTCGTTGTCGTAGCGCAGAACACAGACGTTGTTCACCACGTACGCGAGCCTGTACTTGTAAGGATGATCCGAGCCCGCGACGGACTTCGAAACCTGCCAGATCACCAACTCAGCGAAAGCGATTTCGGAGTAAGGGATGCGGGTGCTAGCAAGCTGCACGGCCTTCATGTTGGAGATAATAACAACACTCGACGGCTGTTGTCAATCTCTCCAACACCCTGTGCCAGGAGCAAATGAGTTGTCCGGATCAGTATCGACCGCGCGAACCGCGACTATGCCGCGCCGGCGCACGGGGGATAATCGAGCATGGATTCCCCCACCGCGCGCTTCCCGGCGCCGCGACTATGACACCCGAGCGCGCGGTCGCGGTCCTTTCGGTCGCGGCCTTCGGAAGCTCAGCCAGCCTGCGCTGCACCGATGCAG
>Ga0163152_10007520_pt1 | contig 11895 bp, 10 predicted proteins | sample OliLakLV19MP8IB2_FD_148635 | JGI IMG/M metagenome (GOLD analysis project Ga0163152, IMG submission 148635) | Freshwater microbial mat bacterial communities from Lake Vanda, McMurdo Dry Valleys, Antarctica - Oligotrophic Lake LV.19.MP8.IB-2 | ecosystem: Environmental > Aquatic > Freshwater >... | reverse complement strand
GTGAGCGCGGCACCGAGCGCGGAGACGCCGCCGACGCCGGGCACTCCCGCGCTCGGTGCCGCGCTCACCGCGCTTCGCAAGGTCTCGCCGGAGCAGAGCCGGGCGGTTTTCGAGCGAAAGGTGCGCGAGTCCGTTCTCGAGCTCTTCCTGTGGAAGTCGGGCGAGGTGGAGTTCGCCGAGACGGAGCTGCGCGAAGCCGATCGTCCGTTTTCGATCGTCATCGAGACGGGACCGCTTCGTGCCGAAGGCCTCGTGCACCGCGCGAACTGGGCGAAAGTCGAGGCGCTCCTCCCCGATCGCAACGTTGCGTTCGCGCCGACCGGGAAGGATCTGCCGGCCGGTTTCCCGAGCACCGCGGGCGAGCGGCAGCTCCTCACGTTCCTGCAGGAGGGCCGCAGCTTCGCGGAGATCCTGCTCGAGACTCGCGGCCAGGACTACGCCGTGGGCATGCGGCTCGCGAGCCTCGTGCGTACCGGCGTGCTCGTTCCCGAAGCGTCGAAGGGATTTCGTGGCGCCTCGAGGAGCGATGTCGCGGGCGCGGATCTCCACGCCGATCGCGCCTTCGAGACGAGCTTCGAAGCGCTCTTCGAAGAGCTCGCACCGCCGACGCGGTCGCCGTCGCCGTTCGAGCCGGCGGCCAAGGAGTCCGCGCCGCCGTGGGCCAAGGCGTTCGCGAGCGCGCTGCTCCTGCTGCGCAAGGGCGCCGCCGACGAGGCGCGTCGCGAGCTCCTGCGCGTACTACAGCTCGATCCGCGCAACGCGCTCGCGCGCGCGAGCCTCGAAAAGGCGCAGCGGATGATCTGCGAGCAGGCGCGCACGGCGGGGCTCGCGTCCGATCGCGTGCTCGGGCTCGCGGTTCCGATCGCGTCGCTCGTCGGCCGCAAGATGACGCCGAACGACGCGTTCGTACTCTCGCGCCTCGCGGCCGGACGAATGGCCATCTCGCAACTCGTGCAGGTCTGTCCGCTCCCCGAGTTCGAGGTGCTGACGATCCTGCAACGCTCGATCAAAGACGGCCTCGTTTCGTAGCGCCTCTTCACCCTGAGCGAGGCGGCGCAGTTTGCCGCCGAGTCGAAGGGCGTTGTGATTGAGGACCGCCCTTCGACTCGCTTCGCTCGCTCAGGGTGAGGGTCAGGAGCGGCGAAGGGCGACGAGCGCGGGCTGCGCGGCAGGGAGTCCCGGCCCGGGCGTGGCGTCGATCGCGGCGCGGATTCCGGCGAGGCGCGTCGTCTCGAGCTCGTCGCGATAGAACAGGTTGTAGGTGTCGAACGGGATGAGCCTCCCGTCGTGCGGATGGACGATGTGCACGCACGTCTTCTTGATCGCGCGCACGTCGAACGACCACGCGTCGATGAACGACATGATCACGAGCCGGAAGACGTCTTTCGACGTGATCTGCGGCGGCGCGTCGATTTTCGGCAGGCAGCAGAGCAGATCGCGCAGCTTCGCGGTCGAGCTCTCCGGCGAAAGTCCCGTCGAGAAAAGCCCGAGCACCTGCTTCTTGAGGCCCGGGTCGAACTCGTAGGCGATCGTCGCTTTCGTCCCTTCGAGGAGCGTCTCCAGCGGGACCATGCCGGTGAGCGGCGCGAACTGTCCGTTCATGCGCAGGCCGTACGCCATTGCGAGCGAGTCCGGGTGGCAGGGCACCGGGATCACGTCCTCGGGCGCAAAAAGTTTCGACTGCTCGAGGATTCCGCGACGCACTTCCGTCAGCGTCAGGCGGTCCTTCGCGGGATCGAAATTTTCGGTGCGTCCGGCGTCCTGGATCGGTTGCAGCGTGATGCCGCGAACCGCCGGCTGCTTCACGGCGTATTCGAGGACCTCGCCGATCTGGTCGTCGTTGAGCCCTTTCTTCAAGGTCATCACGAGCGTCGTGAGCACGCCGTTCTCGTTGAGCGCCGCGATGGCTCGCGAATGGACGTCGCGCAGGTCCGCTCCGCGGAGATCCATCAGCGGCTCGCGCCGCAGCGAGTCGAACTGCAGGTAGACCTCGAAGCCCGGCGCGTAGCTCGTGAGCCGCTTCGCGAACTCGGGATCGTTCGCGATCCGGATGCCGTTCGTGTTCAGCATCACGTGTTTGATCGGCCGCTTCTTCGCGGCGTCGAGGATCTCGAAGATCTGCGGATGCAGCGTCGGCTCGCCGCCGGAGATCTGCACCACGTCCGGCGAGCCCTCGTTCGCGACGACCGCGTCGAGCATTCGCTCGATCTCGGCGAGCGACCGGTATCCCTCGCGTTTGGGGCCGGAGCCCGCGTAACAGATCGGGCACTCGAGGTTGCAGTGATCGGTCACTTCCACGAGCGCGAGACACGAGTGTTGCTCGTGATCGGGGCACAGGCCGCAGTCGTAGGGGCAGCCCCACTTGATCGGCGTGTTGTAGGTGTTCGGCTGCTCCGGGGTCTTGAGGTAGACCTCACGGCTCTTACGGTAATAGTCGATGTCGTCCGCGAGCAGCGCCCGCATGTGGCCATGCTCGGGGCACCGGCCCAGCAGGAACACCTTCTCGTCCTCGAAGACGATCTTCCCGTCGACCTTGCGGTAGCAGACCGGGCAGATGGTGATCGCCGCGTCGTAGAACATGTAGGGCCGCACGCGGTCGGACACCCGGACGTTATACGCCCCTGGACGGGACACGGGACCACCTGACACCGTGAGAAGTATTTCGCCTGTCTCTTCTGCGACGATGCCGGCGGTCGCGGTACACTCGCCGGGTGAAGTGCCCCTCGTGCGGAACGGTGATCTACGGCGGTGTCGGCGCCCGCTGTTCGAGATGCGGGTGGACCCAGCCCGGTGTCGGCGTCACGCCGATGGAAGTCGTCGTGCGGCTCCCCACGGGAATCCACCACGGCGAGAAGTCTCCGGTCCCGAACGCCGTCCGCTTCCTCTACGGCGCCGGCCTGCTCGCCTGGTCGCTCCCGATCGGGCTCTTCCTCTATTACCGCGCGAACGCGATGCCGGGATCGAGCGTCGGCTGGCGTGCGCTCGGGATCGTTCTCGCCGTGCTCCTCGCGGGACTCGTCCACTGCCTGACGTGGGCCGGCGCGTTCTTCTACGGGCGCCTCGTGACGTCGGATCAGATCGCGCAGGAAGCCGAGCGCAGCACGACGAGCTAGATCCGGCGCGAGCGCTGCCGCGCCCGGTGGCGTCCGGGAATCCGGCAGGGTGGCCGGACGTCCGGCCAGGTGCCCGCGCCAAGCCCCTGATTTCACAGCCGCCGGAGACGGCCGGAGGGCTGCACAACCGGAGGCATGACCACTTTCCGGAGCTCGGCTCCGACGTGTGGACGATCGACGAGCGCGGCCGCGTGCGCCACGTCCAGGACGGCTGCTGGAAATAGTGATCACGCGAAGGAGAGCCTGCGCTTCGCCCCGGAGCATTCTGACACCCGTGTCACGGATCCCCGTGATGCCGCGAAGCCTCGCCCAGCGCCGCCGCGGAGTTGGGCCGAGGCACCCACCTTGCACCACGAACCCCGGTGCAGAAAGCTCTTCTCGTCGTCGCTGCGCTTACCGCCTTCGTTGGCGGCGCTGCGCACGCGCAAACGAAGGAGCCTCCGCCGCGGCTTCAGTGGGAGCCGCCAGCGCCTCGACCGCGCCCGATCGGATGGATCGACGTTGGCGGAGGTGGCGGAGTGAACGCCGCCGGCGCCGGACTAGTGAGCGGTGTCGCGCTCACGATCGGACTGCCCGAGCACGGGATCGTTCGCGCGAAGGGGCTCACCTACGGCGAACAGGTCGACGAGTCGCGCCATCCTCGTGCGGATTGGTTCACGACGGGATCGCTGCTGTACGGGCGGCAGCGCCGAACGGGAAGGTTCGTTGCGTGGGGTGCTGCGGGAGCGGGATACACCACGGGTTTTCTTCGCGGGAAGACGCTCTTCGAGCAGGACGGCCACCGGTGGCATCGCGGGCGTCACGTTCGCGCGGTGAGCGCCGTCGCGGACGGCTTTGTCGGCGTTGCGGGGCGCGATGCGAGTGTCGGACTCCAGCTCGGCCTCGAGGCGAACCCGAAGCGGCAGACCGCAACACTGCAGCTCACGTTCCTGATCGGAGCGCTTCCATGAGAGCGCTCCGGGTCGCGCTTCTCGTGCCGGTCGCTGGGTGCGTGCTCTCCGTCGATCCCGTCGAGTACCCGCTGCAGGCGGGCGTCTACGGCGCGAAGTGGGACGAGGTCCTCGAGAACTCGTGCTTCCCGCACGGGCTCCCTGTCCCGCGCGAGTACTCGATCCGCCATGAAGTGCGTCTCGAGGCGCCCGGTCTGGAGATCACCTGGCCTGATGAGCTGGCCCCACTGACCGCCATGTACGGGGACGCGCGGACGTCCGGTCGCTTCGAAGCGAGCGAGAGCGCCGCGCTCGTCGTGACGAGTGCGTGCACGCTCGACATCGCCGCGTCGATCTCCGGCGTGGCCCTTTCCGAAACGCTCGTCGGCTTTCGTTTGACGCTCGACTTCGATGCGGGCGCTTCCGACTGCACCGACTTTGCTGGCGCGACCGTGAACAATATCGAGTTCCCGACGCTGTCGAATCCGGCCAACGGAAGTTGCACGCTCCGCGTCGAGGGGCTCGCTCGAGGACCCCGATGATCCGGCGCTCGCTCGTGTTCTTCCTCCCGCTGATCGCGGGCGCGTGCGGCGACTCGGGCTTCGACTCCTCGTCTCCGTTCGGGCCGTCGCAAGGCGGCGGTGGCTCCCCGCTCGTTCGCACGAATGCCCCGGTGCTCGTCGATCCCGCCAGTCACCACGCGTGGGTTCGCCGCGACGGCTCGCTTTACGCCGTGAGTGCGACGAGCGCCGGCGACGTCGCGCTCGCGTATCCGCTGGACGGACTTTCCGACATCCGCCTCGCGTTTCTTCCAGGAGATCTGGCGCTGCTCGTCGCGGACGACCCGCTCGGCTGCCCGTTCGCGACGACCGCCTGCACGCGCGTTGCGCAGCTCCATACCGACACCGTCGCCTCCGACGCACCGGAATGGGAAGGCTCGACCCTGGAGTTCGCCACGCAGTCACCGCTCGGCGGCTTCGTCGCATTGTCGGGAGGGTTCGCAACGAGCGGGGTGTACGTCGTCGGGGAGGGAGGCGACCTGCGTCCGATGCAATGGGAAGCGCTGCCCGGCGGCGTGGGATGGAGCCGCTGCCTCCCGGACACGGGATGCGACGAGCGGCTTTGGATGGTCGGCAAACACGGGATCCGCTCCTGGCCCGCCGTGGGCGGGACGCTCGCGGACGAGCCGGACATCGCGGTCGACGCCGACTGCAAGGATCGCGGTCCCTACGGATACCTCGAGATGGATCCGCTCGTCGCGGCGTCACCCGACGGACGATGGGTCGCGCTCACCTGCGATCGGACGTTCTCGCTCTTCGATGCGGTGACCGGGATGCTCACCGACACGCCGTTCCACGGACCCATCTCGTTCACGCCGACGGGAACGATCGTCGGACACGACCGTGAAGACGACGAGTCGTACTGGAGCTACGAGGACGCCTGTCTCCAGTTCATCAATCCGGTGAACCTGGTCGACAACCTGGCGTGTCTTCCGACATCGGAGAGCTTCGGCTACTACGTCACGGAGGACGACTACGTCGTCGCGTCGAACGACGACGGAATCTTCGTCATGGCGATCGAGGGACTGTCGGGTTACGGCGCCCACGTCAGCGCCCTCACGCTCCAGGACGGAAAGTTCGTCGAGAGACGCGGACATCACGAGATCTGGTTCGCGCAGGGACAATCCCTTTTTCGGCTCGACTACCACTCGGGCGTTCTCGCGCCGATGGCGCTTCCGTTCCTGGTGGACGACATGAACATCTTTCCCTCGCAAGACCAGCTCGCGATCGTCACCTCGAGCTCGGTCTTCTTCCTGTCGCTGGTGACCGGCAGCGCGCAGCAGGTCGCCCTGCCGTGAACGCACGCATAGACTGAAGGCTGGGATGCGAGCACTCCTCCTCCTTGCAGCACTCGCAAACACCTGGACGCCGCAGCCCGGCGCCGTCGGGCCCGACCTGCGCGACCCGACGCTCCTCCACGGGAACCATTGCGATTCCGGGCTCCGGATGCTACTTACGCCGCACCCAACGGGGCTGTCCCGGGGGGAATACACACGCCCGGCAGCAATTCCTCTTCGGGTCCACGACGTTCCGCTTCGGCGGACGGCTGGCGAAAAGGAAAGCGGGCGGAGGATGCAACCCGGCGCGGGACGAGAGAAAACGTCCACGAGCCAGCACGAAGATCGGGGCGACCCGCTTCGCGCGCACACCACAGAAGGAAGTCACACCATGGCCGTTCTTTCCATGAAGTCCCTGCTCGAGGCAGGCGTCCACTTCGGTCACCAGACCAAGCGCTGGAACCCGAAGATGAAGCCGTACATCTTCGGCGCTCGCTCGGGCATCTACATCGTCGATCTCCAGAAGACCGCCTCCCTCTTCGACGACGCCTACCACTTCATCAACAAGATCGTCGGCAAGGGCGAGAAGGTGCTGTTCGTCGGCACCAAGAAGCAGGCCCAGGACATCGTGAAGGAAGAGGCCGAGCGCTGCGGCATGTTCTTCGTGAACCAGCGTTGGCTCGGCGGCACGCTCACCAACTTCAAGACCGTGAAGGGCTCCATCGAGAAGATGAAGCGCTTCGAGGAGATCCTCGGCGACGAGAAGCTTTCGGCCGCGTATCCGAAGAAGGAGCTGTCGCTCATGGCGCGTGAGCTCGAGAAGCTCACCAAGACCCTCGGCGGCATCAAGAACATGGGCCGCACGCCTGGCGCGCTCTTCGTCATCGACGTGAAGCGCGAGCACATCGCCGTCGAGGAGGCCCGCCGTCTCGGCATCCCCGTCGTCGCGATCGTCGACACGAACTGCGATCCCGATCTGATCGACTACGTCATCCCCGGCAACGACGACGCCATCCGCGCGGTGCGTCTCGTGACCGCGAAGATCGCGGACGGCTGCATCGAAGGCAGCCGCGGTCATCAGGAAGGTCTCCGTGGCGGAGGCCGTGATCAGGGCGAGCAGCCGGTCGGCGACGATCGCCGTCCCGGCGCGCGCAAGGGTCCTGGGCCGGTGGTCGAGCGCGTTCGCGCGCCCGGCAAGCCGCCCGAAATGGTCAAGACCAACGACGGCGACGAGAAGCCGAACGCCGACGCCCCGACGGAGTAATCGATGGCCGAAATTTCAGCAGCTCTGGTGAAGGATCTCCGCGAGAAGACCGGCGCGGGCATGATGGAGTGCAAGAAGGCGCTGACCGAAATGGGCGGCGACTTCGAGAAGGCCATCGACTACCTCCGCAAGAAGGGCATGGCGGACGCTGCGAAGCGTTCCGGCCGCGCCACCGCGGAAGGGCTCGTCGAGTCCTACATCCATCCCGGCGGCAAGATCGGCGTGATGGTCGAGGTGAATTGCGAGACGGACTTCGTCGCCCGGAACGAGAAGTTTCAGGAGTTCGTTCGCAACATCGCGATGCACGTCGCTGCCGCAGCGCCTCTCTACGTTCGTCGTGAAGACGTCCCTGCCGAGATGGTCGCGAAGGAAAAAACGATCGTCGCGGAGCAGGTCAAGGAAGAGCACAAGGCCAAGCCGAAGCCCGACAACGTCGTCGAGAAGATCGTCGAGGGGAAGATGGGCAAGTTCTTCCAGGGCATCTGCTTGATGGAACAGGCCTTCGTGAAGGAGCCCGATCTGTCGATCGACGCGTACCTCAAGTCGGTCATCTCCAGCATCAAGGAGAACATCACCATCCGGCGGTTCACCCGCTTCCAGCTCGGGGAGAACATCCCGGGCGAGAAGCCGGCGCCGACGCCGGCTGCATGAGATTCGGGCCGCGGGCCGCTCCCCGCGGCAGGCCGCGCGCTGCGCGCGTATAAGGAAGGGCTCGAAACCGCGGCCCTTTTTTTCGTACCGCGAAAGAGGACTTCCGAGATGGCCGAGTTGCCCAAGTACAAGCGCATCCTCCTCAAGATCTCCGGCGAGGCCCTCGCCGGTGAGCAGAAGTTCGGGATTCTTCCTGAAGTCATCGGTGGGATCGCCGACCAGGTGAAGGAAGTCCACGGGCTTGGCGTGCAGATGGCCGTCGTCATCGGAGGCGGCAACATCTTCCGCGGCGTGAAGCTCGCCTCTGCCGGCATGGATCAGGCGCAGGGCGACTACATGGGCATGCTCGCGACGGTCATCAACGGCCTCGCGTTCCAGGACATCCTGGAGAAGAAAGGCGTGTCGACGCGACTACTCTCCGCGATCGCCATGATGCAAGTCGCCGAGCCCTACATTCGCCGGCGCGCGATGCGCCACCTCGAGAAGGGACGTGTGGCGATCTTCGGTGGCGGCACGGGCAATCCCGGCTTCACCACGGACATGGCCGCCGCGCTGCGAGCGTTCGAGATCAAGGCGGACATCATCTTGAAGGCGACGAGCGTCGACGGCGTGTACGACTCCGACCCGAAGAAGAACCCGAACGCGAAGCGGTTCGACAAGGTCGACTACCGCACCGTGCTCGCACAGAACCTGAAGGTGATGGACGGCGCCGCGATCGCGCTCTGCCGAGACCATCACATTCCGATCGTGGTGTTCGATCTCTACAAGCAGGGCAACATCCGACGCGTCGTGATGGGTGAGAACGTCGGCACCACCGTCAGCGATGCCTGACCCGCTTTGACTTTGCACGGTCGGGGCGTACCATCCGCGGCATGGCGGGCGAACAGGTATTGAAGGAACTCGACGGTCACCACACGAAGGCGCTCGACGCCCTCAAGGTGAAGCTCTCCCACCTCCGCACCGGTCGCGCGACGACCGCGCTGCTCGAGCCCGTGAAGGTCGAGGCCTACGGACAGATGATGCCGCTGAACCAGTGCGCGTCGCTCTCCGTGCCCGAGCCGCGCTGCATCCTGGTGCAGCCCTTCGACAAGTCGCAGATCCCCGCGATCGAGAAGGCCATCCAGTCGGCGGGCCTCGGACTGAACCCGTCGTCCCAGGGCAACGTGATCCGCGTGCCGATCCCCGCGCTCACGGAAGAGCGTCGCAAGGACATCGCGAAGCAGGTGAAGTCGATGGCGGAGGACGTGCGCGTCTCGATCCGCAATCACCGCCGCGACGCGAACGAGCTCCTCAAGAAGTCCGAAAAGGACGGTTCGGTCTCGAAGGACGAAGTCGCCAAGCTCACCGAGAAGGTGCAGAAGGTGACCGATGCCACGATCGTGAAGATCGACGAGATGGTGAAGAAGAAGGAAGCCGAGATCATGGAGGTCTGATCCGAAAGGATCGGACTCTCGCCCTTCGACTCGCCTCGCTCGCTCTGGGTGAAGAGAGTGCGCCTTGACCTTGTCCCGGGCCGCTACAGGTTCGGTTCGGCACGCCACGTGATGGTGGTGGTCGTGCTGCCCGTGCAGCCGCTTGCTCTTGGCGGCGTTTTTCTTTTCAAACGGGGACTTGGAACAGGGGTGGGCCATGCGACCCGGAAATGCCTGTGTTAGATTGGAGTCCATGTTGCTGCGTTTCCGCATCGTCTCGGTGTTGTTTGCGGGCGCAGCTCTCGGCGGATCGGTGGCCAGCGGCGCCGACCCCACACCCACCGCCAGCCTCCCGGGCGGGGTCGCGACCGCGACCCCCGTTCTGGCCGCCAGCGCTGCGGCCCCGTCCCTGACCAGCGCGCTCCGTGCGCTGCACAGCGGCAGCCCCGAGCGCGCGGCGACCGACCTGGTCCGCATCCGGACCGCCGGTGGCATCGGCGAGCCGGCAGAGGGCCACTACCTCGTCGGCCGCGCCTGGCTCGAAGCCGGCAAGCCGCAGTACGCCGTGCTTCCGCTGCGACAAGCGGCGCGTTCCTACACGGTGCTGCAGGACTACGCGCTCTTCCACCTCGGTGAGGCGTATCTCCAGCTCGGTCGCGGCGCGTCCGCCGTCGAGTCGTTCGAGCGACTGCTCGTCGACTATCCCGACTCCGTTCTCACGGTGAAGACGCGCCTGCGTCTCGCCGACTCGCTCGCCGCCGATCAACAGTGGGAGCGGGCGATCGAGACGTACACGAAGGTGATGGAAGCGGGCGGGTCCGGCGTCGGCCGTCCCGATCTGATGGAGAAGATCGCGGCGGCGCAGGAGAGCGCGGGCGATGCGCCCAGCGCCGTCGACATGTACATGAAGCTGTGGCGCGACTATCCGGCGTCGGCGGCCTCGCGCACGGCGGCAACGCGGATGGACGCGCTCGCCGCAGCCGGCGTGCTGGTTCCGTCGCGCACGTCGTCGGCGGTTCGTTGGTGGCGCGCGCTCGCGATGTCCGAAGCGGGCAAGCCCGGCGAGGCGCTCATCGAGATCGACAAGCTCGTCGCCGCGAAAGCGAAGCTGCCCCCCGACTGGCGCGTGCGGCGCTCGCTCGTGCTCTTCAAGAAGCGCGACTACACGTCGGCGCGTGCGGAGCTCGAGAAGGCCGTCACCGTTCTCCCCGTCGGCCCTAACCGCGCGGAGGCGATGTTCTGGCTCGCGCGCAGCCAGTCGCGCCTCAGTGACTACGCCGCGGCGCAAGCGACGTACGTGAAGCTTCGCAAGCAGTACCCGGAAACCAAATGGGCGCGCGAGGGCCTGTTCAAGCAGGGGCTGATGGCGCTCGAGGACAAGGATCTCGGAGCCTCCGCCGCCTACTTCGATGCGTACGCGAAGCAGTATCCGACGGCGGCCGACGCGGACGAGGCTCTCTGGTACACCGGTTGGTCGCAGTTCCGCGCGAAGAAATACGTCGCGTGCGAGGCCTCGTTCAAGCGACTGATGACTCGTTATCCGAGATCGTCGCTCGTGCAGCGCGGCCTCTATTGGATTGGCCGTAGCCAGATTGCGGCCGGGAAAAAAGACATCGGCCTCGCGACGCTCGCTTCTCTCGCGCAGGAAGACACGCTCACCTACTACGGCCTGCTCGCGTCGGGCGCGCTGCTCGAAAACGGCATGGAGCCGCCGCCGCCGATCGTCGAGACGCCGATCCCGCTCGAAGAGCCGGTCGATTCCGGCAACGAGGCGCCCGAAGCGTCGGAGCCGACGGCCGCGCCCGCGGATCCTGCGGATATCGTCGACGTCGAGCCCGTCACGCCGCCCGGCTATCGCTTCCACGTCACTCGCGCGAAGGCGCTCGTGCGTCTCGGCTTCCATCAGGAGGCGTCGCTCGAGCTCACCGCGGCGCGGCAGGCGGCGGCGACACGCATCCACAAGCTCGAGCTCGCGCGTCTCGCGCTCGAGGCGGAGTACTTCCACGGCGCGATGAACATCGCCCGCACGTCGTTCGGCGACGAGCTCGACTCGAACGATCCGAGCAGTGAGATCTACCGGCTCGCGTATCCGAAAGCGTACGGCCGCTTCGTCACGAGCTACGCCGAGCAGTACAAATACAAGCCGGCGATGCTGTGGGCGATCATGCGGGAGGAAAGCACGTTTCGTCCCGAGGTCGTCTCGCCCGTCGGCGCGATCGGACTGCTCCAGATCATGCCCTACACCGGGCAGGAGATCGCGGACGGCCTGGGCGTGAAGGGCTTCACCGCGGAGCGCCTCTACGACCCGGAGATCAACATCGGCTTCTCCGCGTGGTACGTGCGGAAGCTTTTGTCGAAGTACGGCGGCAACGAAGCGCTCGCGATCGGCAGTTACAACGCCGGTCCCGACGCGATGGACCGCTGGCTCAAGGTTCGCGGTGATCTCGCGCTCGACGAGTTCGTCGAGGAGATCCCCTACACCGAGACGCGCCGCTACGTGAAGCGCGTGCTCATGTCGTACGGGATCTACGAGGCGCTTTACGGCTCGGGCCCGCCGCGGATCCGCGCGCTGCGCACCGTGGAGCGCGCGTCCCTCGTGGGCGGCGACTTCAAGGCGGCAGCGCCGGCGGTTCCGGCGACCACCCCCACCGCGACGCCGTGATCGATCGCTTCAAACTCCCCCCTCCCC
>Ga0163152_10007519_pt1 | contig 11896 bp, 12 predicted proteins | sample OliLakLV19MP8IB2_FD_148635 | JGI IMG/M metagenome (GOLD analysis project Ga0163152, IMG submission 148635) | Freshwater microbial mat bacterial communities from Lake Vanda, McMurdo Dry Valleys, Antarctica - Oligotrophic Lake LV.19.MP8.IB-2 | ecosystem: Environmental > Aquatic > Freshwater >... | reverse complement strand
ATCGCCAGCCTACGCTCGCGATGGGCGAGCTTCGGCCGGGAACCCAAAGAAGTGCCCAAGAAAACTGGGCGCGCGTGAACTCGCGCGGTTTTCGAACCGCGCTCAAACAGCACGCGCGATCTTCGTGCAAGAGCTGAAGGGGGTTTTGTTTGTATTTGCTGTGTGTGGTGCAGTATTGGCCTAATCAACAAATGATCGAACAAGCAACCAGCCAACCAGCAACCAGCAACAATTCTCCCGAATCCCGAACTCCGAATCCCGAATCCCGAATCTCCCCCTCACAAAGATGAGCCGGTCTCGTTCATCTGCCGACGCAGCTCTCTCACTGTTTGCAACGTTACCGCCATGTTTTGCATGCATGCAATTGTTTCTCCGTAGCGTTCGCCCGCATGCAATAAATGCCTCAGATAGCTTTTCGTGTGTCTGCGGCTGAGTGGGGAAGGGGAGTGCGGATCAATGATGGAATGATCTTCGGCATACGACGCACCCGAAATGCGCAGACGCTCACCTGAAGAAAGATACAGCGATCCATGGCGCGCCTCACGCATGGGCAGGACGCAATCGAACATATCAATACCCCGGGCAACAGCGGATCGCATTTGTTCCAGTTTGCCGACTCCCATCAGGTAGCGAGGCCTATCTACGGGTAAGAGGGGACAGACATGTTCGACAATTTCCAACATTTCTTGTTCCGATTCTCCCACGGCCAATCCGCCAATCGCATATCCATCAAATCCGATTTTCACTAATTCTACTGCGCAGTGGCTACGAAGATCCATATGAATGCCCCCTTGGACAATCCCAAAGAGAAGCGGGTGTTTGGAGGGATCCTTTTTGCTGCAGAGTTCTTCGTGAGTTTCTTTGCAGACGCGTGCCCAGCGCAGTGTGCGCTCAACTGCCGCTTCGATCTCATTTCGCGGAACTGTTGAAGGAGGACATTCATCAAAGCACATAATGATATCAGCACCGAGCTTGTGCTGAATCGTGATGGATTCTTTTGGACCTATGAACAGCGAATTGCCGTTCAGGTGCGAGCGAAATTCCACGCCATCGTCCGTAATTTTGCGGATCGACCGCAGTGAAAACACCTGAAATCCTCCGGAGTCCGTGAGGATCGGCTTATCCCATCCCACAAAAGAATGCAGACCTCCCGCATTGGCGATACTATTTTCTCCCGGCTGCAAATGCAGGTGATAGGTATTACAGAGCATCATCGATGCGCCGAGCATTTCTAAATCGGTGTGTGCGAGCCCTTTCATGGCGCCCGCCGTTGCAACCGGCATGAACACCGGCGTTGGTACATCGCCGTGGGGCGTCGAAAGGTTTCCTTTGCGCCCAATTTTTGTCGCTGCCAGAAGCCGAAACATGGGAGAAGCATAGCGGCTTCGTTTCGTCTTGCACAGGTGAGCCTCTTGGCGGTGCATGGCTTGTACGGTACGCGTGTTTTCGCCACAATTCGTTTCACAGTTTCCCCCTTCTCCCTATGTGTCATTGTTGCGATTGGACGCCACGTTGCATGGCGAAATTAGTCACCCGCGTGTTTTTCGGTCTTGCCTTGATTCTCATAGGAATCGAACATTATCAAAGTTTCTTTGCTCCGACTGCAGACGGTCTCTCGTTTGTTCCAGTCAATGCATTCTCCACGCTCGTCAGCGAGAATTTAGGCGTCTTCACTCCTTTGGGTACTATGTGGGCATACATCCTCCCGGGACTATTCATAGTCGGTGGTCTGCTCTTTATGGTGCAAATGTTTCCGATACTGGCATCGCTTCTGATCGGAATTGCTTTCGGTTCCATCGGTGCGGGGGTTTTGCTTAAATCAGTGATTGGCGGTGCTGATTTATCGCAAACAATGTCGGCGGCTTCCAATGCATTTATCTGGCTCACCGTATTCCTCATCGCTTGCTCCGGAAGGTCTTGCGGCAGCATCTGGGCACGTTGTCCGATCAAGCGTTGCTCCTGCGACACTGCCACATCAAAAAACTGCTCCTGCGGTTCAGCTTCGTGCTCCGACTGTGCACCATCCATTGTTGCCGTGCCCACTCTGGTCAGCACCATGGTGATGGAAACGGAGGAGAAGCCTTCGCAAACTTCAGTCATGGAAAAGCAGAAGAAAGTGTCAAAGAAAGCTTTGTGATACGGCTTCGCAATTAAATATGACCAATGCCTCGATGATGTTTAAAATCTCAAGAGGTATGCTACGCCGCTATCACTGTCGCTTAACGGTTTCCATTACTGCATAAAAAAACCCTCCACGTGGAGGGTTTTAAAAATGCGTAGCAAATTTACTTCTGGGCAACTTTCGTGATGATGCGATCGATAAGACCGTACTCAAGCGCCTCCTTTGCGCTCAAGAACTTATCGCGCTCCGTATCGAGGCGGACTTGTTCGACCTTCTTGCCCGTATGTTCGGCGATCAATTCATTCAGAAGGTTTTTCGTCTTGATGATGTGCTCCGCATGGATCGCAATATCCGTCGCTTGTCCCTCCGTACCACCAAGTGGCTGGTGAATCATGATTTCAGAATGAGGGAGTGCAAAACGCTTATTCTTTGCGCCGCCCATAAGAATGATCGCACCGCCGCTGGCAGCCATTCCAAGACAAACAGTCGAAATATCCGGCTGCACATGCTGCATGGTGTCATACATCGCGAGGGTGGAAGTGACTTGTCCACCGGGGGAGTTCACATAGAGCGTGATGTCCTTCTTCGGATCTTCTTTTTCCAGAAACAGCAACTGCGCGATGATGGAGTTTGCCACGTCATCATTGATCGGCGTGCCGAGGAAGATGATGCGCTCTTCCAAGAGGCGCGAGTAAATGTCATACGCGCGCTCGCCAAATTGCGTTTTTTCGATGACTGTCGGAATGATGAAGTTCTGAATGCTTCCGTAACCGGAACGAGAAAGCTTTGCGGAGAGTGATTGCAACTGGGGGTGCATGAGGGATTTGGGTAAAGTACTGTAGGGTTCGAGACGAATCGGATGTTCGTTTCATCTCTATGATACTGCGTTTTAGGCTTTTCGGACAGTATGCACGAGGCGATTCTATGGTACGGTAAAGATGTAAATTATGATTAACAATCCTCCAGATTTGGCTTCCGAAAAAGCAAATTCCGTCATCGATGATTGGCGTCCCATCGTGGATTCGTATCTCCGAAAGTCATCCGATCCTTTGATTGTGATTCTGGGACCGACCGCCTGCGGGAAGACGGATCTCTCGTTGGAAATCGCGGAGCATATCGCAGGGCAGAAAAAGAAAGCGGAGATCATCAATGCCGACTCGCGACAGCTGTATCGCTTTCTGGATATCGGTACGGCGAAAATCGACAAAGCCAACAGGCGCGACATTCCGCATCATCTGCTCGATGTACTTGATCCGAATCAAGAGGTCACCATGACGTGGTATAAAAAAGAGGCGGAGCGAACAATCGCGGAGATTCAATCGCGTCATGGCATTCCGATGCTCGTCGGGGGATCGATGCTGTATATCAGTGCAGTCATCGACGGGCTGGAGTCGCCGGTCGGATCCGATCCGGAAATCCGAAAAAGGCTGGAGGAAGAATACGACAAAGACGGGGGCATTCTTCTTCACCAGCGATTGACGGACATTGATGCCAAGGAGGCACTGGGTATTCCCCGGCAAAACAAAATGTATCTGGTTCGCGCCTTGGAAATCGCGGAGTTAACGGGAGCCATGCCGAGCTCCGTCAAAATAAAAAAGGGGACTGACTATCAGCCGCTTCTCCTAGGCATTGATTGGCCACGCCCCGTTCTGTTGGATCGTATCAAAGAACGTACGCGCCTCATGCTGCAGGCGGGATGGATTGAAGAAGTGCAATCGCTCTTGGATAAGGGATATGGTCCGGAAGCTCCGGCAATGAAAAGCCACGGATACCGCGAAATTGTCGCAGCTCTGCGAAGCGGAGCACTTGATAGGGACATGCTCGTACAAGCAATCGAAAAGAAAACGCGCGATTATGCCAAGCGCCAAATGACGTGGTGGCGTGGCGACAAAAGAATTCACTGGATCAAAAAATAAAGACATCTCCGTGCTCCGCTTCCACTTTATTCTTCATCAGCCACAGCTGCTCGATCATGGTTTCCAGTTGCGGACTGGAATCCGGGGTTTGTTTGGACACATAAAATTCCGTGATGTGTCGGAGCATATCCGCGATGTTCACCATCGCCTGATCCACTTGTGAGCGATGTGCCTCATCTAAAACATCGTAGACGGGTCGATTGAGAATTGTTTCCGGCTGATGAAAATCTATGGTTCCTTCTGTGATCAGTTTCGTGATCATCTTCACAAATTCGGTATGCTCGGCACCCATCGGTCCGCCGATAGCCTGGCCTGCTTTTTTAAGCTCCTCATCAGGAACATCCGCATGCGTCTCTGCAAGTGCAATGAAATCATCCATGCAGCAAGTATAGCAGGAACTTGGTTGAACCCTACTGATTTACAGCCACGGGCTTTTTCACGGTTACCACTCCCGAAAATTCCGGGAAGAGATGATCATGAAAGCGCCAGACACCCTCTTTATCGAAACGGAAACACCAGGTCTCTCCGGCTCGAACAGGCTTTTTCGGATCGAACGCCGGATAGATGCCATGTGTCGGGTGAATATTGGATGCCGGCCAGTGGCCCTCGGAGGTATCACGATTAGCCCAGCAGACCGTTTGGCCAAGAGCAATCGAAAGTGTGGAGGGAGCAAATCCTGTACTGTCCATGACCGTTGTTATCGCGGGAGCAGTTTCGAAGGGGACGGATTTTGGCTGACAACCGATCAAGAAAAAGAAAAGTGGAACAACAAAAGCTGATCGACGAAGAGAAATCATGAGTGAGCATTGGAACAAGTAGCCGCGTGCGAAGAGGGGACCTCCGTACAAAATAATTGAAAATCTTCTATGGTTAATATCTCTCGCGCACGATTGAGAATGAGCGCGTAACATTTGGCTTTTCCTTCGGTTTCGGGAACTTCCTCGCAGAAGTCGAGCGCATGCTGACGACCGTTCTTATCCCAGAAAGTGTCCTGTGCGGCTCCAAGAATGCAGATAATTCGATGATCGTTGCTTTGCGCAAAGTCACACCGAGCAATTGCCCCTTTGGGATCGCCTCGGGAACGTCCGCCGACGGTTCTGCCCATGCTTCCAAAACACGACTCCTGATACGCAGCGGGCGCGCTTTCACAGTTGCGAGCCACTTCTTCAAAATTGTCCTGAGCCAAAGCCAACATGCGGTCCGTCTGCAGAAAATAGCAATCGGCTTTATATTCATCCTTCACGATGGTGCAGGGAAAGTGAGGATCGTTATTCAGAAATTTCGACACATGTCCGCGCTGTTTTGCCTGCGCGGAGTCGGAGAGTCCTCCGACGATATTCTCCATAAAAACCCCCGATCGACAGGAAGACTTACCTGTATTTGCCGGGATCAAATGACAATATTCGAGAGCATCCGGCAGGCCATAGTCGGACCAGGCCATCAGTCCATGGCCGATTCCGTGCAAACATTGATGCGTGAAGAAAGCGTTTAAATCACTATCACAGATCGTGGCAAGATTTTCCTCCAGATGCGCCGTACCGTTTTTAGCAAAGAACGCCTCAATGGAACCATGATAAAAACCCGAATGACATTCGGGCAGCGAAAGTTTGAAGACGGGATTTCCAAAAAGTTCAAAGCTCATCCTGCCCAATTCATGCGCACGATCATGACAATCACCACCTGTTTTTTCCGCCGCTTGTCGTATCGCCAACATGGCAGACGCGGGACCATAGTCAGAAACAAGCTGTTGCAAAACAGCGTCATCAGTCATAACTGCCAGATCAACGGGCGCTTCTTTTTGCGCGGAAAACTGATTCAGGAGAGCAGGATTGCCGGCGGCACTGCTCGGCGAGCGATCCATACTGGTAAGGCTCCAGGCGCACGCGCCAAGAAAAAAGAAGCAAAGAAGAGCCGATACGCTTTGCCGCGCTGTCATAGAGTGTGCGGAGTATAGAACGAGCGCGAAACGAGGCAATGCATCAAAATATCAGATGAATCACAAAAAACCGCCTTCGGAAGACGGCATATTGGTATACTGACCGCGTGCTGCCATCAACCCCGCTCAAAGAGGTCCTCCGCACAACCAAAGAATACCTGGATGGACTGGAGGAACTGGGCATGAAGACCGTCGAGGATTTACTCCTCTACTTTCCGCGCGCCCACGAGGATCTGAGCCAGATGCAAACTATTGCAACGGCTTCCATAGACAGTAAGGTGACCATTCGAGGAACGGTGGATGATCTGCGACTCGTGCGGACAAGAAACGGGAAACAGCTGGTCACAGCATCTTTTACCGATGCGGAAGGCGATTCCCTTGAATTGATTTGGTTCAATCAACCGCATATTAAGCGCATGCTTTCCGATGGCACGGATGTCGTGCTCACGGGAAAATTGGTCGCCAATAGATCAAAACTGCAAATGCAGAGTCCGCAGTTTGAAAAAGAAGGGGAGCGGCCCCTTCTGCACACCGGCCGCCTCGTTCCGATCTATCCGCAGCACGACCGCATCAATACGAAATGGCTACGCGAAAAAATGGCGCTGGTCCGTCCGGCGATTCAAAACCTGGAAGAAACACTTCCTGCCGATATCCTGGCCGAGGAACATCTCATCGATCGGCAGACACTCGTCGAGTCGCTACATTTTCCCTCGTCAGGCGACGATGTGGGAAAAGCACACGATCGGATGGCTTTTGAGCAAATGTTTCGCATGCAACGCGAGGCCCTGGAAAGAAAAATGCAATGGCAGGGGACCTCCCAAGAACGTCTTCGTACGCCGATGGATATTGAATTGATCCGTGCCTTTTTCGCATCACTCAAATTCACGCCGACGAAGAGCCAAAAGATCTCTATTTACGAAATCTTGCGTGATATGGAAAAAGATATTCCGATGTCCCGACTTCTGGAGGGAGATGTCGGATCCGGAAAAACGCTCGTTGCCGTTGCGGTGATGGCCAACGCGCTTCGGCATGGCGGCCAGTGTGCGTTGATGGTTCCGACTGAAGTTTTGGCAAAACAGCATGCGGAAGGTGTTTCAAAATTGCTCTTTAATTTTCACTCCTATCTCCAACAACATCCCAAAACAGGCATCACCTTTCAGCTCCCTTCCGTAGCCTTGCTGACAGGTTCCACGCCTCGCGGTGAGGCGCAGGAACTGAAAGGAAAACTTGCCGCCGGCACAACGGATATCATCATAGGCACGCATGCACTGATAGAAGACAGTGTGCGATTTAAAGATCTTCGACTTATCATCGTCGATGAACAGCATCGTTTCGGCGTCACGCAGCGCGAACGATTGCGGGAGAAGGGGAGTCCGCATTTCCTCTCCATGACCGCAACTCCCATTCCGCGTACATTGGCTCTTACCGCCTATGGCGATCATGATTTGTCTGTGTTGTTGGAAAAACCGGGCGCTCGCAAACCGATTGAAACAAAAGTGGTGCCACCGCATGATCGCAAGACCGTCGAACTTTTCATCGAACATCAGATCAGCGAGGGCAGACAAGTCTTTGTGATCTGTCCGCTCATCATGGAAAGCGAAGAATTGGATGAAGTGAGAAATGTGGAAATGGAAACGAAACGGCTGCGCGAAGAATTTCCACGCCGCACGATTGCCATGCTGCACGGCAAACTGCGACCGGCCGAAAAGCTCGCGATTATGGAATCATTTCGCCGTCGCGAATCGGATATTTTAGTTTCGACATCCGTTATCGAAGTGGGCATTGATATTCCCAATGCAACCATCATCGTGATCGAAGGCTCCGAGCGTTTTGGTTTGGCGCAATTGCATCAGCTGCGCGGTCGTGTCGGGCGCAGCGATCATAAAAGTTACTGCTTCTTGTTCGCGTCGTCCAAGGGGCAAGCCTATTCCCCGCGTCTCAAAGCGATGGAAAAACATGACTCTGGCTTCATGCTGGCGGAAATAGATTTGAAGTTGCGCGGACCCGGAGAAATTTTCGGCCTTCGCCAGAGCGGCATTCCGGATCTGCAACTTGCAAACATTCTTCGCCCGGAGATGATTGCGCGTGCGCGCAGAGCGGCAGAAAAAGTTCTGGGGCTTCCGATCGGGTCGTATGATGCCGCCACGGGGCAAGGCACTACTATCAAGAGTTCAGGGAAATCAAAATAGCGTATTCTTTCATTGCATACCTCTGCTTTAACGCTTCAGCGACGGAAATTAATGTTGTCAACGCTTCTGCGGCTGCTAGACTGAAACTGTTCCTTTTCTTCATATTATGGCAGATCCTACTCCACCGACCCCTCCAACCCCGCCGCGCCCTGGGGATCCGATCCCCGATGAAGGATTGGACCCAACGCAGGTTTTTGCCGCACCTCCGCCACCTCCAGGACAACAGCAGCCGGCGACAGGCGGTGCACAGGGACAAGGCGATGATGGATCTACGCCGATGCAGCAGGATTCCGGTCCGCCTCCCCCTCCCGTTGGAACACAGGCAACAAAGGAGATGGGATACGATGATGAAGATTTGCGTATTTTGGGTGAAGTGGGCGACTATCGCTTTGGCAACCTGAGCGCGAAACTGAACAATGACCACATTGCCATTCCGAAGCACCCGGAAACGACATTTGATGAGCAGTTGTTCCTCGGATTACTCCGTGGGAGCATTTCTCTTACACGCGACGAGAAGTGGCGCATTATTCAAGCAGTGCCAAAGCTCAGTCAGTTTCAGATCGATGAACTGCAAAAAATCTTGGAAGACGAACGTCGTAAATTTAGTGAACTTTCTCCCAAGCACCTCCTGCAACTTCAAAAGTTGGAACAGAAGCACGGAGAAGACTGGCACGATCTCCAGTCGTTCATGGTTCAAAAGAGTGCGAAGCAGGAAGAACAATCCCAGGTAGACGATATCCGCAAGCAGCTGGGACTCTGATCATACGGCTTCGCCATTCAAAGATAACTTTACCATGAAGAAATGCTCGGTGTTCTTGAGGAAGACTACGCGGCTATGAACATCGTTAAACAACATCGAGGCATCGGTCATGTTTAATTGCGAAGCCGTGTCAGAAGTACAAGCACATCGTAAGCCAAGTAATTTTTTTATGCGTTTTGGATAAAAAGCGCAAAAAGAAAGAGGGAGACTATTGTAAGCGTCACTCCTTTTGGCATGCCGGGTCCCCAGAGCTTGTACAGAGTGGTCATGAGGAGAAAAAGAAAGCAGGCAAACGAGAAATGTAGAATGAGCGGAGATGTAAAAAGTCCGTCCACTATACCAATGCGAAACGGTACAGTGCGTGTCGCCTGATAGGAACCGATACCAAAAATGAGCACATACCAAACAAGCAACCAACCTGCATAGAGACGAAACGTATCGACGAGCGGAACATACGCCCGCTTCTTTTTGTCGGCAGCGTCTTTGGAAGAAGTACCAAGCACCTGTGAAGGTGATTCCCTGAAAGCAGATGCATCCTGCGCTGTATTCCAAGGGAGTGATTCTTCCGGCATGGTCTGCCGGGAAGCTATCTGCAAAGGATCAACACTGGCGGATACGTTCGCTTGCGGCGTCTCGCTATTCCACGCGCTTTCCTCAGAATATCTCTTGGAATCATCCGCGGCGCTTTGCAACGAACGAATCTCGAATTCCATTTGCCGGAGGGTAGCGCGGGCAGCCTGAACATTGGGGGCTTCCAGCGTTCCTGTCACGAGACTTCCGTCGCTCTTCGTGCACTCGTACGAAAAAAGGGGCATGGCTCCTATCGTACCATACCCCTTTTCGAGAAACGCGTGACTGTCAGGAATTTCCTGCTGCGCTGTCGCAGGTGGAAATATTTTTCGTGATGTATTCGATGGCGCTCTTTAAAGCTGCCGGCCCTGTTACTTCGATGTGCCTGTTATCGCTCCAAGATTTTGTTCCGGTCGCAATGCCTGCGGACTGCGTCACAGTTCCGTCCTGCTGACCTTCAGCCACCCTCCCCGATACAAGATTCACGGAGATGGGTCCGTCGCCGATATTCTTCACCTCTTCGGTGTTCAGCTCGACATGCCAAAGATGGGACGTTGTTGCGCCAAAGGAGTGGTACCACCAATCGCTGCGAACTGGAAACCGCAGACCAATGTGGGCGGAGCAGTACTGCTGCGTCCAAGAACCTTCCCCTTTATCTTTGCTCATCTTCTCAATGCGCTCGGTCATTTCTGGAGAATACGCTTGGCCTGCTTCCGAAGAGGAAGAAACGGGCAGAGGAGCAACGGACGAAGCTACTGAGGAAGAAGCGGGTGGAGGAGGTGGCGCGGCCTTACTTGAAGAACTGACTGCTTGAGCCGAGGAGGATGAGGAAGAAACCTCTGATGCAGCTGAACTTTCGGAACTGGACGATTCGGTCATGCTTTCACTGCTCGCTTCCGAAGACTCGGCAACATCCGTAAGTGCGATACTGCTAACCGTCATTATTTTTCCACCAGCTTCCACGGTGTCGTTCACTGTGCCTGTCGCAACTACGCGTTTGCCCACCAGAGTGCTCAAATCAAAAAGAGAGCTCTCCAGGAGCAGAAAATTCCCATCGGAAAGTATGAGCTTGTGTGATCCCTGCTGATAGATGGTCATACCCATTTCTTCCACAATGCCTTCGTACGACACATCGGGAAGTGCCATTTCTGAGGCAGAAGAACTTTGGCCGGTAATATCCCCAACGGGAGCTTTAGTGCTGTTACAGCTGATGAGGCCGAGGGTGAGGATACCCAGACTGCCGAGAAAGAGTGCTCGTTTCATGATCGATGACTGGGAAAAGGAGAACTAAAGCAGAGGATCAATGGCTGATTTGAAGTTTTCGATCGGCACTGCGCCTGAAATCATTTCGAATTCTTTAGTGGCGTTATTGATGATGAAGCTCGCAGGCGTTCCTCGAACACCGGAGGGTGATGCGCCTGTCATATGATCTTCCACCAATCCGGCGTATTTGCCTGTATCTAGACAATCCTTGAACGAAGTTTCATCCAGACCCATATCTGCTGCCAATGTCACAAAAAGACTATCGGAAAAGCTCGCCTGATTCACAAAGAGCGCATCATGATATTTCCAAAAACTGTCGTTTCCTCCTTGATCCGCCGCACATTCTGATGCTTCGGCAGCCTTTTGCGCAAAAGGATGAAAGGAAAGCGGGAAGTGACGGAAGACGAGATTGACCTTTCCATCATACTCTTCCAAAAGCTGATCGAGTGTCGGGTTCACGCGTCCGCAGAACGGACATTGAAAATCGGAATATTCAAGAATCGTAACAGCGGCGTTTGCATCACCACGAAGATGATCAGCGGCTGTGACGGCTGGCGGAGCTTCCATGGGGGCTGCGGGCTCCGTTGGCACCTCCGGAATGCTTGGCTGCTGAAGAAGTTGTGCAGTCGTAGATGACAATTTCATGGAGGCGACACTGTAACCGACCATGATTCCCATAAGACCAAGCGAAACGGCAAACCAAGGAGTGTATGATGCGTTGGGCGTGTTTTCCATAAGCAAAAGAAAAGACGAAGGTAATCTGGCGCAGTATACTCCTCACTCTGCTGATCTTCTAGCTTAAAAATGCTCGAGATCCACAAGGATCTCGAGCGAATACGGCACGAAAGTGCCGCTCTTCACCATGCGCACTAAGACTACTCCACCCTATTATCAAAACACAACCATTGCCACATACCTTCGAGCCATGTAACGGCAATGATCGAAAGGATATTAAAGAGCTGCTCTCAAGTTCCAAGTGCAACACTGAGGTGGGAAGTAAAAACCTCGTGAGGCGTGAGCCAGCGTAACACTTTCCGCGGTCGGTTGTTCATCCTCTCCTCAACGAACCGAAGATCTTTCGTCGTAATCTTCGTCATGTCCGTTCCCTTGGGAAAGTACTGCCGCAGGAGTCCATTCGTA
>Ga0163152_10007516_pt1 | contig 11906 bp, 11 predicted proteins | sample OliLakLV19MP8IB2_FD_148635 | JGI IMG/M metagenome (GOLD analysis project Ga0163152, IMG submission 148635) | Freshwater microbial mat bacterial communities from Lake Vanda, McMurdo Dry Valleys, Antarctica - Oligotrophic Lake LV.19.MP8.IB-2 | ecosystem: Environmental > Aquatic > Freshwater >... | reverse complement strand
CAACTCACGAATGCAACTTTAGGAGACGATGAGGAAAAACAAACACAAATAATATCGCCTAATAATCAGGCTATTACGTTTGTATCAAAAATGTTTTGTACTTTTATCGGACAACAATGAAATTAATATTCAATTTTATTATTATTTTATTCTCGGGAACTACCTTTTCATTTTCACAAGGATTTTATCGCACCTTCGGTAATTCAGGAGGAGAAACTGGTACGTGTATTAAAAAAACTCTTGATAACAACTACATTATCAGCGGAACTTCTTCAAGTTTTTCAAATGGATATAGCGATTTTTATTTACTAAAAATAAACCCCTCAGGTAATGTCTTATGGAGTAAATCATATGGAACTACCTATAAAGAATCTAACTACTTTGTTTCTACTTGTAGTGATGGAGGTTATATTTTAACGGGATCCACTGAAAAATTTGGGGCAGGTATAAATACAGACTTATATTTAATTAAAGTTGACTCCCTAGGCAACCTCTCTTGGTCACAATCTGTAGGTGGAAACAAAGAAGATTATGGATGGTATGTAACCGAATCTAATGATGGTGGATTTCTCACAGTAGGCGGAACGAACAGCTTTAATGGTGGAAATTGGGATGGATACATTGTCAAAACTGATTCACTAGGTAAATTAATGTGGTCAAAATCTATTGGAGGGTCTAGCACCGATTACTTCCATGGAATGAGTCAAACAAGCGATGGAGGCTATATTGTCACAGGGGTAATTACTTCAAATAGTTTTGGAAGCTCGGATATTTGGCTAGTTAAACTTAACTCATTAGGCGATACACTTTGGACTAGGCAATACGGCAAGTCAACAGAAGACGCTGGAAATGCCGTTGCTCAAACTTTAGATGGCGGATATATTGTAGCTGGAGACATTCATTTTAATTTTGGCAGTGGCGATCACAATATGTGCTTGTTGAAAACAGATTCTGTTGGAAATATTCAATGGGCTAAAACTTACGGAAGCAATCCAGGAACAGAAATTGCATGGTACGTAAGACAAAATGCTGATAAAAGCTATATTGTTGGTGGGTCTTCAGCTTATTATGGAAATGGCGGAGGAGGTGATATAGTATTAATAAATTCTGATAGCCTAGGAAACATAATATGGTCTAAATCATACGGAGGTACTGCTTTTGACGACTTTTGGTTGCTGGAAGAAACCAAGGACAAGGGAAACATAATTGTTGGCACAACCCTAGAAGGCGGGAATGATATTCTAGTAATTAAAACTGATTCTATTGGAAATACAACTTGCAATACAAATATAATAAACCCTAACATTAACATACCCTCATTATCTACAAGAAGTGGCACTTCCATAGTAACTGGCGGAACTTCATTCTCACCAACTACTTTAACATTTTCTACATCAACTCTCGCTTTTGATCCATGTTCATTAACATCAGCAAATGAATTAATTACAGGAGAATTTCAACATTACTTTTACCCTAATCCCTTTAAAGACTTTGCAACTCTTATTACATCACCTATAACAGAACAGGTGTTAGAATTAAAAATATATGATTTGTTAGGGAATTATATTTCTGGGCAGAAAATATACACTACAACCACGCCAATATATTTTCATTCTTCTTCTGGATTTTATTTCTACACTCTAACATCTCCTGCTAATACTTACTATGGGAAATTTATTGTAAAGTAATTTTTTTTATACGTTTACTAGCTACTTACTGGATATTCCGGGTCAGCCTCAAAAGTTGGGGAGTAGATATAAAAAAATGAATTTCTTTGCAGAAAAGAAGTTCCATGCAAGACCCTAATTTAGACCTCTTACATCAACTATTCCCAGAGGAGTTGTTCAATTACTTTGATATATCTGAACATCAGATACTTTGTAGTGTTGCAATAAAAGAAGAATATTGGTTAATAGATTTTGAAGAGAAGAACGAATTACCAGCAGGGTATTTAACTTCCGAATACGAATCTAAGGGGTTTACACAAAGTAAATTAATACAAGACTTTCCTTTACGAGGTAAGGCAGTTTACCTGCGTATTAAAACCCGAAGATGGCGCAGTAAAATTACTGACTCAATCATAAAACGAGATTTTTCGTTCATTGCCGATGGCTCTAAATTTACTCAAGAACTATCGGATTTTTTAAAAGATACAGGTAGGTACCCGGCTCGACACCATGAAGAACATAGCGAGCTATTATAACATTGACCCTCAGAAATTACAACGTCATTATAAACATAAGGTGAGTGGATATAAGCAGTGGAATCAACTCTCTCATGCTCAGGACTACCTAATTTATCCTGAGAACATTACCGATAAGTTAAGCATAGACGAAGTAAGTTTATCCAAAGGAGAGCTATATACTTTTGTAACCAATAAGAATACTAACTGCAAAAACAAAAAGTCGATAGTGGCAGTAATAAATGGTACAGAAGCCAAAACGATAGGAGAAGTATTATCCAAGATACCGTTAGAGAAACGTAATATGGTAAGCGAGGTAACCATGGACATGGCACGAAACATGGCACTTGCAGTAGATAATAGTTTTCCAAAATGCAAGAAGGTGATAGATCGTTTTCATGCCGTTAAATTAGTAATGGACGCTATGCAACACCTGAGGGTGAAATTGCGATGGAATGCTATGGATGAAGAAAACAATGCCATTAAAGCAGCTAAGCAACGAGGAGAAAAACACTATCCTCTCATGCTCTCCAATGGAGATACGTTGAAAGAATTATTAGTTAGAAGTCGTTACTTGCTTTACAAATATGAAGAAGACTGGACACTTAATCAGTCAAAAAGAGCATCTGTTCTTTTTCTAAAATACCCTCTCTTGAAAGAAGCATACAAACTGTCTATACAATTTAGAAACATCTATAAAAATCTCTCCAAAGAAAACGCTCTTGCTGGGTTTATGAAATGGAAAGCAGAAGTACAAAAATCAACCATAGAAGAATTTAATATCGCTCTTAACTCCATAGAGTATCATATGGAGAACATCCTAAATTTCTTTAACAACAGAAGCACCAACGCAAATGCTGAATCATTCAACTCAAAGATTAAAGGGTTTAGAGCTAACCTCAGAGGGGTAACGGATGTTAGTTTTTTCCTCTTTAGACTAGAAAAACTATTTGCTTAATATCAAGCACTCCCCAAAAAATGAATGTGACCCCAAATGTAATGAATCTTAATGCAGATTTACTATAGGAATTGTTAATTTGAATTAACAAGCTGTTGTTAAATACAAAAGCAAATATAAGTGTTTGAAATTGAGAGTAATAAGTAGTAGTTAAGGAGCTATTTAAGTGTTACAAACTCGCCTAATTCCTTGTTTTTGCGCACATTATCCCAGTTAAAGTATCTGCCATTCATTGCAATGTAAATACCAACCGGTAGCGTTTGAACAAAAGCCAATGCAGAGCCTAGGTTGAATAAACCATCCGAACTGCCAAACTTATACGGAATCATTGCTCCGGTAATCACAATGGTTTTGTTTTTTATTTGGCTCGCTAACACTGTTGCTGTTTCTACCATGGTGTCTGTACCGTGTGTGATAACAATCTTTTCTTCTGGCACTTGAATGCAGTTTTGGGCAATGGTGTTTCTGTCATTATCCGTCATCTTTAAACTGTCAATCATCATGAGTGTGCGTATGTCAACAGGAATTCTGGATCTGCCTAAGGCTAAAATTTCGGAAAGATGTGTGTCTTTGAAAAAAAGCTCCCCGTTAAGTTCGTTATACTCTTTATCAAAGGTGCCTCCGGTAACAAATATTTTAATTTTCATATAATATAATAAAACCCAAAACTACATTTTTTTAGGAATAGCCCATAAGCCCAAACAAGTAATAAGTCCGTTAACTATTAATAACTCATTGCCAAAAATATAGCCGCCCAATATCTCTTTTGAGTATAAGTTTAATAGGTAACAAACCAGAGGTGATAAGATGCAAATTAGAGGTATTAACTTATCCTTCACATTTCGTTTAGAAAATATTCCAAAGAAAAACAGCCCTAGCAATGGTCCATACGTATATCCGGCAAGCATAAGTACGGTATCAATAATTGCTTGCTCATTCATCGCTCTAAAGAGAAGGATTACCCCAAGTAAAATGACTGCAAATGCGACATGCACCATGTGTCTGGTGTTTTTAATTTCATTCTCGTTTTCGTCCTTATCGCCTTTCTTTAAAAAGTCAATCATAAAGGAAGTAGTAAGTGTTGTAAGTACCGAATCGGCACTGGAAAAAGTGGCAGCTGTTAAGCCTACAATAAATACTACTCCGGCAAAAGTTCCTAAGTGGCTGAGTGCAAGAGTAGGGAAGAGGAAATCTGTTTTATCAACCGATATGCCTTTAGCATTTGCATACACATAAAGCAACACACCTAGCGATAGGAAGAACACATTTACAATAACCATAACCAGACTAAACCAGCGCATGTTCTTTTGAGAGTCTTTTAGAGTATTAATTGATAAGTTTTTCTGCATCATGTTTTGATCCAAACCCGTCATGGCAATGGCAATGAATATACCGCCCAAAAACTGCTTTGGAAAAAAGGATTTGCTATGCCAATCCCAGTAAAAAGTTTCGGTCATGTTGCTGTTTGAAACGGCACTTACCATTTCTTTAAATCCAAATCCTAGCTCGTGCGAAATGGCTGCGATGGATAATACAACGCCTAACAATAAAAAGGCAGACTGAAAAGTATCCGTCCACACTAAGGTTTTAATGCCTCCTTTGTAGGTATAAAGTAAAATGAGGATGATGATTATGCTTACCGATAGCCAAAACGGAACGCCCATGGCATCAAACACAAATAACTGAATTACAGATGCCGTTAAATATAAACGCGCAGCAGCGCCAAGCATGCGGGACAACAAGAAAAAGAACGAGCCTGTTTTTTGTGCAAACTCCCCATAGCGCTCTAGCAGATAGGTATAAATAGAAGTAAGTTTTCTATTATAATACAGTGGAAGTAATACTTGTGCAATAATAAAGTAGCCAACAAAATAACCCATCACCACCTGCAAGTAAGAAAAATGTGCAGTGCTAACGGAGCCCGGCACCGATATAAATGTTACGCCAGATAGGGAATCGCTAATCATACCAAATGCCACCGCAAACCAAGGTGCTGATTTGTTGGCTAGAAAGTAAGATTGATTATTTGCCCCTCGCGAGGTAAACCAAGCGATGATGAGCAAGAATCCAAAATAGCCAACAATGCAGGATATAATTAGCGTAGGCGACATGATGCAAAGATTGCAGTTTGTTAGCAGCTTAGATTAATTTATTGAAAGTAGTATGAACAGAGTTGTTCACAGGCGGTAGGATAATAAATATGATTTACTGTTTAGAGGGGCATTTATGTGTGCCATAACTGCAATACACGCAGCAATCTCCTGCTTTAGGCACAATATCTTTCTTACAGCTTTGGCAAGTGTATTTAATAACACATACATCGGTGGGTAATGTTTCTGTTTTTTTAAAACCACAATGAGGGCATGTGATATCTGATTGTGAAGAAATTTGGTTTTGCATATGTGTAGAATCTTTTTTGCAGCAAGCCTCTGTACTATCTATACTGCTTGATGTATTCTTATTAGATTCATTTGCATTATTGCATTGAATAAACAAAGTAAGAAGCAGAACTATTTTAACAAGCTTTATCATTAGTTAGTTAACCAGCGCAAAAGAATCAAAAAACTTGTTGATGGATTTATTTTTATCTTTTTTAGCAGTACAAATAACTTGCAATATATACACTCTGTTTTTTACCAAAAACATTTTCATGTACATATTCATTTTTTCCTCGCCAAACTGAATTTTAACCAACCTGCCCGGGAATTTTTTGTAGCTAACCACTTCTTGTGATAGCACGATACCCTCAATATTAGTGGATGCTCCCTCTATAGCACCGGTAAAAAAGCCATTTACTTTTTCCTTTTCAAACTCTGAACTTACAAGCGAATCAGGATAATCTGTATAAATAACCCCATACACCAAATTATCATCCTTAGCCTCGCTTTGATCCAGCATAAATATTTTCATATACAAATCTCCAATCTCGCTATTTACCGTTTGCTCGCTCTCGGTAGGTTTTTGAGGTATGTTTACTTTAAAGTTATTGCCTGCATCTTGGAACAACATCCAATCTGGCAACATAAAGCTGCAAAGCACAATACTTGCAATGGCGAATAATATATTTCTTGTTTTCATGATGTTATTTAAATTTTCTGCAAGATATAAATAATTTATTTTCTAACGTTCCTCGTGCTTGAGAGGGCTAAAGTCTTAATTTGAGGTGCTGGTAAAGCATTAGTTTTGTTATTAAAACTGGTTTGACCCCGATTTATTGAGGGTACTATCTGTTCCGTAGGAATAAAATATCGGTAGAAGTCAAAATATCCATTAATCATAGTCCCGTAGGGACGAAATAAAATAAACATGGCAAATACCTACACGCAAATACACATTCAGGCAGTTTTTTTCGGTTCAAAACCGTGAATGCATTAATAGGAAATCAATGGAGGGACGAACTATACAAATATATTGCAGGCACTATTGGTAATCATCATCACAAACTGCTTGCCATTAATGGCATGCCTGACCACATACATGTTTTATTTGGCAAGAGGCCAACCCAGGCATTATCCGATTTACTTCAAGACATAAAAGGAAATTCATCAAAATGGATAAACGATAAAAAATTTGTTATACCATTACTCTTTTAAAAGTAGTCCAAAATTATGGCATAATGCCAATCGATATATTCCTTTGTAATTGGACTAAGAGATATGTCGCATCGGTATTAGTAGTAGATTTTCATGGCAGGAAGGATACGGTGCTTTTTCATACAGCAGATCTCAACTACCACAGGTAATTCAATATATTGAAAGGCAACAGAAACATCACAAGAAAAAAACATTTATAGAAGAATACAAGGAATTTTTAGATGCCTTTAGTGTAGAATATGATGAACAGTATATCTTTAAACCGGTAGAATACTGAGAGATTATTTCGTGCCTACGGCACTTTTGTATTTAGATATGGAAACATTTTCTACCGTTATTATGTCCCTAGCGGGACAGGGAGCAAAATTCCCCAGCACCTCAAAATAAGACTTAGCCAAATAAATTTATACCGCTAAAAAAATAAAATTGCAACTTGCACAAACCCCGCATTTTTTTAGGTGATGTTACCAGCTGGCGTACTGTTTTGATGTCGAGTTTCAGTCGTTACTGTTTATTGTTACAGTTCGTTAGTCTAAATTATGCACTTTCAGTGCAAGACTTTCAGTTTCTACAAATGTTTTATTCAAGTATAATATTTTCTTTGTCAGTATTCTCCGGTTTTCTATGATGTTCGAGATATTGTTTTACCAACTCATCAGTAACATTTCCGGTACTCCAAACACCGAATCCAATGCCCAAAAATGTCTCCTCCAATATTTTTTACTGATGTGAGGAAACTCTTCTTGAATTCTTCTGGAAGTTCTTGCTTTCAATCTTTTGACAACATCGCTTAAGCTTTTTTGAGGAGGATACTCGATATGTAGATGCACGTGATCTGAGCTGACGACTCCAGCCAATATCGCAATATCTTCGGCTTCACAAATTTGCTTTATCAATGTTCTACATCTGATTTTTATATCCCCTTCCAGCACCTTGAATCGATATTTCGTTACCCAAACAATGTGAGCAGAAAGTCTTGAAACAGTATGTCCATTGTGTCTTTGTTTTTTTTCCATTCTGCAAATTTATCGTTTTCACGTGCTGCAGAAAGAATTTCATTCTTTCTTTACCCTAACCTATGGACTTTCAGTCCATAGTGGTTAAGTTAAGCACTGAACCCGCTTTTTTGCCAAACCCGTGTTGCCAATAGTGTTTTCTTATTATTCGTGTTCTAATTGTCTTTGTCTTTTGCCTGTGAATATGTGAATTACATAACAATTAACTTTAATTATGTAAGACTATTGGATATTTAAAGGCATAATTTTGATTCATGAAATTTTGGTTTGAACTAATTTTATTACACATTTAAATAATGGGAAATTATAAAGTAAAAGTAGAATCAATCAACAATGTAACACCTGATGTTTTGAAAATTGTCACTAATAAACCTGTCGGGTTTAACTTTGAACCAGGTAAAGCAACTCAAGTAGCCATAAATAAAAGTGGTTGGCTAGCAGAAGAAAGACCTTTTACAATGACCAATTTACCAGACAATAATTCGCTAGAGTTTATCATTAAAACCTATCCGAAGAAAGACGGTGTTACTAATGAATTGCTGGAACTAAAAAAGAATGACGAGTTGGTTTTGCATGGTGTTTTTGGAGCTATTACCTATAAGGGAGAAGGTGTTTTTATAGCGGGTGGTGCGGGCATCACGCCATTTATTTCAATCTTGAGAGATTTGAAATCGAAAAATGAAATTGGCAATAACATGCTATTGTTTGCTAATAAGACAAAAGCAGATATTATCCTTGAAAAAGAATTTGATACTTTATTGGGCGATGCATTCATAAATATATTATCTGATGAGCAAAGTGATGGTTACGCTTTTGGAAGAATTACAGAAAAGTTTTTAAAAGAAAACGTCAAAAATTTCAATCAGCAATTTTATATATGTGGACCTCCTCCGATGATAACCGATATTGAGAAAACATTGAACAATTTAGGTGTTGACAAGAAATTAATTACTAAAGAAATTTTTTAAATATGAAAACAGAATTAGAGCTAAACGAAAAAATATTAAGGATAACAGAAAAAATCAGAACAAAATATCCTGAATTACTGGAAAATATGAATGAAATGCCCGAAACAATTCCAGACAAAGACAATCCGGAAATAACGGTTAAAACCTTAACAACATATTATGATTCGTTGGTAAGTTTACTTGATGAATATGAGGATAATCATGCTAAAAATGAGTTAACAGAAAAACATGAAGATGCATCAGTAACCATCATTAAAGATATGGAGCTAGATAATTCTTATAAAGACTTATGGGCGGAGGTCAGCGGTATTACACTTTCATATAATGATGCTGGAGAAGGAATTATTCCGGTAATATTTCTTCATGGCTATCCCTTTGATAAGTCAATGTGGAAAGGGCAATTGGATAGTTTAAAATCGTCAAACCGTATAATTGCTTGCGATATTCGTGGGTTTGGCAAATCAACAGACGAGGATACACCCTTAAGCATCGACTTGTTTGCGGAAGATTTAGTGTCATTCATGGATAAACTAAATATTGAGAGGGCAATTGTTTGCGGTCTTTCAATGGGAGGGTTTATTTCTTTGAATGCCATAAAAAGATTTCCTGAACGCTTTGAGGCCTTGATCTTATGCGATACTCAATGTATTGCTGATACAGCCGAAATTAAAAAAAATCGACTCACTACAATTGAACAAATTAACCGTGATGGTGCAAGTGTATTTAATGAAAAATTTTTAAAAAGTGTTTTCCACCCTGATTCATTGACGAATAAAACGGAATTGGTTGAAAATTTACGAAGTATTGTATTTGCAAATTCTAAAAAGATAATTACCGCTGGGTTAACTGCTTTAGCAAAGCGTTCAGAAACCTGTTCTTCTTTAGATGCTATTCACATTCCAACACTTATTATTTGCGGTAGAGCAGATGAAGTAACACCACTTGCACAATCTGAATTTATGCATGAACATATTGAAGGCTCAATTTTAAAAATTATTGATAATGCTGGGCACGTGTCTAATCTTGAACAACCTGATGAGTTCAATGCGCATCTACAGGAATTCTTAGTTGCTATTAATGTAGCCAAATATGTTGAACCAAATTCGGAGCCGTTGAGCCCAAAAGAAGAAGTCAAATGAATTCATCCATTGTAATTGATATAAGGAAAGATACAAGTCATTAATTTTTTAAAAAAATGATGGGTAACAATCTTGCGATAACTGAAAATTACCATTAATAATAATCTGTCGTCCAACATTACTGGTGCGTATAATTACTCCTGTTACGCACTTTACCACCCCAAATTGGGGGTGTAACTGCGTATTTCTTTTTTTTACATACGCCTTTATGCATCCAAATATAAAGCAATATTTTCCTTAAATGAATACTGTTGAAAAAGAATTCACTTATAAAATATAAGCCTTTGTTGAGCTAAGGTTGTTTCTAAATAGGACCAAAGGTCACCTTTGGAGGCCATCAGAAGGCTTCATTGATGCTATCATTTGATAGCATCAAATTTGCTTATTTATTTGAATGGCTTGAGTATTTTTAATAGAAAATAAAACTACCGCACAGTATACATGAAGCAATTGCATTTTCTTCGGAGTATAGTGCTTTATAGAGGGCTAAGCTTGCTAGTAATTTACAATTACAGCATCGCTGATAATGCTTTCAGCTCCGTTAAAGTAAACGACTTTAATGCGATATTCATAAGTGTTTCCAATGTTCAGATCTTTGTCAATGTATTCTGATTCAGAAGCATTTATCGTTTTGATGATAGTTAATGGTGTATTTGGTTGTCCTCTGTAAATAATATATTTTTCAATATTTTCAAAGGGATATTCCCATAGGAGATTGATAAATTTATTAGACCTATCTACATTAAATTTAATTTCCTTTATTTTATTTCTAAACCCTGTTTCATAAAACAGGTAAGGCATGTTTGATGTAGAAGTATTTCTGCTCAAATCTTCAGTGATAATTTTATATCTGTATCCAATTCCTAGTTCTGTTAGCGTATCAAAAAAATAATGTAAAGTGTCAGTTTGATTAAATGACGCTATTTCTTTTTCTTGTTTAGTATTCTCTGAAATTTGATAAAGTTTAGTTGATAAAATATCATCACTATTGCTAGGAATCCAAGAAATAGTAATGCCTTCCTGTAAAGTTTTTAATTTGTTAATAATAGCAGGTATTGGAGGAATGGTATCTGGACGTACGATTTGAACAGGAGGAGATAGTTCAGAGTTGTTGTAGTTTAAATCAGTTGCAACAACAGCGTAATAGACTTTTTTACTTAAAGTATTTAATTTGAGGCTGTCAATAAATTTTGGCAATGTAATAAAAGCGTTATTTATTTGAATAAATTCTTCATTCAGCGAATTACATCTATAAATTTTATATCCCTGAATGTCGTTTTCTTTATTTCTCTCCCAACTTAAATTTACAATACCTGTTGTGTCTACAGTAGCTTGAAGTCCAGTAGGGGCAAGTGGAGGTATGGAGTCAATTAAAATTACTAATCGTGAGTAAGAAGTGGCTGTATCTTTTCCAAATCCTATTGCAGAAATTTTGTAATAATTAGTGTTTGTAGGCGCGGAATCTGTAAAGCTAAATTGATTTGTGGTTTCATATATTACGTTGTAAGGCCCAGCATCTTTTTCGGAACGTGACAACAGATATTTTTGTGGAGTTAAATTTGCTTTCTCATTTTGCATTTTCCAATGAAGAAATATATTTTTATTGTTCAATGTCATAGCGCTATCAATAAATGGGCAGGAACTTAGCTCTTCGTATCCTACACAGGATACTATGTTGGATGGCGCTGATTCTTCACCAAAAACATTTATTCCTTTAATTCTATAATAATAAGTTATTCCGGATTTTGGAAGCGTGTCAGTGTAATTAATTAGTTTATTATTTTTTTCAAACTGAGACGATAACAATACGATAGGATTTTTATTGATGTTCGCAAAAGTAATGTTGTCTTCAGAGCGCTCTATGTTATATCCTCCGTAGTACGCTGTGTAATTAATTGTTGATAATGAAAGTTTTGAGTTTTTATTTTTTATTTGAATATCCAAATTTTTTATTTCGGGGTTTGTAGATAGGATGTTTGTGGTGACGGTAATTGTATTCGAAAAGTTTCCAGATGAAGGAATTGGCTTATTTATCTCTATAGTATATTGG
>Ga0163152_10007515_pt1 | contig 11908 bp, 11 predicted proteins | sample OliLakLV19MP8IB2_FD_148635 | JGI IMG/M metagenome (GOLD analysis project Ga0163152, IMG submission 148635) | Freshwater microbial mat bacterial communities from Lake Vanda, McMurdo Dry Valleys, Antarctica - Oligotrophic Lake LV.19.MP8.IB-2 | ecosystem: Environmental > Aquatic > Freshwater >... | reverse complement strand
CCGATAGCGTTCGTTTATGAAAACCCTAGCCGAGCAAACTGAGCTGTTGCAGCCGCCGCAGGCCGCGGTGCTTGTGCTGCCGCACCAGGGCCTCGGTGATCGCCATTTGGGTGGCGATCTCGGCCAGGCTGTCGCCCGCCAGGTAGCGCTGGAGCACCTGCCGCCGGGGGGCGGGCAGTTGTTCCAGCCCGGCGTGCAGCGCGTGCTGCGCCTCGCGCGCCTCCAGCGCCCGTTCCAGGGCGCGCGGCGCGGCGTCGGCGGCCAGGTAGACCACCTCGTCCAGCGGGGCCCAGCGGCGGGAGCGCCGGCGCGCTTCGCGGATCTTGTTGCGCGCGATGCCTTTGACGTAGGCGGTGAAGGGGACGCCGGCGCGTTGTGCGTAGCGTCCGCGCTCCACCTCCACATAGGCGGTAATCAGGGCCTCCTGGAGGATGTCCTCATCTAGTTCGGCCGTGTTGTTCGTGGTGCGGATGAACTTGAGCACGGCCGGGCCGCCGAGCTGCCCATGCCATTCTGCCCAGGCATGGGCGCGGTCGTCGGGATCAGGGTTGGCGCTGGGGAGCAGCCGTTTGACCAGGGCTTCATCGGAGTCCGGTTGAACCATCATCGGCTGTTTGCCTTTCTATACACAGTGACACTCAGGGGTAACCTGATGGCCTGTTGACGTTTGGGGTCCAACGAAGTTGCGTATGCGGTTGTCAAGGTCGCTGAGACGGCCGCGCGGCTAACGTCTCACTCAGGTCTCTTCATGCGTCTGCCGGCATTTTTGTGACAAACACGTGCTGACGCACGCAAGGCGAGGTTTAAGTATAGCATCGGCTGTCAAGCTGGCAGCGGATTTTGTAGCCCCTTCGGGTGTAACGGGCCGAGCGCCGAAAATACCTTTCATACAAGGTTTCTCGCGTGCCACACCCTTATTCTCGATAGAGTCTAAGGTGACATTGTCAAAGTAGTTACCTATTGTTTATCAAGGATCAAGAGGTCAGGTAACTTGACTGTGACCATCAATTCGCATATATTCCGCTGTCACACAAACCTGGTTCTCACACACCCATCCCATGCCCAAACCTACTCGTGGTGAAATCGAAGCCGCACTGGCCAACGCCATCATCCAGTTCGAAAAAGAACACCTGGGCCGTGGCCCGCTGGAAGCTCGGGTGTTCATCATCCAAGACATGATTCTTGTTCGCCTGCGCGGGGTGTTGACGCCCGCCGAAGTGAAACTGGCGCAAGACCCAGACGGTCACAACCTGATCAAGCAGGTGCGGCGGCAACTCCTGGAGGGTTCCCGCTCGTTGCTGGACGAGATTGTGCAACAGGCGACCGGCAGCCGTGTGGTTAGCCTGCATACCGACATCAGCGTCAAGACAAGCGAGCGGGTGATTGTGTTCACGCTGGCTGACAATCTGGAGGAGTTGTTTGGCTGGAACCAACGATAAGCAGTCTCCAGCATACAGTTTGGCTGATCGCAACCTGACGGCAGGCTGACGGTTCGGTAGCCACCAAAATAGTGACCAATAACCCGGTATAATCACACCGTACTGAAAACCATACTCTCCAATCGGTGGACGGGGCAAAGGGTTCCCACGAAGGGAACCGGTTGCCCGGTAGGCCGGCATCAACTTCTAGCAGGAAGGTGCCGGCCTTTTTTATTCTTGTACCAGGCGTTGCCAGTGCGGAATCACCCTGCTCGCCAACCGGGGGGAACCAGATCACCGCCGCGCTCCAAACCGTGTTGAACTGCCATGGTTGGTTCGGCCTGGTCGGCATGATGGCCAAAGAGAATGCAACCAGCCTTACCCCAAGTGAAGTCACCCTCGGCCTGGCCGACTGGACGTTGCTGGCCTTGCCCGGTGCGCCCCCGGTCCGAAAATTTGTCGGCGGGTTGGATGCCGCAATCGCCCCCCTGTGTTAGTTCGGTTTGCGTTGATTGGCCAGGGCGATGCCGTCGGCTATGCATGGCCCCTGATCAGCGGCCGGGTCAAGCAGTTCGCTCCCCGGTTGCTTGCAGCCTTTGGGGCACTGCGCGGCCTCGGGTCGATTGGGCGGCGGCAGATCCAACCACGCCGGCGCCCAGCACTCGCGCCCGTGCGGGCCGACGACCGGGACTGATCAGGTGATCATCAGCAGTGAACTTGGTTGAACTTCGGAGGTTACCATGAATCCGAACCCTAAACGTCGCCGGCTGGGCCACTATTTCGACCTTCCGCCGCGTTGGCGCTGGGTGTTCTGGCCGGTAGTTGCCGTCAGCGGCGGCGGAACAGTCCTCGCCCTCTGGTTGGAAGAGAAAGCCATCGCCGTAGCCGAATGTGCGCCGCTGGCCGCACTGCCCGGCATGGCCGCGTTGCTGTATTGGTTCAATCAGCTTGTCTTCAAGGCGACCCAGCCGCGCCGGGAAGACTTATCGGACAAAACTACTTCAGGAGAGAAGAATCTATGAGACCTTCACCCAAAGAGTCAACGCCGCACTGGCATACCCTGCCCAGCGAAACAGTATTCTCCTTCCTGAACGCCACGCCCGCTGGGTTGACCGCGGCTGAGGCGGTTCAGCGCCTGGCGGAACATGGCCCAAATGAACTGCAAGCCGCTCGCCGCATCTCACCGTGGGTGTTGCTCTTCGAGCAGTTCAAGAATGTGCTGATTATCCTGTTGCTGGTCGCAACAGCGCTCTCGGCCTTCCTCGGCCACTGGACCGAAGCCATCGCCATTGGCGTGATCGTGCTCTTTGCGGTGCTGTTGGGGTTTGTGCAGGAATACCGCGCCGAACGCGCCATCGAGGCCTTGCGCCAAATGGCCGCGCCCACGGCCACTGTGCTGCGAGATGGCGAAGAAGCAGAAGTGCCAGCCCGCGACCTCGTGTCGGGCGATGTTATTCTCTTGCGCGCCGGTGACAAAATCCCCGCCGACGTCCGCCTCATTGAAGCGATCAATTTGCAAATCGAAGAGGCCGCGCTCACGGGCGAGTCGGTTCCAGTGGAAAAACACGCCGCGCCCATTCCCGGCCACGATATCGCCGTGGGGGATCGCAAGAACATGGGCTACGCCGGCACCGCCGCCACCTATGGCCGGGGCCGCGCGATGGTCGTCGCCACCGGCATGCACACCGAGTTCGGCAAGATTGCCCAATTGCTCCAAACGGTGGAAACCGGCAAAACCCCACTGCAAGAAAATCTGGATAAGGTCGGTCACATGCTGGCGCGCGCCGCCATCGTGATTGTGGCGATCATTGTCGGCCTCGGCCTGTTCCGCGGTCAGCCCCTCATCGAAATGCTCATCTTCGGCATTGCCTTGGCAGTGGCCGTCGTCCCGGAAGCCCTGCCCGCCGTGGTCACCATCTCGCTGGCCCTGGGCGTGCAGCGGATGGCCAAGCGCAATGCGCTCATGCGCCGCCTACCGGCAGTCGAAACGCTCGGCAGCACCTCGGTAATCTGCTCCGACAAGACCGGCACACTGACGAAGGATGAGATGACGGCCCGCCGCATCATGGTGGCCGGGCAAGTGCTGGAAGTGTCCGGGGCGGGCTATGAGCCGCGCGGCCAGTTCTCGCGCAATGGTTCCACCTTCGAACCATCCAACCCGTTGAAACTGCTGCTGCGGGCCGCCACGCTGGCCTCCGACGCCCACATCGCCCAGAGCCAGACCGACGGCCGCTGGCACGTTAAAGGCGACCCGACCGAGGGCGCGTTGGTGGTGGCCGCTGCCAAAGCCGGGTTACACAAGGCCGACCTCGACACGCAATTCCCGCGCGTGAATGAAATCCCGTTCACGTCCGAAACCAAACGCATGACCACGCTCCACACCGCGCCGGAGGGGGCCGTCGCCTATTCCAAAGGCGCGCCGGAAGTCATCCTCGACTCGTGTACGCGGCAGCTAACAGAAGCAGGGGCGACGGCGCTTGACGCCGCGAGTCGCGAGGCCATTCTAGAATCGGCCCGCCAGATGGCGAGCGAGGCCCTGCGCGTGCTAGCGGTGGCCTCCAAAGCGGGCGGGACACTGGAAACCGCCGAACACGACATGACCTTCCTCGGGTTAGTGGGGATGATTGACCCGCCGCGCCCCGAGGCCAAGGCCGCCATTCAAACGTGCGAGCAGGCGGGTATCAAGGTCGTGATGATCACGGGCGACCATCCGCTCACCGCGCAAGCCGTGGCCCGCGAATTGAATCTATTGAAGACTGGCCGCGTCGTCACCGGTGTGGAACTAGAGGCGATGAGCGCGGCCGACTTTGAGCGCGAGGTGGAAAACATCGAGGTCTATGCCCGCGTGTCACCGGCGCACAAACTGCGCGTGGTCACAGCGCTACAAAAGAACGACCACATTGTGGCGATGACGGGCGACGGGGTGAACGACGCGCCCGCCCTCAAGAAGGCCGACATCGGCATCGCCATGGGCATCACCGGCACGGACGTGACCAAAGAGGCCTCCGCCATGACGCTCACCGACGACAACTTTGCGTCCATCGTCGCGGCCGTGGAAGAAGGGCGGGGCGTCTTTGGCAACATCAAAAAATACCTGATGTACCTGCTGTCGTCGAACATCGGCGAGATTGCCCTGATGTTCGGGGCCACGCTGTTGGGCCTGCCTCTCCCGCTGACCGCCGTGCAAATCCTGTACGTCAATCTCGCCACGGACGGCCTGCCCGCCCTGGCCTTGGCGGTGGACCCACCCGAAGCGGACCTGATGCGCCGCAAGCCGCGCAACCCGCGCACCGGCATCTTCACCCGGCCCGTAGTCACTCTCATGGTGGTCGGCGGACTGTGGTCGGCGCTGGTCAACCTGGGCTTGTTCACTTGGGCGCTGAACTCTGGCCGCAGCCTTGAAGAAGCCATTACGATGACATTTGTCTCGCTAGTGCTGATTCAATTCTTCAAAGCCTACAACTTCCGTTCCGACCGGCACTCCGTGCTGAATCGGCCGTTTGCCAACAAATGGTTGAACTGGGCGATTCTGTGGGAAGTCGTCCTGTTAGTCTTAATCATCTATGTGCCTTTCCTGCACGATGCCTTCGGCACCTACTATCTGCCGCTAGTGGATTGGGCCATCATCATTCCCTTAGCCTTCACCATTTCGCCCGTGCTGGAAGTGGCGAAGTGGATGGAGCGGCGCGGGTGGTTTGGGAAGATGGCCTAATGGACAACACCATCCCGCGAAGCGCAGGCGAGTAGTTGAAGATGGAGGCTAAAGTCATGGAGCTCATAAACCTACAGAAACACATCCGCACACTGGCAACTCTGGAAGAAACCGATTCGCCCGTCATCAGTTTCTATCTCAACCTGGAGGCGGGCGCCACCGAGCAGCGCCATGTCCTAAAGGAACGGGCACTTTGGGTAAGACAGGCTCTATCAGGCAAAGCGCGGCAGGAGTTTGAGGAGGCGCTGGGCAGAATTGAGGCTTTCATTGCCACAGCGCTGCTCCCTGATGCACAAGGGGCGGTCATGTTCGCGCGCGGCGGTCCGCAACCCTTTTTCCTGCCGCTTCAGTTTCGGGTGCCATTGCCCAATTGGATGGCGGTCAACTCCACGCCCAATCTCTATCATCTGGTCGAACTTAAGGATACGTACCACCGCTTCGTGGTGCTGATTGCCACTGAAGCAAGCGCGCGCATTCTGGAGGTCAACCTGGGCGCAGTGACGGAAGAACTTTGGCGACAGCGACCGGAATTGCGCCAGCGCGTGGGCCGCGGCTGGTCCAAAGAACGCTATCAAAATCATCGCCGAGAACGAACCAACCAGCTCATCAAGGAAACGGTCAAGGCCCTGGAGCAACTGATGGCCGCGGGCGGACACACGCACCTGATCCTGGCTGGTGATCCGCGGATGACGGCCTGGGTGCGGCAGGCCTTGCCCCAACGTCTGGCAGCCGGGCTGATTGATACAGTTGTCGCCGCCAACAGTGCCGAGACCTCGGACGTTGTGGCGGCCACCATCGCCGCCTTTGTTGAAGAAGAAGAACAGGAATCCCTGGCTATCGTAGACGTGCTCCAGCGGGAGGTCAAGACTGGCGGACTAGCGGCCATCGGCCCCGAGGGCAGTTTGGAGGCCCTGAAGCGGGGCCAGGCCGATGTACTCGTGTTGGCCAAAGGCATGTTGGATGTCAGGCTCAAAGAAGAGCTGGTTAGGCTGGCGGAACAGAACCAGTGCCAGGTTGAGGTCGTGAATCACAGCGACTTTTTGATGGAGTTTGGAGGAGCGGGCTGCTTACTGCGCTATCTCATGCCAGAACAATACGCTAGCCAGTAAGGAGAAACCAAGTGTATGGCCGAATTTGCAGACCAAGTACGGCTCTTCCTGGAGCAAATCATTGCCCGGCTGGGCTACGGCGGCATCGTACTGGCGGCCATTCTCGAAACCGCGTTTCCGCCCTTGCCCTCCGATCTCGTGGTGCCCGCGGCCGGCCTGCTGGCCGCGCGCGGCGAGCTGCACATGGCCGGGATTGTCATGGCCGCCACCTGCGGCTCACTCATCGGCGCGTTGGTGTTGTATGCGGTTGGCCGACGCGCCGGGGAACCGCTCACCCGGAAGCTCATCCGCCGTTACGGGCGCTGGCTATTGCTGCGCGAAACCGCTCTGGACAAAGTCAACCTACGCATGCCGACAACCCTAAACTCGCGGCCACAATACAGGATCGGCTGCTTTCCGCCCTATGTTACACGCCCTGACGGGCGCAAACGGATAAAGTCTAGCTTGAAAAGGAGCAACCAATGAGACGCTCAACCGTACCGAACGAACCCGGATTGGCAGATTTTCTTGATCCGGAACAGCTCTCCAAGATTCTGCGCTACTGGCTGTCGCCCCGCCTGATTTGGGCCTTACTGATCGGCGTGGTGGCCCTGTGGCTGCTCTCCGGCTTCTATATGGTCGGGCCGGGCGAGCGCGGCCTCGTGCTCACGTTTGGCCGGTTGACCGGCCAAAGCGAATCCGGGCTGCACTACCGCCTCCCGGCGCCCATCCAGTCCAACGTTGTAGTAGACACGGCGCGTGTGCGCACCGCTGAGGTTGGCTACATCACCGAGGCCGGCAACCAGAATGTGGTGCTCGCAGAGGCGCAGATGCTCACCGGCGACGAGAACATGGTCGTGGTGCAGCTATTCATCCAATACCTGGTGCAGGATCCGGTGGCCTACGTTTTCTACGTGAAAGACGCCGAAGCCGTGCTCAAAGCCTCGGCCGAGATCGCGCTGCGCTCCGCCGTCGGACAAAACACGATTGACTTTACGATGACCGAGGGGCGGGTGCAGGCGCAGGAACAGGTTAAGACGCTCCTGCAGATGCTGCTCGACCAGTACCGAACCGGGCTGCTGGTCACCGAGGCCCGGCTGCTGGCCGTAGACCCACCCTCCGATGTGCGCGATGCCTTTGACGACGTCGTGCGCGCCTTCGAGGACCGGGAGCGGCTGGTTAAGGAAGCCGAGGGCTATGCCGAGCAGGTGGTGCCGGCGGCGCGCGGCGAGGCGGCCCAGATGGTACTCGAGGCCGAAGCCTACCGCGAGCAACGCTTGATCCGCGCGGAGGGCGACGCCGCCCGCTTCCTGACCCTGCTGGCCGAATACCAAAAAGCGCCCGAAGTGATGCGCGAGCGGCTGTACCTCGAAAGCATCGAACGGGTTCTGTCGGGCGCGGACATTTTTATATTGGATACGGGCAGCGGCGGCGTCTTGCCGTTCCTGCCGCTGACTGCTGTGACCCCGCCAGCCGAGCCAGTGATCGTTCCAACCGAACCAGCGCCGGCCCCATAACAGTCAATCAGAAAGTTAATGAGGAAGCCCATGAAGAAACTCATCGTCGTCGGCATATTGGCCGTGGTAGTCTTGGCCGCGTTCCAGTCAGTGTATATTGTTGGTGAGGGGCAGCAAGGCCTGGCGTTTCAGTTTGGCGATCCGGTGCGCGTCGTGCGCGATCCCGGCCTGTACTTCAAGGCACCATTCATCCATGATATTGTCCTGCTCGAAAAGCGCGTGCTGGGCACTGAACCCCAAAGCGCCGAGTACCTGACTCTGGATAAGAAGCGGTTGCTGGTGGATCACGTCTCGCGCTGGCAGATTACTGACCCCTTGCTGTTCTACCGCACCATGCGCAACGAGACCGGGGCCATGGCGCGTCTGGATCAGATCATCGCCGGCCGCTTGCGGGAGGAGATCGCCAGCCACAACTTCATTGACATCGTGCGCGAGAAGCGCGAGGCGATCGTGGCGACGGTGACCGTCGGCGCGCAAGAGGCGGCCGGATCGTTTGGCATCAGTCTGCTGGACGTGCGCATCCGGCGCATTGACCTGCCCACCGAGGTGCAGGAAAGCGTCTTCGCCCGCATGCAAGCCGAGCGCGACCGGATCGCCAAACGCTACCGGGCGGAGGGCGAGGAACAGGCGCTGGAAATCCGAGCGGCGGCCGAGAAAGAACGAGAGATCATCCTGGCCACCGCGTATGCCCAGAGCCAGGTGCTGCGGGGCGAAGGCGACGCGCAGGCCGCGTTGGTGACTGCCAATGCCTTTGGTCAGGACCTGGAGTTCTACGGCCTGGTGCGGCGGCTGCAGGTGTACGAGACAATCCTGGGCGAGGGATCAACGATCATCCTGCCGCCGGACTCAGATCTCCTGCGCTACCTGGAATCGCCAGTGTTGGTGCCGCCCGCTGACGTGGAAGCGGTGACGGCGGGCGACTGACGCCAGACGCCAGTCTATCCGTGGCCGAGCGCGTAGGGCCAAACCGCCCCTGTGCCTTCATCGGTGACGCAGGTACAGCGGCAGCTTTGGGAAATCAACTGCTCGGTGGCCGAGGCCTTATCCATGGCGCGCGTGGCCGGGTTCTCGCGCTATCCCGTGTACGAAGGTGATCTGGATCACATTGTCGGGATGGTGCATGTGAAAGACCTGAACCGCGCTTCGGAGACGACCACGCTGCGGGGACTGGTGCGTGAGCTGTGTTATCGTGCCGGGAGCCGTGACCCTGCCCGAGCTGTTTGCCCGGTTGCAGAAGGCCCGTACGCAACTGGCCGTGGTGCTGGATGAATATGGCGGCACGGCCGGGTTGGTGACTATGGAAGACCTGCTAGAGGAGATCGTGGGCGAGATGGAGGACGAGCATAGCCAGCCGGATGTGTTCCTCCGCTGTCAGGCCGATGGCACACTGCTTGCCTCCGGGAGAGCGCCCGCGGATGCGGTGGCGGAGGCGTTAGGTATCCCGTTAGGTCGACCTGGCGTTTACAAAACGCTGGCCGGGTTTGTCCTCTACCGACTGGGCTGTATCCCGGCAGCGGGTGAGCGCTTCGTCTATAAAGGCTGCGTGTTCACGGTGTCTGAGATGGATCGGCTGCGGGTGGCGCGGGTTCAAATTGCCCTGGCCTCTCCCCTGGCCGACCGGAACGTGAGCAAGTGCAGGCTTAACTCGATATCGATGAATGAACCTTCAACAGGCAACATGGTCGGCTCGAAGCCTGACCGATAAGAAGCAGCCCGCCGTGTCATTTCGTTGTCGGCCAAGCTCCACTGGACCGGCGTCAGAACGCCGGCAAGAGAGGTTGCATCTTGCGAACACGCTCAAACCGCGTCCCACCGCGAGGAGCAGGCGACCGGCGCAACGCGTAAAGGAGAAAAACTGGATGCTCAGCAAGCGCAGGCTAAACAACAAGATCCGGGCGACCTTCACCCTGTCCGTCCGTGAGGACGAAGAGGCCGTTTACCTGGTCGGTGACTTCAACAATTGGGACATGAACGCAAGGCCGATGGCCCTGAATAAGGACGGCGATTGGGAAGCAAAGCTCGACCTCGAGGCGGGCCGCGAGTACCAGTTTCGCTATCTGGTCGTCGGGCGCAATCGCACCTGGCGCAACGATCCGTCTGCCGATGGGTATGTTCGCAACCCGTTCGGGTCAGACAACTCACTGGTGTCCACTGCCGTCACACGCCGCGTCACGCGGGCGGGCGACGTGCGGTTATCACCAGACCATGCGCGGAGCGCGCGAAGCAAAGAAGTCTAACGTGCACCGACGCCTCCTGGCTTTTGACTACGATGGCACCCTGGCCGAGAACGGTCGTGTGCCGCCGGCGCTGCAAACCGCTCTGGAGCGCCTACGCGCGGCTGGCCACGTTCTGTTCTTGGCCACCGGGCGGCGGTTAGAGAGTGTCGCGCTCGGCCCGCTCAAAGATCTCTTCGCAGGGATCGTGTGGGAGAACGGCGCGGTGCTCTATCACACCAGGGCCGATGAAATCTATCTGCCCTTCGGCGACTTGAGCCCTGGCTTGGCGGAGGCCTTGGCGGCGGCGGGGGTGCCTCTGGAGCGGGGACAGGCAATTTTATCCACCTGGAAACCGCACGAGGAAACGGTGCGGCAGGTGCTCAACCAGTGGGGCGGCGATCCGGTTGTTGCGCATAACAAAGGCGCGGTGATGATCCTGCCTCCGGGCGCGACTAAGGGGGCTGGTCTGGAGCGGCTGCTGGCGCTATGCGGCTACTCGCCCCGCAATCTGGTCAGTTTCGGCGATGGCGAGAATGATCTGTCTCTGCTGCGGCTGGGCGAAGTTGGGGTGGCGGTGGCCGATGCCGTGCCCGCGCTGAAGGCAGTCGCCGACCTGGTGACGACCAGGCCCGGCCCAGCCGGAGTCTTGGAAGCTCTGGAAACTCATTGGCTGACCGGAACCCCGCGCGGTCTGCCGAGCACCCGGCAACGTGAACGCGAGATTCCGCTCGGCGAGGATGAGTCCGGCACCCCGGTTTCCATCCCGGGCAGCACTCTGGCCGGCCGGAATCTGGGTGTGTTCGGCGATTCCAACAGCGGCAAATCGTGGGTCACTGGACTGCTGGCTGAAGGTATGCACTTCGCCGGGTATCAAGTTTTTTTGATAGACCCAGAGGGCGATTTCCGGGGGTTACGTGCCTTGCCAGGCATGGTGGCCTTTGAGGGGAATTTGAGAACGCTCCCATCTCCGGCGCTGGTCACTTCGCTACTGGAGTTCGTGACCGTGTCGGTCGTGCTCGACCTGTCGGCCTACCCCGTCGTTCACCGGGACGAGTATGTCGCGGATTTGCTGCGCGGTTTACGTGCGCTCAAGGAACGCAAGTTCCGGCCCCACTGGATCGTGTTGGAAGAGGCCCAACACTTCTTGCCGCCCAGCGGCAACGCGCTCTCGGCCACGCTGCTGCCCATGCTGGCCGGCGGTGGCTGGGCATTCATCTCGTATCGCCCGGACCGGTTGGCCGGCCCGGTGCTGGAGGCGTTGGATCATGTCTTGCTCACGCGCCTGAGCGAACCGGAGGGCGTGCAGGCGGTGCGCCAGAAATTCAGCATCATGCACGAGTCTCTGGCGGACATTCCAATGGGCTATGCCTGGTGGTGTAGCCAGCACCTGGTGCACCTGCGCTCGAACGCTCGGCGGGTGCCGCATATCCGGCACCTGTACAAATACTTGGATACGCCTCTGCCCAAACACAAACGCTTCCATTTTCGCGATGAAGGCGGCCATCTCGGCCTGGAGGCCGCCAGCCTGTTCGAGTTTCTGCGGGTGCTTCCCACCTTGCCCGGCGAGTGCCTGGCCTATCACCAAGCCCGCGGCGATTTCGCGGCCTGGGTGCAGGGCACATTAGGGGATGGCATCCTGGCCGGCCACCTACACAAACTCGCCCACCGGCCCCTGGAAGGTGAAGCGTTGCGCGAGGCACTCCTGCACCGCGTGGCGGCGCACTACGCGGAGTTGCATGCCCAGCGCTAATCGTAGAGGAGCTATGGAAGGCACGGCCGCGTTGGTGACTGCCAATGCCTTTGGTCAGGACCTGGAGTTCTACGGCCTGGTGCGGCAGCGGCAGGTGTACAAGACAATCCTGGGCGAGGGATCAACCATCATCCTGCCGCCAGACTCGGATCTCCTGCGCTACCTGGAATCGCCGGTGTTGGTGCCGCCCGCTGACGTGGAAGCGGT
>Ga0163152_10007514_pt1 | contig 11909 bp, 7 predicted proteins | sample OliLakLV19MP8IB2_FD_148635 | JGI IMG/M metagenome (GOLD analysis project Ga0163152, IMG submission 148635) | Freshwater microbial mat bacterial communities from Lake Vanda, McMurdo Dry Valleys, Antarctica - Oligotrophic Lake LV.19.MP8.IB-2 | ecosystem: Environmental > Aquatic > Freshwater > Lake... | reverse complement strand
CCAACGATGGCACCGCGACCGTCGTCGGCGCGCCAGCCCATGTCGAGGGACGCGGCCTCGTGCTCGACGGCTACCGCATCGAGCTCGATCGCGGCCGCAATCTGTTGAGCGCGCTGGGAGCGGGCCGCTTGCTGCTTCCGCCTCCGCAGCGCGACATGACCGGCCAGGCGATCACGAGCAGCACGCCGCTGTCGGTCGAATGGCAAGGCAGAATGAACTTCGACGGCCTGCGGGCGACGTTCGTCGATCGTGTCGTAGGCCAGTTCGACGAACGCACGATGCGCACCGGCGAGATGCAGGTCGAATTCGACGAAAAAATCGACTTCGCCCATCCGCCGCGCGGTCGTCAGCCGGAGTGGGCCACGGTCGCTTGCCGCGGCGGAGTGCGCGTCGAAGGTCAAACGCGCCGCGCGGCAGTGCTCGAATCGGTCGAACAGTTGCGGGCCGCCGATTTCTCAGTTCGCCGCGTGGATGGCTACGTGCATGCCTCGGGGCCTGGTTGGCTCAGTGCCGTGCGCCGCGGAGGCGCCGCGTTATTGCCCGGCGCCCCGGGTGCGGCCGGCGCCGGCAACGGCGGTACCAGTGGCGGCACCAACGGCATGACGACCGCCATGCGCCCGGCCGACGGTCAGCCCGGCAGCGGCGAATTGACCTACGTCAAAGTCGAGTTTCAGACCTTGGCCACGGGCAACATCAACCTGCGTGAAATGACGTTCGGCAATCGCGTCCGCACGACAGTCGGCCCGGTCGAGAATTTTCAGCAGGTGGTCGATTCCGACGACTTCGACCGCAGCGGCTACGATGGCCGCCCGCGCGGCGCGCGGGGCGTGTTCATGACCAGCGAGCGGCTCACCATCGCGCAGGCCCCCGGCGTGGTGGCGGGCGAGACGAGCATGGAGCTCGACGCTGCCGGCAACGCCGAAATCGAAGGGCTCAACTTCGATGGCCAGAGCTTTTTCGCCCGCGCCACTCACCTCAAGTATTCGCAGGCCAAAGACCTGGTGATTCTCGAAGGAGACGGGCGAACCGACGCCGAACTATCGCGACAAGAACGGATCGGCGCGCCGGTCAACAGCACGCAGAGCCGCAAGATTCTCTACTGGCGTACGACGGGGCGCGTGCAGATCGACGACGCGCAACACTTCGATTTCGACATGCTTCCCGAGGGGCACGGTTCGCAGCCCGCACCGCCGCTAGCTCCGCCGGCCGCGGCTCCGGCGCTCCCCCGTTATCCGCAATTGCCGTATCCCGAAGCCGGTCCTAAGCCGCGGATGCCAGGGCGGCAATAGCCCGGCGCGCCGGCGGCATTTCACGGCGGCGCGCGACAGGTCGGTCGTCGCGAGCCACCCCGCTGCCACCGTCTTCGCGGCTCGCCACCCCATGTGCCGGCCGACCATCCGCGGGTATCCTGCACACGGATACCAAGTCGAACTTGTGCCGAGCCACCATGACGACACCAACCTCGAGCGTCCCTTTTTCCGATCGCCTGGCCGCGGCCGTGCGACGTTGCCGTAATCCCGTGGTGGTCGGGCTCGACCCGCGCATCGAGCAATTGCCGGCGGGCCTGCAACCGGCCGATCGTTCGGCGACGGCGTCCGCGGCTGCTTACCGAACCTTCTGCTGTGGCGTGATCGATGCCGCCGCCGCGCTCGTGCCAGCGGTCAAACCACAGGTGGCCTTCTTCGAGGCGCTCGGCCCGGCCGGTTTCCAGGCTTTGGCCGACGTGATCGCTCACGCGCGCCGCGCGGGGCTGTTGGTGATTGCCGACGCCAAGCGCGGAGATATCGGCAGCACGGCAGAGGCCTACGCCGACGCCTGGCTGGGCAGTAGCGCGCCGACCGGCTTTGGCGGCGACGCCCTGACGGTTAATCCGTACCTGGGGCACGATAGTCTCGAACCCTTCGTCACTGTCGCCCGCGAGCGTGCGGCCGGCCTGTTCGTACTGGTGAAAACGTCGAACCCCGGCGGCGGGCAGTTTCAGGACTTGGCGATCAATGGTGCGGAGACCGTTTACCGACACGTTGCCGCCCTAGTCGAGCATTTGGCGCTCGAATCGCGCGGCTCGGGCCACTACGGCGACGTGGGTGCGGTCGTCGGCGCCACGTACGCCGCACAGTTGGCCGAGCTTCGCGCCGCGATGCCCCACAGTTGGTTGCTCGTGCCCGGTTACGGCAGCCAAGGGGCCGGCGCGCGGGACGTGGCCGCCGGCTTCGACGCAGAGGGGCTCGGCGCGGTCGTCAACAACTCGCGCGCAATCATCTTCGCGCACGCCCGCAAGCCGTATTCCGAGACGTTTGGCGCCGCGCGTTGGCAAGAAGCGGTCCGCGCGGCGACCGAGCAGATGATCGCCGAGCTGCAAGCAGAGACCACGGTCGGGCGACTGTAGACACCGCGGCAGACGACCTAAAGCGCGCTTCCGGTAGGTGAAGCGGGTGCCATGTCCCACGCTTGCGTGGGCATGCATTGCGTGTCGAAAAGCAGGGCCACTTCGGAGTACCTCAGTGGCCCTGGCACCCTGAAAGCCAGTCGAGCCAGCTAGAAGACGTACTGGTCGCTACGTCGAGATCGTGGCTCGTTTCGCGATCGCGTCGGCCAACTCGCGAACGCGTGCGGCTTCGACCTCTCCCCGCCGGCCGGCTCGACATGCCGCGCCACGCACGGCCACCAGATCGGGCATGAGCTGTAGTGCCCGGTCGACCGAGCTTAACGTCAGCGAGCCGGCCACCGCCAGCCGCAAGCCGGCTTGTCGCACTTCGCTGGTGAATTCAGCGAGCTCGCCGGCAGTCCAGCGATCCAGCAGTCCCGGCCCGCGCTTGTCGAAGGTGTCGATCAACAGCGTGGTGCAGCCGATTGATATCGCGGCGGCCAGCACGTCAGCGGGCCGCGGCGCGGCGGCCGCCAGCCAATCGGCATAGACCACCGCCGCCCAGGGCACATCGCTCGGCAACGCGGCGGCGACGCCAGCCCAAGCATCGTGCCAGTCGCATCGTTCTCCGCATCCGCATCCGGCTCCGCATCCCGCCAGCCCGACTTTGACGAGCGACACGCCGCGAGGAACTTGCCGGGCAATCTCAGGCGTGTGCGAATCGAGCTCACCGAGCGCCGCGCTCACGGGGCAGCGCTCGGCGACTGCCCGGACCACGCTCGCGATGGTCGCCGCGTCGGCCGCACCGAGCGCTCCGCGCGAAGGTTCCTTGACGTCGATCCAACCAGCGCCGCCATCGAGCGCCGCGAGGGCCTCGGTCGCATTGCGGACGCTGACGAGCAAGCGCGTCATACACTCTGGTCCTGCCGCGCATTCGAGGCGGTCGAAGACGACTTGTTGGCCCGCTGCGCCGCGGCCAACTGCGCGTTCAGTTCGTTGACGCGCGGAACCGACAGCGGCTCGCACCAGGTGCCGCGCAGTGTAATGTGGCTATCGCACCAAAAGCCGAGCCGCGGATCGGTCGGTTGCTGGCGAAACGCTTCCGCGCGCGGCGACAACCGCACGACGAGCGTGATGGTTTCGCTCTCCGCGAATTTGCGCCCGGGAAACTGCGTCGGTGCGCGACCGATCAGAAAGCACTCGACGATCGCGACGGGGACACGAACCGGCGCTCCTTGTCGAACATACACCAGCAATTCGCCGGCGCGATATGCCAACCGGGGCCGGCTGATCTGCACCCCGAGCCAGCCGACACCCAACATCAGGAACGCCAGGATCACGCTGGCCACGATCAGCGTCCATCGCGGACCGCCGAACCAAGCCAGGCCGACAATCGCGGCTAGCGCCAGCGCCGCGAGCACCCCATAAACGGCCAGCGCCGCTCCGAAGATTCGTCGATTCGCTCGTAGCCAGGTCTCGCGTTTCACGCCGCGAAATGTAGCAAAAACAGCGGCCGTGCGTGAGGGGCGATTCAGTGCCCTAGCGCCCCGATAGCTCGTATTCGGTCGCGGCGCGTCCTAGAATCTCCGGCTACCTCGACGGAATCTGGAACGGCGGAAGAACAACTTCCATTTCTTTTGGCCCCCTCACCCTGCCCTCTCCCGCGAGGGGCGAGGGAAATACGGAGAAGTTATTCTTCCGCCGTTCCTTAGCCTAGGGAGAATTGAGCGATGCACGTAGCAACCGGCCAGGAGACGTCGCACCAACGGGCAGCCCGCAGGCGATGCTCCACGATTTGGTGGGTGGCGTTCTGGGCGATCGTGTCGGCCGGATTGTCGACCGCCTTCCCGCGCTGGGCCGGCGCCGCGGAGCCGGCAGCAAAAACCGATGGCGCCGCGGAATCGGTGGCTCGGCCCCCTACCGACGACAACGACCTGCGGCGTTGGCTCGAGAATATGGTCTGGCACCATCGTTATAGCGTCGACGAGATCACCGCGGCCACGGGCCTTGCGCCCGCCGACATCGCGGCCGCCCAGGCTCGCTTCAACATTTGGCCCGACAATCGCCCAGCGCGGGCTGCCGATGCGCCGCTGCTGCTGTTGCCCTATCCCGGCGGCCGGCATCCGCGGCTGGGCTTCCGCGATGGGGCGCTGCGCCCGCGCCGTGAAACCAAGTTCAGCGTCTTCACGCCGTGGGACCCCTCAAGTTACGTGGTGGTCGATCTGCCCGAGGCCATTTGGTCGCAGCACGGCTTGATCTGGTTGGCACACGAGCACGTTCCCACGGTCTGGACCAAGCAAGCGATCGACCTGCCGGCGTTGGAATGGCAGCGGGACGGCGATCATGGTCTGTCGCTCGCCCGCAAGCTGCCCAACGGAGTTGCCTTCACCGCCCGAGCGTTCGCAGCGCAGGATGCCGTTCGGATGGAACTGACGCTCGACAACGGCTCGGCAGAATCGTTCAGCGACTTGCGCGTGCAGATTTGCGCGATGCTGGGGCACGCCGCCGGGTTCGCCGCACAAACCAACGACAACAAGGTGTTCCGCGATCCCTACGTCGCCTGCCGATCCAGCGATGGCCGGCGCTGGATCATCACCGCCTGGGAGGGCTGCCAGCGCGCCTGGGCCAATGCCCCTTGCCCGTGCCTGCACAGCGATCCCAAGTTTGCCGACTCCGGGCCCGGCAGCAGCCAGCGATTCCGGGGATGGCTTTCGTTTTACGAGGGAACCGATTTGGAAAGCGAGTTGGCCCGCATCGAAGCCACGAATTGGCGCGCCCCGCCGGCGCGTTGAGGGCGGACCGTCGCGCCCGAGGCAGAACACTTGGCGCGGGCCGCCGATCGATCGCTGGGCAATTCGGCGTGGCCCCCATCGGCCCCGCTCAACGAGAGCGATCCGATCGGCTATAACTTGGCGGTGCTCGACCCCGATCAAGCCGCAGGGCAACGCCTGGCACCAGCCAAGAAGTCGGCAACCAACGATCGCAGGATAAGCAATGACCGAAGCGCATCAGGGCAGATCGATCCAGTCACCCGCTTCGCAAACGCCGGTGCTCGTGACCATCTTGCTGGCGATCGCGCTCTATCTCGCGGCCGTGGCGCTCGGCTGGCCGCAGGCCGGCACGCGGATGATTCTCGGTGCTGGGCACGAGGATGCCGATCACCACGAAGTGGAGCATGCCGCGGATCACGAAGAAGCTGGGCCCGCGGATGCCGCCGCTCCGCACGCCGAACCCAATTGGCCGACGACCGAGCCCGCGGGTCTCGACGCGCACGACGTGACCCACGAGCCTCCCGCCCTCTGGATGGTGCTGCCGTTTGTATTGATCTTAGGCGCGATCGCGGTCTTTCCGCTGGTGCCCGGCGTTTCGCATTGGTGGGAGAGCAATCTCCACCGCTTCGAGGTGGCTGCCCTGCTGAGTGCGCTTACGCTGGCGTACTATTTGCTGTTGCACGCGCATCCGGTCGAGCGGCACTTTCTGGGGCACGGTATCGCGGAGCCCGCGGCCGGCAGCCCATCGTTCGGCGTCACCTGGACGGTGTTTCAGAACGCCATCTTCAACGAGTATGTGCCGTTTATCATCCTGCTGTTCAGCCTGTACACGATCAGCGGCGGCATTCGCATCGAAGGGGACCTGCGAGCGCATCCGCTGGTGAATTCGGCTTTCCTGGCGATCGGCGCCGTGCTGGCGAGCTTCATCGGCACCACAGGTGCGGCCATGCTGCTCATTCGTCCGCTGCTGGAAACCAATCGGGAACGCAAACACGTGGCCCACACCGCGGTCTTCTTCATCTTCATTGTTTGCAACTGCGGCGGCTGCCTGACGCCGCTGGGCGATCCACCGCTTTTTCTGGGATACCTGCAAGGGGTACCGTTCATGTGGACCTTGAAGCTGTGGCCCCAGTGGCTGCTGGTCAACGGCTTGCTGTTAGTCGTCTACTTTCTGTGGGATCAGTTTTACGCGTACCCGCGCGAGACCAAGGCGGATATCGCCCGCGACGAACGCATGGTCAGCAAGTTGCGATTTTCAGGAGTGCTCGTCAACGGCACGCTCTTGGCGCTGTTGATCGTTTCCGTGGCACTCTTGGACCCCGCCAAGACGATCCCCGGCACCGACTGGCACCCGTGGCTCTTTCTGCGTGAAGCCGTGCAGCTCGGGCTCGTGGCGGCGTCGTTGGGCCTGGGGCCGGCAGCCGTGCGGGCGGCCAACCGCTTTAGCTACGGCGCGATCGTCGAAGTGGCCGTGCTGTTTCTCGGCATTTTCATCTGCATGCAGCCCGCGCTACAGATACTCGACGCCCGCGGCGCGCAGCTCGGCATCGATACGCCGCACGAGTTCTTCTGGGCGACGGGCATTTTGTCGGGCGTGCTCGACAACGCGCCGACCTACCTGGTGTTCTTCGAGACCGCGAAGGCGATCTCAACCGACGAGCACATCCTGGTGGCCGGCGTGGCCGAGCATTATTTGCTGGCCATCAGCTTTGGCGCGGTCTTCATGGGCGCCATGACCTACATCGGCAACGGGCCGAACTTCATGGTCAAGGCGATTGCCGAATCGTCGAACGTGAAGATGCCCGGCTTCTTCGGCTACATCGTTTACAGCGTGCTCGTGCTATTGCCGATTCTGGTGCTGACCACCATCGTATGCATGTGAACCACGGCTACAGCATGTGAGCCACGACTAGAGCCACCACCGCAATTGGTAGGCGATCCAGTTCAAAAACCGCTGCCAGGGGCCGTGGGCAGCGCACTCCGCCTCGGTCACGCGCTGGCTGCGCGCGATCTCGTAGGCGCAAACCTCGCGCAGCGCTTCGGCAAATCGGCGCGACCGCACCACGGCCAGAAACTCGAGATTGAAGCCCAGGCTGCGCGAATCGAGATTCGCCGAACCGACGACCGACCACTCCTCGTCGATCACGGCCAGCTTGCTGTGCAGCATCCGCCGCTGCCGCTCGTGCAGTTTGAAACCGCGCCGCAGCAACCGCGGATACATGAAGCGCGTCGCCCGCTCGACCAGCTTGACGTCGCTCTGGCTGGGGACGACCACTTCGATTTGCACGCCGCGCCGGGCCGCCCGCAGCAACTCGCCCAGCACGTGTCCCGTCGGCAGAAAGTAGGCCATTGAAATCGTGATGCGGCTCCGCGCGCGACGAAACAACCGCCGATAAACGCGATGCGCCCGGCTGTGTCGGCGCCCCGGGCCGCTATCGTAAAAGCGAATCTTTTCGGCCCCCAGCGGTAACCGGCCGCGTCGATACGCGCGCGGGCGGCGCTCCACGCGCAGTCTTAGCGCCCGCCGCCAACTGCGGTCGAAACTCTCGGCCAGGTCACCCGCCTGATGACCGGCCAGCCGCACGTGTACATCGCGCCAGCCCGACGAACCCGCGTCGGGCACGGTGCGCGACGCACTCGGTGGCTCGTCGTTGGTGGCCGTGATGTTCATGCCGCCGAAGTAGCCGATCGCGTCGTCGACAATCAGCAGCTTGCGATGATCGCGGCGATTGACGATGCGCGTGAAGCGCCGCAGGCTGCGCAGCGCGTCCCAGATCGTGTGGTAGGCAATCACTTCAACGCCCGCCGCGCTGAGTCGATCGAAGTAAGCCTGCGGCGTCGTCTGGCAGCCGAGTCCGTCGTAGAGCACGCGCACGTCGACGCCCGCAGCCGCCCGATCAATCAAAGCGTCCGCGATGGCGTTACCCGCCGAATCAGCCTGCACGATATAGACCTCGAGCCACACGCGCTGCCTGGCCGTGCGGATGTCGTCGACCATCGCGGCCACCAGCGGCGGCGACTCGAGAAAGATGCTCAGCTCCTGGTCGGCGACCGCCAGCGGGCCGATTGTCAGCAGCTCGTCACCGGGCGCGGTGGTCGTTGCCGAGTCCTGATTTGCGTCCGACATCAATCCGCCCGCAGTTTGCCGCGTTCAGGGCTACGCGTCGCCATTGCCGCGTGCCGTTCGCACGCCGGCTACCAGTCAGTCACATCGACTGTTCGCCAGTATAGTCGGCGGGAATCCAGAAAAAGTCCGCCAGAGATTTGTGGCCGGGCTCGCTAGACGGCCGCCGCGGCAGCCTGAACCGGCGCAGGCGCGTCACGAAGCGGCAGACGATGCTCGCGCCAGGCGGCGGACTCGAGCGTCCCCCCGGCCAGTTCGAGCAAATGCAGGTGATGGGTGAACAGAATCACCTGCGTGCGCTGGGCCAGCCGCGCGAGCACCTCGAGCGTGGCTGCGGCACGCGCGTTGTCGAAATTAATGAGCAGGTCGTCGATCACCAGCGGGACCGGCTCGCGCGTGGCCAGGCATTGCTCCAGGCTCGCCAGCCGCAAGGCCAGGTAAAGCTGATCGCAGGTCCCCTCGCTCATCCCCTCGACACCGACATGGGCGGCGGTCGCGGCGCGCACGCCGACCAGCAGCGGCTGCCCGTCGTCGGCGATCTCCGTCCGCAAGCCCACGAACGAGCCGAGCGTCATTTCGGCAAACAGTTCGCTCGCACGTCTGAGGACCGGGTCTTGATGACGCTGTCGATAGCGATCGATCGCCTCGCGCAGCACGGCTGCGGCCAGCCGCGTGCGGGCGTACTGCTCGACCTGGCCCACTAGCGCCGCGCGCACGGATTCCGCCCGATCGGCGGCCTGCGCGGCGCGCGGTCCGCCATCCATGGACTTGATCGCGGCCCCGAGCCCACCCAACGATTGTGCCAGTTCATCGCGTTGCTGATCGATCGCGCGAATCTCCTCATCGAGATCGGCCAGTCGAACCGTGACGTCCGTATCGCTCTCGCGCACGACTTCCGTGGCGAGCTCATCGAGATCGCGGCCGGCCGCCGCGTCGAAGAGTTGCTCTTCGCGGTCGTGAAGCTTGGCCAATAGCGCCGTGCGCTGGGCGACCCGCGCTTCGATACTTGCCAGCTCGTCGGGCGATTGACAGCCCGCCTGCCGGTAGAGCGCGGAAAGCGTTTGCTGGCCGGCAGCGATGGCGCTCTGCGCGTCGCGTAGTTTCTGCGCTTCGCGAAGGCGTTCGGCTTCGAGCGCCGCGCGGCGCTCCTGGGTTTGTCGCGCCGCGGTAAGGCGAGCCGATAGCGCGCTGGCCGCCTGTTGCGCCAGTTGCCGCGCCAGGTCGGGCGCCAAGCGGCGCACCAGATCCGCGACATGTTCCTCAAACGCGGCGCGCTCGCGATCGATGCCGGCGACACGCTCGCGATCGCGGGCCGCGGCGTCGAGTTGCTCGAACAAGTCGACAATGCCCGACAAGAGCGCCGTGGCCTCGTCGGCCGACGCGTTGGCCGCCAGCCCCAGCGGACGGACTGCCTCGCTCCAGGCCTGGCGCCAGTCGTCCAGCCGCTCCGTCGAATCGCGCACCGCTTGCTCGGCCGTGGGCAGCTCGCGCTGGAGCCGGGCGGCTTCGGCCGACTGCGATTTGCGCTCGGCCGCCAACTGCTCGCCCAGCGTGCAGACCTCGCCCGCACGTTCCAGCAAGAGCGAGAGTTTCTCGTCCGCGACAGTGGTGCCAGTCGAAGCTAGCGCGGCCAGCAACGCCCTGCACGCTTCTTGAATGCGCTCGGCCAGGGCGGCGGCGCGCTGTTGTTCGTCACGCAGTTGAGCCACCAAGTCGACGACCCGCGCGTGCTGCGCCAGCCAGGCGCGCATCTCGCCTGGCCTGCGAGGCTCGATCCCCAGTGGCGCCCACGTCGCGCGCCACTGGCCTTCGACCTGCCCGAGCGCCTCGAACGCTGCTTCGAGATCGGCCTCGCGCTGGGCAAGCAGACGCGTTTGATCGCGCTCCTGCACGAGCAACCGCGCGAATTGGCCGGCGCGATCCGCCTCGCGTCGCAGTTCGTCAGATAGTTCGTCGGCACGGTGGGCTTGCGATTCAAAGGCCGCGGCCAAATCGGCAGCCGCGGTCTCGGCGAGGAGCTCCGCTTCGCGTACCGCGTCGGGCTGGCCGCGCAACCGGTCGCGAACCGCGCGCCACACCTCGTCGCGGGCCTGCCGCGCCGCGAGCATTTGCGATTCGCTCGGCGGCTCACGCAGGGCACGCATCTGTTCGATTTGCAGCCGCGTCTGCTCGGCGGCCGTGCGTGCGGCGGCCAATTGCTCGTCGGCGCGCGTGACGCGCTGCAATGCCTCGCGCAATTGCGACTCGCAGGCGTCGATTGTTTCCGTCGGCGGCGGCGCTAACTTCTCGACGTCGGCCAATCCGCCCGACCAGCCAAACAGCTTGGCCAGCTCCGTGCTGGCCTGTCGCTCGAGCCGGGCGATCTTGGCGGCCAACTCGGCGAGCTGTTCTTCGAGCGCGCCTTGCCGCTCGACGCGCGCCACGCTGCGGCGCAACTCGGTGGCATCAACTACTTGCGGCAGCCGCGCCAGCGATTCGTTGGCCACGGCCAGCGCCTTGGTCAGTCGGGCGAACTGCTCCCGGGCTTGTTCGTCGCGGGCCAACAGTCCGGCCTGCGCCAAGAGCAGCGATTGAATGCGGTCGCGTTGCCGGCGATTGAGACGCAACGATTCGACATCGGCCAGCGCCAGGCCCGGCCGCAAGTCGCGCAGCAACTTTTCGGCGGTCGCTTGAGCCTGATCGGCCAGAGATCGCAAGCCAACCTGGTCGAAGGCCGCCTTGACGACGCTCCCCAACTGCCGCTGCAATTCTTCGATCTGCTGGGCTTCGGCCAGCAAACTGGCGGGCGCTTCGCTATCGGCCAGCCGGCGATCGATGTCGGCCAAGGCGCGCTCGGCGATGAGGGCCGCGGCTGTGCTCGCCTCGAGACTGGCCAGCACTTCACGCCGGCGATCGGCAAAACCCTCGTCGAGCGACGGCAACTCGCCGAGCGAGGCCAGCTCGTCGCGCAATCGCTGCCGCGCGGCCACCAGCGGGCGCGCGCGCGACAACAGCGCGAGCCGCTCGCGTTCTTGCTGACAGGCCGCCCGGTGACCGTCGAGCTTCCGCTTTTGCTCGGCCGTCGTGCGAAAGGCTTCATCCTGTTTAGCCCATTCGGCACTGGGCAACTGGGCGCTCTTGAGCTCGCGCCGCGCCTCCTGCAGGTCGCGCAGGCTCTGATTGATCTGCGGATTGGTCGCGTTCCCCGACTTGAAGATCGACGCCGCTTCGTTCGCCAGCTCCTGCTGCACGCGCCGCAGATCGGTCATACCGGCGCCGGCCGCGAACAGCAGTTGCCCCAACTCTCCGCGTCCTTGCGCCAGCTCGCGACCTCCGGCGACCAGCGATTGATGATTGAGCCCGAACATTTGCTCGTAGAGATCGCGGCTCAGGCCTCCCAGCAGCCGGCCCAACAGTGCTGCGTCGAGCACCGCGTTGTCGTCGGCCCCGCGCAGTGTGTCGCGTTGCCCCTTGCGGCGCACGCACTCGAGCCACTGGCCGTCGCGGCTTTCGAGCACCGCCCCCACGCGCAGGTCGCCGTACTTGTGCAGAAACGCGTCGTCGGTGCGCTGGTCGATGCCGAAGAAGAACTGCCGCAGCGCCCGCAAGGCCGACGACTTGCCCGCCTCGTTCGCGCCGTACACCACGTGCAAGCGCCCCGGCTCGGCGC
>Ga0163152_10007513_pt1 | contig 11909 bp, 10 predicted proteins | sample OliLakLV19MP8IB2_FD_148635 | JGI IMG/M metagenome (GOLD analysis project Ga0163152, IMG submission 148635) | Freshwater microbial mat bacterial communities from Lake Vanda, McMurdo Dry Valleys, Antarctica - Oligotrophic Lake LV.19.MP8.IB-2 | ecosystem: Environmental > Aquatic > Freshwater >... | reverse complement strand
GCATGTGTTCGACCGCCTGCTCGTATCCCAAGCCCTCGTCGAAGGGCTGACCCTGGTCAGCGCGGATCCGCTCGTGCTCGGCTACGACGTGAAGACGCTGGACGCGCGGAAATAGCGGCGTCCGAGGACACGCGTGGCGAGCGAGCGAGTTCAGCTATCATCCGTCGGTGTCTCTCACAACGGGAACCCGGCTAGGCCCTTATGAAGTGCTGTCCGCCATCGGTGCCGGTGGCATGGGGGAGGTGTACCGCGCCCGGGATACCAGACTCGGCCGCGATGTCGCGATCAAAGTGCTACCGCCATCGGTGGCGATGGACGCGGAACGCCGCGCGCGGTTCGACCGCGAGGCGCAGACGGTGGCCGCCCTCTCCCACCCCCACATTGTCGCGGTCTTCGACACCGGCATCCACGACGGCCAGGCCTTCGTCGTCATGGAACTGCTCGAGGGTGAGACGCTGCGCGAGCGGCTGACGACCGGCGCGCTGCCGGTGCGCAAGGCGATCGAATACGGCGTGCAGGTTGCGAAGGGACTGGCGGCCGCGCACGACAAGGGCCTGGTCCATCGCGACTTGAAACCAGACAACATCTTCGTGCTGGCCGACGGCCACGTGAAGATTCTCGACTTTGGATTGGCGCGCGCGACCAGCGACGGTGCAGGATCGGGAGCGACCGAAACCGTGGCCGCCCTCACTGACCCCGGTCAGGTGATGGGCACGATGGGCTACATGGCGCCGGAACAAATCCGCGGGCGTCAGGTCGACGGACGGGCCGACCTGTTCGCCCTCGGCGCCGTGCTGTACGAGATGGTCACCGGCACACGCGCGTTTCAGCGCGAGACGCCGGCCGACACGATGACGGCGATTTTGAAGGAAGACCCGCCGGAACTGCTGGCCGTACGTGCCGACGTGCCGCCATCGCTCGACCGCATCATTCGCCACTGTCTCGAGAAGATCCCCGCCGAGCGTTTCCAATCGGCGCGCGACGTGGCGTTTGCCCTCGACGCGCTGTCGGGTTCCGCGTCTGCCACCACTGCGTCCGGTTCAGTCCCTGCCGCGACCGGCACCACCGCCGTTGCGTCCAGTGCCTTTCGCGAACGCATCGCATGGGGACTGGCCGCGCTGGCGCTCATCGCCGTCGGCGCAATGTGGTGGATGCGCCCCGCACCGTCGTCTGCGCCGGTCTCCCGATTCAAGATTCCAATCGATGCGTCGTCAACGGCGCTGACTATCAATCTGGCGGTGGCACCAGACGGCCACGCGATTGTCGTGCAGTCGGTGTGGGAATCGGGCGATAGACGTTTGCACCTGCGCCGACTCGACGCCACCGACACAGTGCCGTTGCCTGGCACCGAGGGCGGTCAGGCGCCCTTCTGGTCGCCCGACAGCGCGTCCATCGGGTTTGTGGCCGACGGCGTGCTCAAACGTTTCGACTTCTCCTCGGCGTCGGTGCGGCCTATTGCCCCGGTCGGAGACGTGGTGCTGACCGCTGCCGACTGGGGGCGCGCGGACGTCATTCTGCTGGGCGGTATCAACGGACCGGTACGATCGGTGTCGGCCAGCGGCGGCGCCACAACGCCAGTGAGCAGCCTGGATGCGGCCTCCGGCGAAATCTCGCAGACGCGCCCCAAGTTCCTGCCCGACGGCCGCCGGTTTGTCTATCGTTCGCGACGCGCCGACGGGTCCATCGCCATTCTGCTTCGTTCGCTCGATACCGCCGAGACCCGCACCCTCAGCACCGACGATTTCTTCGTGACCTGGACCAGCAACGACCAGGTGATCTATCGCCGCGACGACGTGCTGTATGCGCAAAGGGTGGACTGGTCAGCCCCGGCGCTCCTGGGCGAGGCCACAGTGCTGGCCACCGAGATCAATATCAGCAGCGTGGGTGCCGGACGAGAAAGCGTATCGGACACTGGCGTGCTGGTCTTCGTGCAGCGCACCAACCGGCAGCAGCAGTTCGTCTGGTACGGCCGCACCGGAAACAAGTTGGCCACCGTTGGCGAGCCCAGCGATTTCGTCACATTCGATTTGTCGAATGACGGAAAGCGCATCGCCGCCGCGCGCCGGACCGGATCGGACACCAATCTCTGGGCCATCGACGCGGAGCGCGGCACCGCCGAGCGCGTCACGCTGGGCCCCACCAACGATGTTGATTCACGCTGGTCACCAGACGGCCTGTCGCTCATCTTCGGGTCGTTACGCGACCCGGCCCGCAGCCCGCACAAGGTTGGTCTGGCTTCAGACGCGCCCACGCTGCTCTGGAAGTTTGACGGGCAGATCTTCTCGCTCGACGACTGGTCGCGCGACGGCCGGTGGCTGGTGTATCACGATGCCCGCGTGCCCGTGCTCTTCGCCCGGGAACTCGACGCCAGTGGCGCGCTCAAGGGCGAGCCTGTGGTGGCTGCTCGCGCGCTCACCGGCGTCATTGACCAGGGACAGATGTCTCCCGACAACCGCTGGGTGGCCTACAACTCGAATGACACCGGTCAGCACGAAGTGTATGTGACACCGTTTCCGGCAACCGGTGCGCGCGTGACCGTCTCGCGCGATGGCGGCGCGCAGCCGCTCTGGAAAGCCGACGGGCGCGAACTCTACTTCCTCGCACGCAACGGCATGCTCAAGGTCTCGACCATCACGGTCAACGGCACCACGCTCACCGCTTCGGAGCCCGTTGACCTATTCCGTCCCATCCTGCCCGGTGTCAGCGTCAACATCGAGCAGTACGCTCCACACCCGAGTGGCACGAAGTTCCTCATGCTCGATATCGTGGGCAACGAGCGAACGCTGGCGTTGGGCGTCGTGCTCAACTGGCCGTCGCTGGTCGCGCCGCACCCGTCGGGCACTTCTGCGCGGTAGTGATAACACCCGGGCACCGCTCGCGCGTCCACGGCCCGGCCTCAGACAGTCGAAGACGCAGCAGAAACGTCCACCCGGTCCGGAGGCAAGATCGCCGCGGAGGGCGACAGCTGTCTGATCAGAAATACCGTCAGCGCGGGTATCAGGACAGCGGAGGGGCTGATCGGCGGCCGTCGTCGCCACAGACACCGCGGGAGCCCATTGAACCGCGCCTTCCGCGCGATCCGAAGAAGATGAACATGATGGCGTTCACCGAGGTGTTCCGGTGCGCGCGGTGCGGCACGATTGACGCTGGCCCCGTCGGCTCGCTCAGCACGTGCGCCAAGTGCGGCGTCGATCTGCACGCCTGCATCCAGTGCCAGTCGTTCGATCCCGGCGCGCGATTCGAATGCCGCGAAACCATCGCCGCGCGTGTGAGCCCCAAGGACGCCCGCAACTCGTGTCCGCTGTTTGTCGGTGCGACGCGGGTCGAAAAAGCCACGGGCTCGACGACCCCCGAGTCCAGCGCCCGCAAGGCGTTCGACGATCTGTTCAAGTAGGTGACTTTCCTGCCTGGCACGATTCGAGGCAGACCCGAAGACGCCTGTCGATAGTTCTTCCCGGTACACCCCGGCTGCCCGCGTTTCGGCGAAGATGGGCGCTATGAGATGGCAGGGTGGACGCGAAAGCACAAACGTTGAGGATCGCCGCGGACGTTCGGGCGGCATGCGCATGGGGATCGGCGGCGGAATCGGCGGCATCGTGCTGCTGGTGCTGGTGTCGTTTCTGACGGGGACGAACCCGGGCGACCTGATTTCCAGCATGGACCAGCCGCCCCCCTCGTCCAGCGCGGACGCCGCCCCTCCGGCCGACGATGAGATGAGCCGGTTCATGCGGGTGCTGCTCGCCGACACCGAAGACACCTGGACGCAGATCTTCCGCGACCAGGGACAACGGTACGCGCAGCCAAAGTTGGTAATGTTCCGCGACGCGACTGAGTCAGCCTGCGGTGTCGGTCAGTCGGCGATGGGGCCCTTCTACTGCCCCACCGATCGTAGTGTGTACCTGGATCTCTCCTTTTTCGCCGAACTCGACACACGGTTCGGCGCCCCCGGCGACTTTGCGCAGGCGTATGTTGTGGCGCATGAGGTGGGCCACCACATTCAGAACCTGACGGGTTCCCTGGAACAACGAGGTTCAAGCGGCAATGCTGGTTCGGTGCGGGTCGAACTGCAGGCCGACTGTTACGCAGGCGTCTGGGGCCACTTTGCGTCCAAGCGCGGCGTGGTCGAAGAAGTGGATGTGCAGGAAGGGCTCGACGCGGCCGCCGCGATTGGCGACGACCGCCTCCAGCGCCAGTCGGGCGGACGCGTCTCGCCAGAGTCGTTCACGCACGGATCATCCGCGCAGCGGGTCGAGTGGTTTCGACGCGGACTCTCGACGGGCCGTGTCGACGCGTGCGATACTTTTGCGCGGTAACGCAACCAAACAAAACCCTACGGCATCCTGAGCGCCGGGTCGGCGTTAAACGTCAGCGACGACGCCGCGCCAAGTTCGAAGCGGCGCAGCCCGGCCGCGGCGATCATGGCGGCGTTGTCAGTGGAGAGTGACAGCGAGGGCACAAACACCGGAAGGCCCTCGGCCTGGCCACGCGTGAGCGCGTCGGCGCGCAGGCGACTGTTGGCCGAGACGCCACCGGAAATCCCGACACTGCGCGCGCCCAGCGCGGCGGCCGCGGCAAAGGTCCGGTCCACGAGCGTCTCGACCACCACACGCTGAAAACTCGCGCAGAAGTCGTTGGTCTCCTGCTCCGACAGGGGACCGTGGGCCTGGCGCGTCTGCAGCAGCCGCACGGCGGCACTCTTGAGGCCCGAGAAGCTGAACTCGGTCATGCCCTCCAGATGGGGCTTGGATCGCGACGGTCCCGTAAATCGCGGACGCGGCAACGCGACCGCTTGGTCGTTGCCGAGTTTTGCGCGGCGATCAACAACCGGCCCGCCCGGATATCCGAGGCCGAGCAAGCGCGCGACCTTGTCAAACGCCTCACCCGCCGCATCGTCTCGCGTGCGACCCACAAGCCGATACACACCAGGCGCTGGGACCTCATACAGGCTCGTGTGGCCGCCCGAGACCACCAACACCACGGCCGGCAGTGGAATGGGCCCGTGCTCGAGCCAGATCGATTCGATATGCCCGGCGAGGTGATGCACGGGCACGATGGGTTTGCCGAGCGAGAGTGCGGCGGCCTTGGCGTACGACACGCCCACAAGCAACGCGCCGACCAGACCCGGGCCCTGTGTCACCGCCAACCCGTCAATGTCGGCCCACGTGCAGTGCGCAGTCTCCAATGCACGATCCACCACGCCACAGATGTCGCGCAGGTGTTGGCGCGAGGCCAGTTCCGGCACGACCCCACCCCACTCCCGATGGATATCGGTCTGCGACGCGATGATGTTCGACTGCACCACCCATGGCTTCGCCGCGTCGTCCGTAGTGACGACCACCGCAGCCGCCGTCTCATCACACGACGTTTCGATGCCGAGAATCTTCATGCGAAGAGCTCTCGCAGGCTGCTGTCGTACGGCGCCGTGGCGATCCCTTTTTCGGTGATGATGCCGGCAATGAGGTGGTGGGGTGTCACGTCGAACGCGGGATTCCAGACCGTGGCCCCCTCGGGCGTCAACTGCATCGCGCCGAGATGCGTCATCTCCTTCGCGTTGCGCTCCTCTATCGGAATGCCGCTGCCATCGGGCGTGTTCAGATCGATCGTCGACAAGGGCGCGGCCACGTAGAACGGCACGCCGTGCGCGTGCGCCATCATCGCGACGGTGTAGGTGCCAATCTTGTTGGCCACATCGCCGTTGGCGGCGATGCGGTCTGCGCCGACCACGATGAAGTCCAGCCCCCCTTGCCGCATGAGCGGTCCGGCCATGCTCTCAGTAATGACGGTGGTCGGAATGCCATCCTTGACCAGCTCCCACGCGGTGAGCCTGGCCCCCTGCAGGAACGGACGTGTTTCGTCGGCAAATACCTGCGCGACCTTGCCTTGTGCTGCGGCTGCGCGGATCACACCAAGTGCAGTGCCGTAGCCTGCCGTGGCCAGTGCGCCGGCATTGCAGTGCGTCAGAATGCGCGCGCCCTTGGGCACAACCTCTGCGCCGAACCGCCCCATCGCCATACACGACGCCACGTCCTCATCATGAATGGCATCCGCTTCACGGCGCAGTCGCACGCGCAACTCGTCACACGACGCTCCGGCCAGCGCCCCGGCCCCAAACGATCGCTTCATGCGGTCGATGGCCCAGAACAGATTGACGGCGGTCGGTCGGGTGCCGGCCATCAGGTCACACACCTGATTAAACTCGACGGCGAACTGCCGGGTCCCAGTCGACTTGCTGCGGTGCATGCCCAGGGCGATGCCCATGGCCGCCGACACGCCAATCGCGGGCGCCCCTCGAATCACCATTGTGGTGATCGCCCTGGCGACGTCTTTGGCAGTCTTGCAGTGGACGTAGACCTCCTGACCTGGCAGCTTCCGCTGGTCGATCATGACAATCACATCGTTGTCCCAGGCGACGGTTGGCAACATCGACAGACCTTACAGGCTTCGCTGGTCGAAGGGCATCGGGAACAGCGTGGACAGTTGGTGCGTGGCCGTGACGTCGGTGAGATTCGCCATGATCACCGGAATGTCGCCGCAATATTCCCAGAGCAGCTGGCGGCACGGGCCACACGGCGGCGTGGGGGCCAGGGTGTCGGCGGCCACAACGATGCGGGTGAAGGTGCGGTGCCCATCCGAGAGGGCCTTGAGCAACGCGACGCGTTCCGCGCAGGTCGTCAGCCCGTACGAGGCGTTTTCGATGTTGCAGCCGGTGATGACGACCCCGTCGGCCGTCTCGAGGGCCGCCCCCACCAGAAAGTGGGAATACGGTGCGATGGCGCGCAGTCGGGCCTCTCGCGCCGCGATCACCAGGGTCGCGGTGGTATCAGAGCCGGCCAATGATTCCCTCCAGCAGCGCGATGAACCCACCGCGTACGCGGCGAGCCGTTTCCATCACCTCGTCGTGCACCAGCGGCTGCGGCAGGACGCCCGCCGCGGCGTTGGTGATACACGAAATGCCCAGGACTTCCATCCCCATGTGCCTGGCGACGATCGCCTCCGGTGCCGTCGACATGCCGACGGCATCCGCGCCGAGCGTCCGGAAGGCCCGAATCTCGGCCGGTGTTTCGTAACTCGGTCCGTGGACCGCGATATACACGCCGTGTTCCAGTGCCAGTCCCATCACACCGGCGGCCTCATCGGCAATCGACCGGAGCCGCGACGAGTACACCTCCGACATGTCGGGAAACCGGGCGCCGAACCGGTCGTCGTTGGCGCCGACCAGCGGATTGGTGCCCATCATGTTGATGTGGTCATCGATGACCATGAGGGCTCCGGTCGAGAACCGGCGATTGATCCCACCAGCGGCATTGGTGACGATGAGAGACTTCACGCCGAGCTGTCCGAGCACACGCGCTGCAAATGTCACGACCGACATCGGGTGCCCCTCGTAGAAATGTGCGCGCCCGGCCAGCGCCAGTACCGGCCGTCCACCGACGGCGCCTGCGACGAGTGTGCCGGCGTGCCCCACCACCGTCGCCGCGGGCCAATGCGGAATGGCGTCGTACGGCACCGTGACGGGATCGGTCAGGCTGTCGGCAAAGTCCCCCAGACCTGATCCAAGGATGACCGCCACGTCCGGCACGACAGACATCCGGCTCCGCAGAAACGCCGCCGCCTCCGCACTCTTTTCGAAGATCGTCATGCGGACATCCTCACATCAACATCGACGCAATGGCCGCATTGATCATCGTGGCCAGGAATCCGCCCAGCAGGGCGCGCCCGCCCAACCGTGCGATGTCGCCCCGGCGCGTGGGCGCCATCGCCCCGATGCCGCCAAGCAGAATGCCGATCGACGCAAAGTTCGCAAACCCGGTCAACGCGTAGGTTGCGAGGGTGTACCCTTCCGCGCTCAGCACGCCCTGATACTGCGTGGTGAGTTTGACGTAGGCGACAAACTCGTTGGCCACCAGTTTTGTGCCGAGCAGGTCGGCGATGTAGGGCACGTCGGCCATCGGCACGCCCATCAAAATGGCCGCCGGCGCAAAGACCTTCGCAAACACGGCCGAGAGTGTGAGCCCGGACCACATCGCGGACAACGCATAGTCGAACATCGCAATGAACGCGAGGAAGGCGATGAGCATCGCCGCCACGTTGATCGCGAGCATGGTGCCGTCGGAGGCCCCGGCGGCGGCCGCGTCCACGACGTTCACGTGTGTCTTCTCCACCTCGGTGCGGACCGTACCGAGTGTCTCGGGTACTTCGGTTTCGGGCAGCAGGATCTTGGCGAGGTACAACCCGCACGGCGCCGCCATCACGCTCGTGGTCAGAATCGCGACAGGGTCTGCGCCGAGCGAGATGTAGACCGCCATGACACCGCCCGAGATGGTCGCCATGCCACCGATCATCATGGCCAGCAACTCCGACTGCGTCATCTTCGGGACGTAGGGTTTGACGATGATGGGGGCCTCGGTCTGGCCCATGAAGACATTGGCGGTGGCTGAGAGCGTCTCGGCACCGCTCGTGCGCATCAGATACATCATCGCCTTCGCCATCAGGCGCACGATGAACTGGAGGACCCCGAAGTAGTAGAGCACGGTGAAAAACGACGAGACAAAAATGATCGTGGGCAACGCCACAAAGGCAAAGACGAAGCCTCCGGGAAATATCTTCTCCATGGCGACGGGATCGGCGAGTCCGCCGAAGACAAACTGTGAGCCGGCGTTGGTGAACTCGAGAAAGCGTTTGACGACACCCGAGACCCACGCAAACAGTTCGTAGCCGGGGCGCCAGCCGCCAATTTCAAATTTGAGAATGAACAACGCGAAGGTCCACTGCAGGACCAGGCCCCACCCGACCGTCCGCCAGTTCACCGCGCGCAGGTTGGTGGAACACGCAGCGATGACCAACAGGAACACGCCGATGCCGAGTGCGCCGCGGACGGTGGTGGACAACATGTGGGCCAGGAGCACGACTGCGGTCCCGAGCACCACGGCCGCCGCGGCAACCATCAGACGAAGTCGCCGGTCGCCTGCATCCGGGAGAGCGGGGGTGCTGACTGTCGTCATCGGGAGGTCTCCTGCGCGTGAATCGCATCAATCGCGTGAATGGTTTCGAGAATGAGTGGTGCCGGAGTCGGGGCCACGTCAGCGACCTCCACTGCAGCGGTCAGCCGTGCACGCGCGGTTTCGAGCCGGTCCGTGTCGCGATAGATGACACGCAGGACGGGGTCGCCTTCGCGCACCGCCGTGCCCTCGGGGGCCAGGACATCGATCCCCACGCCGTGGTCGATGACCGCCTCGACGTGATCACGACCCGCACCGAGGACCACCGCGGCATGCCCGACCATGCCGGCATGGATTCTCGAGACAAACCCGCTGCGTGGCGCGCGGATGAGGATTTCGCGGTCGGCCATCGGCATCAACGAGGGATCGTCGATGACACGCGCGTCGCCGCCCTGCGCGGTGATGATGGCGGCAAACTTTTCAAGTCCGCGCCCGCTCGTGAGTGCGGCACGCACCTGCGATTCCGCCTCGTCCGCCGAGGCGACACCAGACATCACGAGCATGCGCGCCGCCAGATGGACAGACAACGCCTCCACGTCGGCCGGCCCTTCGCCCTTGAGCGTCGCGATGGCCTCGAGGACCTCGTTGGAGTTGCCCACCCGCAACCCCAGGGGCGTGTCCATGCGGGTGAGGAACGCTTCGGTCCGCACGCCGCTGCGCGCGGCGATGCCCACAAGCCATCGCGCCAGCTCGCGCGCGTCGTTGATGTCCGTCATGAATCCGCCGGAGCCCACCTTGACGTCCATCACGAGCGCGCCGATCCCTTCGGTCACCTTCTTCGACAGGATCGACGAGGCGATCAGGGGTTTGCTCTCGACCGTCGATGTCGCGTCCCGCAGGGCGTACAGCTTGCGATCGGCCGGCGCCACATCGGCCGTCTGGCGGATCAGCACGCAGCCGGTCTGGACCAGCGCCTTGCGCATCGCGGCAAGTGTGAGATCGGTCCGAAATCCGGGGATGGCGGCCAGTTTGTCGAGCGTTCCCCCCGTGTGGCCCAGGCCGCGCCCGGACATCATGGGCACAATCGCGCCGCACGCGGCCGCCAGCGGTGCCAGCACCAGCGACGTCTTGTCGCCGACGCCGCCCGTGGAATGTTTGTCCACGGCGACCGTGCCACGCGCCGCCGTCAGCTCGGACCAGTCGAGCGCCAGGCCGGAATGGACCATCGCCTGGGTCAAATCGGTGGCTTCGTCGAGGGTCATGCCCTTGAGAAAGATGGCCATCAGGAGCGCCGACACCTGGTAGTCGGGCCAGGTCCCGTCAGTGACGCCGGTCACAAAGGCGTCGATGGCCTCGCGCGTCAACACCTGGCCGTCCCGTTTTGTGCGGATGATGTCGAGCGCACGCATGTCGCGCCAAGTATATTGGAGTCCGTGACCGAGACAGCCCGCGTCCTGCTCACCGCCGTGATCCTGTCGGCCGCCGCGCTGACTGGATTGACGTGGCGACTCACCCGCACGGCCGCTGGGGCGCCCGACCGCCTGGTCGCGCAGCTCCATCTGTCGCAATGGGCCGCACTGATCCTCGCCGTGCAGGGCGCGATCAGCATGGGGCTGGCCATCAGCAGTGAGGGGGCTCCCGGTGCCTCGCTGGAAATGGCGATCGGCCTCGTGCCCGTCATCGCGGCCATCCTTGTGCTGCGATGTGAACCCGTGCAGGCACTGCAACTTGCCTCCTTTGCGTTCGGCCTTCACGCTGCGATGGCGTTCGCCCATCGTCCGGGCTGGCTGGCCCCCGACCTGGCGCCCGCGTGGCTGTGGCTGGGCCAGATGACATACGACTTTTACATCGCGACCCTATGCTCGGTCAGCAGTCGGAAGTAAGCAGAAGGATTCACCAATGTTCAGCAGATTCGTGGCGGCCGTGGCTCTCATCCTTGTCTCGGCTCCGCTGGCGGCACAGCCGACGCCGCCGCGCCTGGTGGTCATCCTCGTCGTCGATCAAATGCGTACCGACTACATCCAGATGTACGGCCACCACTGGACCAAGGGGCTCCGTCGGCTGCTGGACACGGGCGCGTCATTTCCGCTTGCGGAGTATGCCTATGCGGTGACGGTCACCTGTGCGGGACACGCGACGATCAGTACGGGCACCGAGCCGGCCACCCACGGGATGATTGGCAACGGGTGGCACGACCGTGAGCTTCGGAAAAACGTGACCTGCACCGAAGACGCGACGGCCGCCTCCGTCCCGTTTGGCGGTCGCACGGGCGTGGAAACACACGGGACGAAATATCTGCGCACCACCACCCTGTCGGACGAAATGCGCCTCCAGTCCACGCGCCCGCCGACCGTCGTCGGGTTGTCGCTCAAGGCACGCTCGGCAATTACACTCGCGGGCCACGCCAGCCCGACCACCTACGCCGTCTGGGAGGAAGACGACGGTACGTGGGCCACGTCCACAGCCTACACACGTACGGCATCGCCGGTTATTGACGCGTGGGCCAACGCCAATTCCGTGCGCGCGGCGTACGGCCAGACGTGGGAGCGCCTGCTTCCTCCTTCTGCGTACTTGTTTGACGATGCGCAGCCGGGGGAACCGGCCAATCACCTTTTCCCCCATCGGCTGGTCAGCAAGACCAGTCAGCCGGACAACGAGTTTGTGAATTTGTGGGAGCGCTCACCGCTGAGTGATGCCGCACTGTCGAGTCTCGCGCAGAACATGGTTCGCGAGCTGAAGATGGGCCAGTCGCCCACCGGGACGGACTACCTCGGCGTGAGTTTTTCCGCGCTCGACCTGGTGGGCCACGCGTTTGGTCCGCGCAGCCATGAAGTGCAGGACACGCTCGCGCGGCTCGACGTCAGCATCGGCGCGCTGCTCGACACCCTGGACGCCGTCGTCGGCCGCGACCACTACGTGGTGGCGCTCTCGGCCGATCACGGTGTGGCGCCGATGCCGGAGCAGGCCGCG